>Ga0209598_10000544_pt1 | contig 30250 bp, 28 predicted proteins | sample M_140807_EF_Meta_FD_187317 | JGI IMG/M metagenome (GOLD analysis project Ga0209598, IMG submission 187317) | Freshwater microbial communities from Lake Montjoie, Canada to study carbon cycling - M_140807_EF_MetaG (SPAdes) (version 2) | ecosystem: Environmental > Aquatic > Freshwater > Lake...
GCCGAACAACTCACCGGACTCGCCCCGTCACCGACCCGCGACACCTACCGCGCCTTGATCACGCCTGGTGAGCACGACGCCGAGGCGTACCGGTGGGTCAAGGCAGCCGACAAGCTTGATGCCTACCTGAAGTGCCTCACCGAAGTCGCTGCTGGCAATCCGGAGTTCGCTGTCGCGCGAAGGCAACTCGAACGTGCTGTCGCGGACCTCAACATGCCGGAGGTCGAATACTTCCTCCGGCACTGCGCCCCGAGCTTCGCCATGACCCTGGACGAACTCGGCGAACCCTGACTGCCAGCACTCGCTCACCCGCCAGCGACGCGCATCCCCTCGAACCGCGCACCACGGGGGCCGACGTACACCCCTCCGCCGCCGAAGCCGGAGATCAATGCCTCCTGCGTCTCCTGTGAAAACCTCACCGATGCGAACGCATCGAACACGTTTCCCGCGAGCGCGCCACCCTTGATCGGGCGAACGTCTCCACTTGGCAGGTGCTCGTAGCCCAGCCGGATCTCACAGCCGACGTCCCCGGTGATGTCATCGACGTTCGGTGAGGAGAACGCGACTATCTCCACTACCGGACCCCCCGAATCTCTCAACAGCTCGGCCAATGGTGTCGTCCCCGCGCGCACCACCACCGCACCCGGCTCACCCGTTACCGGAACCCCGAGATACTGCGCATATCTTGAGGTCGCGTGCCTGGCAAAGAGGGTTCCGCCAACAATCAGGTCTGTGTCACGTCCCGGAACGCCATCCCCGTCAAATGAGTGACTGCTAAGGCCAAACGGGCGCAGCGCGTGCGACGACACATGCAAGGGATCACCAGTCATTGCGTGGTCGCCAAATACGGAGTGATCCGGAGTGAACCTCGATAATTTCATGTACGCGGCCTGCGCACCGGAGTGAAAAACGAATGGGTCAAAGAATGGGGGCAAGGCGGAACCGCTGACGACGACCGGACCATCACGCGTCTCGGTCGGCTGCGCGCGCAAAGTGTCCCGTGCGAACCTCGATGCCTCGGCAACCTGAGAGGCAAGCCGAAGGTCCACGACACGACGTGCCTCGACCGGCCTGAACGTCTCCGCCTCAAGTGTTGGATCATCACTATCTCCCCGCGCAAGCAAGGCAATCTCGACGGCTACGTGGGTTGTTTCCGACGAGGAATGGATGCCCTTGCTTGTCCGGAATTCTCGATCAGAGACCGTGACAAAAAACTCGCCCGCTGAGAGTCGGACACCGGTTGATGCCTCACGGTCGCACGCTTCCCAGACCTCCTCCGCCATCTCCCAGACGGCCCGGCGCGTACCGTCCAGTGCAGTGATCAGCGGGTCAGACAGCGCAACGTTGGGAAGTGTTTCGGGTGACGGGAGTTCGTAGGCTGGGTTGTGTACCAGGGAAGCCATCATGATGACCTCATCCAGTCGCGACTCCAGATGTGCAGTATCGCCAGGAACGAGTTTCACTGACGAGACCCCTCGGGCATGACCGGCAGTTCCGGATTCACGACCAACCGGCCACGGATGGTCATGGAAGACCGTGATCGTGAAATCCTCGGTCGTTACCTCTCGCGTGTTCTCCACGTCTCGGCCGATCACATAGAGTTGTGTCCCGTGCCGTCGACGCCTCGTCAGGGTCCAACCGGCGATCTCCGGGCGTCGCCCCAAGGCTTGCACGATGGTGTCGGCAGTAAGCGTTCTGGTGACCATTGGGATCCTCCGTCGTCCTGAAATCGACTACGCCAACTGCAACCGCGTGCGAACGTGCGGCCCGCCGTCCCCTACGGTGATGTACTCCTTCCAGCCCTTCCCGCATCCGCCCGGGTGAAGGTGGAAGTCATTGGCGACCATCGTCACGTCGCCGAGTACATCGGGAACATATCCAGTGATGCTGACGGGGGCGTATAGGACACCGGTCGGCTTGCCATGCCGGTACTCGCGTGCGAAGTGTGCGCCAACCTGGATGCCCCATCCCTTCGGGTCCTCCATTCCGTTGGCGCCCTGACAGATGTACATGCCATGATCAAGGCTTGCGAGGACCTCCTCGACCGAGTGTGTGCCCGGCGTGAAGAAGGTGTTGGACATGCGCGCATACGGCTTGCGTTCAAAACTTTCGCGCCGACCGTTCGCGGTCCGGGCAATCCCCAGTCGGGTTGCCGAATAAAGGTCGGATAGACCACCCAACAGGATTCCGTCGCGAATGATGCAGGTGGGAGACGCAGACTGGCCCTCATCGTCGATGAAGTAGGTGCCATTTGCACCGGGTACCGTAGGATCGTCAACGATGGTGACAAGGTCGGACCCGACCCGCTTGCCAATGTAGTGTGCACCGCGCGCGCGCCCTTTCAGGAACATGTCTGTCTCGACACCATGGCCGAACGCCTCGTGCGCGAGAATGCCTGCCACGCTTGGGTCGACCACTGAATCGTAGACACCGGGTTCCATCGGTTTGGCACCAAGCAAGGCGACGGCAATTTCGGTGACGTTTGCGAGGGCCCCCTCGTCCACCTCGAGGCTTTCCAACCCGCCGGTGCCTCCACGGCTGAGCCAGTTGTAGCGTCGCGCGTTCCCATCAGAAACAAATACGGTGACATTCAACGTCGCACGGTGCACCACTTCCGTTATGAAGCGGGCGCGATTCACGAACACCTTTGTCTCGACCGCGTCTCCGTAACGTGCCATCGCTTGGACAACCCGGCTGTCGATCTTGCGTGCCCGTTGCCGAAGATCCTCGAAGCGCGCAAGCTTTTCTGCGAGAGAAAGACTGTCCGGTGAAATCACCACTGGAGTGACATAATCGGCGGACAGCCGATCTCCAGGCTCAAGATTGAGTGGCGTGCGATTCCGCTCGCGCCCGCCACCGCGCGTGCGACGCAACCCCTCGAGCAAGCGACGGGAGGCATCACGGACGCTCGCCTCATCAGTAGCGCCGACCGCGACTTCCTCGATCTCATAACCGTCGGACGCCGTAAGCACAACCCCAGCAGACGGGTCCCTTCTTGACACACCCTGTTCGGAATCTCGCAGGGCGAGCCTCACCCCACTTGACGAGGTCGCCAGAGCCGAGGCATAAGGGACCGACCGCTCAAGTTCCGCTATCACATCTGGGAGGTACGCGAACTGAGCGCGAAGGACCGAAGGATTTGCCGACTCCCCAGTTGGGTCAGGTGTGTGGCGTTGCGTCGACGGTGACATTCGCACTCCTTTAGAACAGGTTCCCGGGCAATTGAACTCTTGCTAGGGCGGGATGACTCTGGCGGATTCTCCGTCACTCGTTGTAATCCGCGCCGGTGTACGCCTAGGCATGACTGGAACTGCCGGACAAGCGCTTCCGATGGCAAAGCGTACCGACCCCAAGGGAAAAGAAGCACGCAGTGCAAACGTCCTTGCGTCGCACGGGCGGGTAGGTATTCTGAGCGGATGGTGACGCGCGGACCTGCCACACCGCCGGCAACGACGAATGAACCGTTTCACGGGACCGGTGCGCCCAACCACCAAAGTGGCGCCAAACCAGCTGGTCAGGACCTGCGCGAAACCCAACCCGACGCATCCGTGACCGGTGAAGGCATGCCCGGTTGGCGCAGGACCTTCATCGCACTCATCATCGCGCAGACCATGTCAATGGTTGCGTTCGGGATGGCGTTGCCATTCCTCCCCTTGTACGTCCAGACCCTTGGGGTTAGCGACGAGGGCGACGCAATCCGTTGGGCGGGCGTGATGTCCACCACCGGAATGCTTGTCATGGCTGCCGTGGCACCGTTCTGGGGGGTGATGGCTGACCGGCGCGGTCGGAAGCCAATGGTTGCACGGGCGTGCTTCGGCGGCGGGTTGATCGTCGGCGCCATGGCCCTTGCGCGTACTCCCTTGGAACTCTTCGGCCTCCGGACGTTACAGGGTGGATTTTCGGGAACCGTCGCTGCGACCCGCACGCTGCTAACGAGCGTTGTCCCCGCATCGCAACTCGGCTTCACCCTCGGCATCATGCAAACGGCCGTCTTCGTCGGGAACAGTTTTGGGCCACTCCTTGGCGGTTTCATCTCTGATGCGGCGGGTTACAAGGTGTCATTCCTGGCCACGGGCGCCCTCCTTGCCATCTCAGGGGTCATCGTCATGGTCTTCGTGCGGGAAAACTTCACGCCACCCGTCGCGGCCGATGCAAACGCCCGACACGGTTGGCGAGATGCCGTTGCGATGATCGAACGGACCCCCGGCCTCAGTGCGGTGATCGTGACCCTTTTCCTGGTCTCAGCTGCTCAGAACGCCATGGGGCCGGTCCTTCCCCTGTTTGTGAAGACGTTGGTGGCCGACGCACATACCCAAATTGCCTCAATGGCGGGTCTCGTCCTTGGGATCACGGCGGTGACGAGTGCGCTTGCGGCCGGGTTCGGCGGCCGAATCGGCGACCGGTACGGGCACGGGCGCATGATGGCGGTCTGCGCAATCATCGGAGGCATCCTCTACATTCCTCAAGCGCTCGTAACCAGCCCGTATGAGCTACTGGCTTGGCGCGGGCTGCTGGGACTGTCCACCGGAGGCCTGATGCCAGGGACCATGGCAATCGTAGCCCTGCGCACACCATCGGCCCACCGAGGATGGGTATTCGGACTGACGACGACGGCAACCGCACTGGGCAATGCCGCCGGTCCGATGGCCGGAGCGGCAGCCGCCACGACATTGGGCTTGCGGGCAACGTTTGTCGTCACAGGTCTGATCCTCACAATCGCCGGCGTTTGGGCGGCGTGGTCGACAGGTCGAACTGTCCGTGCGGCCACTCCAACCCCTTGACCAGGGAGGTCCAACGCCGTGGCCCATACCTACCCGGATCTGTAACTGCCCGAAGCCGACGAGTTTCGGAGTCAAGCCCTCAAGGATTCGGCAATCCTGCCGATAGTAGTAGTGAGCGAAGGTCGCAGGGTCCCAACCGGCAGGGAAGCTGATGGGTCTGCGGTACGAACGCCGATCAAGCACACGTCACAAGCGTGTTGGAGATCGGCGGGAGACCTTCTTCACAGTGTGCAGCGCGCCGAGAGGGAGCTCAGGCATGCCACAGCAGCGCCGTGCAGGGCGGCGGCTCAACTCGAGCTGTCGGCCAGTGTCTGCGCCAACCGGTGGGGATCGTACGGAGGTTCGGGCTGCTCACGTGGCCCGGCTGAAGGAACTCGTCGCTGGTGGGGAATATGCGCCGACCGTCAACCGATTGGTGATTGCCCTCACGGGTCAATCGCTTGAGGCGCGGTGGGTGTAGTCGCAGGAACCGGATCAACAGTCCGCCCTAGGCACAACTTAAAACGTCACACGGACCGGCACTTCCAGAAATGGAGATGCCGGTTGTGTGTTTTCAGCTGGGATCGTTGTGCTTTTGGGCACTGCCAGCACCCTGGCACCGCCCGCACAGTTCCGCTAGAGACCGGCAACGTCGATCGTCAACGCAACGTTGACATGATGCTCGGCAAACCTGATCAACTCGGTGTGGCGCTCGTACCCTCGGGTCTGGACGTTAATGAGATTGCACGTGTCAGAAACGAGTGCGCGCGGCTCAATGTGCCAGGTGCCAGCATCAAAGGTGAACGCCTGCGTGCCATCCGCAACGAAGGCCACGATTGTCGATGGGTCAAAACCGTCCATCGGCTGATCCGGGGGAGCGACAACGATCACGACTGGCGCACCACCGAGGGGGATGAACAACTGGCTATGGTCCATGTGCCGGTTGATGTTCTCGATCACGGCCGGGACCCTATGCGATACATGCAGGCGCGCAGTGAAGTCGCCGTCTTTCCGGGTCAAGTCGGCCCGCGCAGTCGAGATCACCCTCCCATACGGCTGGAAAGCCTCTGCAGTGAGCCGGGTCGCGTGGACGGTAACGTGACGCCCCGTACCAGTGGGTTGCATTGTCATTTTTGGCATTCCTTCCGAGCAGGCCAGATGGCGCGCTGTCCGAATTCGGCACGCATTCGGCCGCGGCAGGATGCTACCCGAACCGTCGGCGTTGCGCGGACGCAGGAGACTCTCCCAACGGCACTCGCAAACGATCAACGTGACCGATACTACGGGTATATCAGGATCGGAGAGAAACTGCCGGTGCCTACCGATGATCGAGTCTCGCCAGTCACGCCATTCACCCTGCAACAGTTCATCTGCGGTCCGGTCAGGACCAATGTCTACGTCCTGATCAATCCAGAAACTCGCGAAGCGGCCGTGGTCGATCCTGCCCCAGAATCACGGACTTCCATCGAACGGTTTCTGGCGAGCAACCGCGCATCATTGACGACCATCGTCCTGACCCACCGGCACTTCGACCATGTGGGTGAAGCCGGACCAATTGCCGAGGCGACGGGCGCATCCATCGCGGCTCACGCGAGTGATGTGGACTACCTATCGGTTCCTCAGCGGACGCGGTTCATGCCGGGGTACGTAAACCCTGCGGCACCGGTAGGCGTGCCGTTGGTCGACGGTGATGTCATCAAACTCGCGGGCACACCATTTGTCGTGATGCACACACCGGGGCACTCTGGAGGTGCAATATGCCTCCATCATGACGTTTCGGCGACCCTTTTCAGCGGCGACACGCTGTTCGCGGGCACTTTCGGCCGATATGACCTGCCAGATAGTGACGCACCGGCGCTTAGGTCGTCGCTTATCCGGCTCGCGGGCTTGCCCGGAGGGACGCGGGTGCTGCCTGGGCACGGGCGGGAAACGACGATCGGGGCCGAGGGGTGGGCATCCGATCCGCCGCTCGACTAAGTTCTCGACTGGTTGGGTGGAATAGCCAGGTGCATGGGTCAATCCCACTCAGGCACCTGGCACTCACCCGTCCGGGTCAGAAACTCCTGCTTTGCGGTAGCGGGCCCCCGAACTAGGCGGTCTCTTCGCGCGCCTCGATATCGAGCGTGATGCGCACTTCCTCGCTCACAACGACACCGCCAGTCTCAAGGGCAGCATTCCACCCAAGGCCGAAATCGGTGCGATTGATCTTTGTCTTCGCCTCGAACCCGACGACATTGAACCCGTACGGGGACCGATTGAACCCTGTGACCTCAGCATCGAGGACCACGGGACGAGTAACACCTTTGATCGTCAAGTCACCGTGGACGTGATAGTGATCCCCGCCGGCACTGTCGACTTTGGTACTCACAAACGTCATGTGCGGATACTTCTCGGCATCGAAGAACTCACCCGACTTGAGGTGGTTGTCCCGCATTTCATTGTCGGTATCGACTGACGCGATTTCGACCAAAACGTCGATATGGCTGTTGGCGGGATGTTCGCGGTCAAGAACCAACGTGCCGGAAACGCCCGTAAACCGCCCCCGAACCGTACTCACCATGAGATGACGTACGGCGAAACCGACATTTGTATGGCTGGAATCAATTTTCCAAGTAGATGGACCTGACATGTATCACTTCTCCGATCAAGATATGGGAAGAAACCGCAAACGAGGTCGTCGACGATCCGGACGTGAGTGCGTTGCACCACGTCACTTCCTTTCTAATAGTACAGCATTGGATCTGGCATCGTGCTACACTCGTCTCAGGGAAACCATCCCTGGCGTACTGTGCGGTCGGAAATGCAATGACTCGCGAAACGACAAAATCAGCGCTTTCGCATCAAGCCTCGCGTTCCGGTCAGTTCTGCGGAGTTGCGCGTGCCGCTGCACTCATCGGGGACGTGTGGACGTTATTGCTCATACGTGACCTTGAGAACGGACCGAGGCGGTTCTCCGAACTAGAGGCATCGACCGGGATAAGCCCACGCGTGCTCACCGACCGTTTGCGCGAATTGCTTGCACGCGGGATGGTTACCCGGCACATGTTCAACGAGATCCCGCCTCGCGTTGAGTACACCCTTACCGAAAAAGGGCTTGCGGCCTGCCCGGTCGTGGATGCATTAAGGGCGTACGGCGATGCGTGGTTGATGTCCGACGAATGCCCCAAGTCTGACCACACGCAGCCCACAGTTCCCTCGTTCGAAGCCGTTGATGCCACGACTGTGGCAAACGCCTGAGCCCTCACCGGGCCCTTGCACACCCAGCGCAACGCTTTCCCAGTTACCCATTACCATGATGCGAGCGTGTCGAGCGACACGCACCAGGATGGGACAGGTATGACAGGAACAAACAGCGTTCTCGGCGGTGGAGGATTCCACCATGTCGCGGTGCGGGTTGCCGATTTCGACGGTGCGGTGCACTTCTACTCCGAAGTCCTCGGCTTCAGCCCAAAGGTCACCTGGGGCGAAGGAGACAAGCGAGCGGTGATGCTTGACACCGGCAACGGCAGCTATCTGGAAGTCTTTGCCGGAGGAACGACGCCTTCCACGACGGATGGGCCGATTCTGCATTACGCAATCCGCGCGAACGATGTGGATGCGGTGATCGAAAACGCACGCGCTCACGGTGCGACGGTGACCGTCGAACCGAAGGACGTCACCATTCAGAGCAAGCCTTTTGAGGTCCCAGCCCGAATTGCGTTTTTTCGCGGGCCCGCGGGCGTGTCAATCGAGCTGTTTCGAAACGAACTTACCTGATCGCCCAAGATCTCGGCATTCCCGCGCCGACTAAGCAAATGCCGGGGCGGGAATCTACGGACATTCACGCAACCGCAGGCCGTGAGTTCGCACCGCCTGTGTCCGAGTCCCCCAACATTGCAGTCGGTTCGGGCGTGTAGTGGCCGTTTTGGGAAGCAGGGTCGGTGTCAACGTCGATAATTTCCGTCGGCACGCCATCGAACATTGCGTTGAAGGCTTCCGAGTCGAGGGTTTCGTCGTGGATGAGCCGCTTGGCTATCTCATCGACTTTAGTACGGTGCTTCATGATCAGTTCGCGAGCCGTGCGATGGGCCCTAGCGATAATCTCACTGATTTCCTCGTCAATCGCCAGCGCGGTGGCGTCTGAGTAATTCCGCGTCTCCGAAATGTCACGTCCCAGGAAGACGAGCTCTTCGCGCTTGCCGTAGGTTCGCGGACCAAGACGCCGGCTCATTCCGTAGCGAGTGACCATCCGACGTGCCATGTCAGTGGCCTTGTCAAGGTCGTCACTTGCCCCGGTGGTCAATTCACTGAAGACAATCTCCTCAGCGGCGTGCCCACCCAACATGGCCGAGAGCATGTCTTCCATGAAGGATCGCGTCTGCATGTAGGAATCTTCTGGGGGCAGGTATCGCGTGTACCCACCAGCCATCCCCCGAGCGACAATGCTCAGCTTGTGCACCGGGTAGCAGTGGGGAAGCATCTTGGCGACAATGGCGTGGCCAACCTCGTGGTACGCAGTCACCGAACGTTCCCGCTCGGAAATCACCCGGCTACGCCGCTCGGGACCGGCAATGACGCGGTCGATAGCCTCTTCTAGTTCTGAAGATCCGATCGCCTTCTTGTTGCGTCGGGCACTCAGGATAGCTCCCTCGTTGAGGAGGTTCATCAGGTCGGCCCCTGAAAAGCCCGGTGTCTGCTTGGCAAGAACTCCAAGGTCGACCGTCTTGTCGAGCGGCTTTCCCCGGGCATGGACGTCAAGGATTGCCTGACGGCCACGGATATCGGGATTGTCCAGGATCACTCGGCGGTCGAATCGACCGGGACGCAAAAGTGCCGGATCGAGCACATCTGGCCGGTTGGTGGCGGCGAGGACTATCACATTCGTGTTCGTGTCGAACCCGTCCATCTCAACCAGGATCTGGTTCAAGGTCTGCTCACGCTCATCGTGGCTGCCACCAAGTCCAGCACCGCGCTGGCGCCCTACTGCATCGATTTCATCCACGAACACAATGCACGGGGCATTGCGCTTCGCCTGGTCAAAGAGGTCACGGACCCGGCTTGCACCAACACCGACAAACATCTCAACGAACTCGGACCCCGAGATTGAGAAGAAGGGGACGCCAGCCTCTCCGGCGACGGCGCGAGACAGGTACGTCTTGCCGGTTCCAGGAGGGCCAACTAGCAGGACACCCCGGGGAATGCGCGCGCCAAGGGCGGCGAACTTCTCGGGATACTTGAGGAATTCGACAATCTCCGCGAGTTCCTGCTTCGCCTCCTCGACCCCGGCAACATCGCCGAATGTCAGGGTCTGCTTGTTGCCAGTGAAGACGCGGGCCCGACTCTTGCCGAAGCTCATTGCCTGGTTGTTCGACCCTTGGGCCTGCCTCATCATGAACACAAGGAGGGCACCGAAGACGATGACCGGCAGGAATGACCCGATTATTCCAAGCCAAGAAGTGAACTGGCTTGGCTCACGTACTTCGACCTTGACTTGTTCAAAGCGAACGCCATTCTGGTTCAGCAGGTCCAAGACATCTGTCTTGTCTGACTTGATGGCAACCTTGCGTCCCTCGCTCGTGTCAGCGAGGAGTCGATTGCCTTGCACCACAAGGGTGTCTACCCGGTTCTGCTTCGCGTCGCGGACTACGATCGCCATCAGGTCGGTGATCGGGACCTGCGTTTCGCGCGACTGCGGACTGAACAAGGTGAAGAAAATCGCGAGGACCGCGACCATGATCACGAGGTAGACAAAACTGTTGCGCAACCAGCGCGCGTCCATCTTCACGGGTTGGGTTTCCCGACCGGTTCCTTGGAATTATACGGACACTGCATGTCGAACCGATAACCGGTACGGCATCGGCACCACGACTTCACGGATCCGGTCATTTCTGGCGTCATTCGGGCGCGTAACTTCATCCGCCGTAAACGGACTTTTTCAGGATGCCGATGTACGGAAGGTTCCGATATCTCTCAGCATAGTCTAGGCCATAGCCGACGACGAACCGGTCCGGGATCTGGAATCCAGTGTATTCAACAGTGACGTCGGCCTTACGCGCGACCTGCTTGTCCAGGAGGGTGCAGATCCTGAGCGACGACGGATCTCGGCGTTCCAGATATTGCCTGAGGTACCGGAGGGTCATTCCGCTGTCAACGATGTCCTCGACCAGCAGGACATCCCGTCCCTCGATCGTTGCATCGAGATCCTTGGTGATGCGGACGATGCCGCTCGACTCCGTGGAGTTGCCATAGCTGGAAACGGCCATGAAGTCGAGTTCGACGGGGAGGTCAATCGCGCGGGCCAGATCGGTCATGAACACGACCGCACCCTTCAGCACTCCGATCAGGATTGGGGCGCGACCTGAATACGATGCCGTGATTGTGGCTCCGAGTTCGTTCACCCGGGCCTGAACCGCATCCGCAGTGATAAGGACCTGCTCAATGTCCGGGTGGGCGGGTGTGTCACTCATCGTTTCTCCGATCAACGCAGGCGGCACCCGCAGGCGCATCACGGTGCCGGGTTTACCACAACGTGGGGCAGATCCGATCCGTCAACGCCCGGTGAAGATCGGCCCATTTGCGTGATGACAGCAGAACCCTTGATCACTGCAACCCGGTACCCGTCGGCAAACTCGAGATGCGCACGACCTCGGCCCCGGGCGATCATCTCCGTGGCGGCGTGGAGGTGGGACGACTCAATGCGTTCGGGATCGGCACCGAGCCGAACGAGGGCCGAACGGATAAGTGCAGACTGGGCGAACGGTGTGTACCCGAGCAGAGTGCGGATCGGCATCTGGACCCCGCGCTCAGTAGGTGTCCAGTTGGCCGCAGCGTCGTCGACTGCCTTCTTGGCAATCTCAGCCATTTCCCTCGAGATGGCCAGAGACCGCAGGAATGCGTCGCGGAACCCGGGAGAGATTGCTTCCAATTCCGGAAGCACCCGATGGCGAAGACGATTGCGGGGATGCCGCAGGTCATCGTTCGTTGCATCCTCCCGCCAGTCGATTCCCGCGTCCCCAAGCGCCGTCCTCACGACCGCCGCGCTGAGGCCGAGCATTGGCCTGACGAGCACCGCTCCAAAAGGCGATGTGCGATCCCCGTCCAGCACTTCGGGGTCATGAACGACCATGGACGTTGTGGTTGGCGAATGAGGCACCGGTGAAACCGTCGTCATACCCGCGACAGACCCGGGACCACGCCCTCTCATCAACGCCATAAACGCGGTCTCGACCTGATCATCGGCGGTATGGCCGGTCATGATTACCGCCGAACCCGTCGCCAATGCCAAGTTTGCGAGGAACTGGTAGCGCCCTTGACGAGCTGACGCCTCCGGCCCCCCTTTCATCGAGCTGGAACCATCATTTTCTGCCATTGCAAGAACGTGGACCGGCAGGCCAAGTTGTTCTCCGAGGCGGGCCACAAACCTTGCATCCTCGGCAGAGGCCTCGGGTCGCCATCCATGGTTCACATGCCCGATGGAAACCTTGAACTGGAAGCGCCTCTGAAGCGCGACGAGGCAGCAGGCAAGAAACGTCGAGTCCGCACCACCGGAGACGGCGGCGATGACCGGTTTTCCGTGAAAGTCGATCCCGGTTGAGGCGATCGATCGCTCGACTACCCGCACTGCCCGTGCGCGCGACGAGAGGGCAAGCGCATTCACGCAGTCCAGATCCGGATGAACGGTGCCATCCGCTCAGGGCCTGCGACCAAGGATGCCCTCGTCAGGCGCACCGAAGAAGAGACGGAACCATGCGTCGAGTTGCCCAAACGCCTGGCCAAACGGTCCTCTTGGTCGAACTGGGGGTGCGTCTGGCACCCATGCCACCTCATCACGCTCGGGAAGCATGATGACTGCGTGATCACCGGGCCGTACCAGGCTCAGCTTTTCGCGTGAGGCTACTTCGACGAACGCGTCGGTCTCCAGATAGGCAATCCTGGTCTTCAGTGCGGCAACTCGTTGCTCTCGCTTGATGACGTCCTGGCGGATTTCCTCGGCGCGCAGGCCAATCTGGTAACTGGTCAGGGACATCGAGAAGAACCCCGTCGCCAACGAGCCGCCGACGAATAAAAGGAGACCGGCCGCGATCATCACCGGAGAGATGGTCCGCGGCGCCGTACGGACAAGAAACCTGCCGAGGAACGTGAACCGACGGGGAACCGGGGAGGCCGCCACGTCAACAGTGTCCGCAGTTTCTTGTGAGCCGTCTGTCTCAGGCGTTTCGACGATTCTTTTGTGCCTGCCAGACCAAGGGTTACCTACACGACGATGGGTGCCGGTTGGTGTGACCGAGCCAACGGGGTCGATGTTCAGTGTGTCCATGCGACTCCTGAAACGGCTTCGATCTGAGCCTGGCGCGTGACTTGACGTGTAATCACCGGGCGAACATCCCGAACCGGCAGCGACGTTGGGGTAGGTTCCACGGTTGGAACCGGAGTCCCTGCACCGGGTTTGCGAGACGGGGTCGCTGTCGGTGGCGCGGGAGGCAACGCCGCCGGGACCGTCGCGACCCAAAGGTCAAACTGGTTCGCCTCGGCTGCAACATACGCGAGATACTGGGCATCCGGCGACCAACATGGTCCGCGCACCCCCCCGTGGTAGGTCACGCGTTGCTGACCTGATCCGTCGACATTCATGACCCAGATGTCGTGAGAAGACTGAGACCGCACCGTGTAGGCAATCCTGGTGCCGTCTGGAGACAGACACGGATCGTAGGCGCCGTCGGCGTGTTCAGTCAACTGCTTCCACGGCCCGTTCGGCACGGAGGTGGACCAAACCTGTGCCTTCCCGCCGCCGGCCCGGTAACTCACCAGCACGACAGTCTTGCCATCGGGAGTGACGCCTGGGCGGTCGAGGCCTCCATCATAGTCCCGGGCGATCAGGAAGGGCTTCTTGTTCCGTCCATCAAGTCCGATCTCCCACACCATTAGATCATTGGTAGTCTCTTCGCCGAGAAAAAGCAGGCGTGAACCGTCGGGCCACCACGTTGGACGGAACGCCCATGAGTTCTGGTTTAGGATCCGGCTTTCGTTTCGGGTCAACTGGCGGGCATTTGCTCCATCCGCGTTCATCAACCAGATGTCGGACGAATTCACGTCAAGTTTGACCAGGGCGATCCGGGTGCCATCCGGTGACCAGGTGGGTTGACGGCTGATCCGGTCCCCGGTCAGTTTCCGCATGGATCCCCGTTCCCAGACGGCGATATTCGCGTCGCTCACGAAGACAAGCTTGCCCGGCAGGGTTGCGGGATTGATCGTGACTGCGGGTCGGGGAGTGACCGTGGGGGACGCAACCGCCTCGGGCGTGCCCGCGCCACCCGGTTCTCGAGTCGGCGTGGATGGCACTAATTCCTGGATTGCGTCGCAGGCTGACGAAGCTCCGCCAATACCTGCCGCCAGCACCGGAACAAGCGCCCTTGCGATCCGTGCCATGACGTCGCGGCGGGTCCGCAACGCCACAATTCGTTGGGGTTGCACATCGCTAATGCCCAATTGTGGCCACCACGACGACTCGTCCGGCACCAGCCCTCAGTCGACCCATTTCGATCTACTAACGGCCCCGGGCGGACCGAGGCGCGGCTAGGAGTACCGACGTCCGACAGGTGGCGACAACGACCGCACTGGTCTGCACTCAGCTTTAGCCGGGCGCTAGCACAGCCTCGATAATCACGGTGAACCATTGGGGCACCACGATGACGGTGCTTTCGCAAACCGACGCATCATTATCGCGGGACGAATCGTTCGAACCTAAGATTGTCCGTGTTCAGAGTTACGAAGTGCGCGGCCACGAGTGGTCCGCCGGCTAATTCGCCTCTTTGGTAAATCACACTTTCCGCTAGTTGCCAGTCTCGACCGCAGCCAAGCCCTGCCCTAAAGTCTCCGATAGTGAAGAGCCTCCAAACAGAACCAAGGCACGAAGCGGGCAAGTGCGCACGGCACGCACCCTCGTTCCCGATTGCGAAAGCCATCTGGGTCGGGCTTGCACTACTTGTAGCGTCCATGGCACTCGGAGGAACTGGGGTCAGCCTGGCGGACGGCATGACGGTAACACCATCACCGTCTCCCTCACTAACCAGCACATCACCGAGCACAACGCCAACTCCGATAGCCGCTACCAATCGGGGCACGGTTCGCCTGACATTCCGCGTGCATGCTTCAGTGGTCCGTCGCGCCGCCGCATGGGTCGCATCCCTCGGGGTCTCGCCCGAGGCATCGGTCGGGGCGCCTCCGACCACGTCCTATACGCCGGGTCTGCCCGACCTTGACCTCCGCGCCATCGAGGTTCCCGCTGATCAGGCTGACCAGGCCATCGCCACCTTGGCGTCGCGACTCGACATCCAATGGGTCGAACGCGTCGCCACTGTCCGCAAGCACGAGACCGCGGGAACCACGACCGCAACGCCAACTGCCACGGGTGGGGCACCGGTACGCGCGCGTCTCCTCTACGAACCGAACGACACCCGGTTTGCGTCCCAGTGGGGACTGGTCAACAGCGGGGCCAAGTCATCGTGGCCGGCCGCCGGGGCGATCAATGCCGGCACCGCGGTCACCGTGGCCGTCATCGACACCGGCGTCCAACTGGACCACCCGGACCTCGTCAACCGTCTCGCACCGAACTCTACGTGGGGCAAGTGCCTGTCGGCGTGTACCGCCTACTCAGCCTCAAACTCGTCGACCTTCCCATCCGATGGCGACGGGCATGGCACACACGTCGCCGGGATCATTGCCGCCCAGACCGACAACGGCATCGGTGTGGCCGGTGTCGCCGGGGACCGTCCCGTCCTCATCATGCCGGTGCAGGTGCTGGATGCCAACGGAAACGGCACCACCGACGGCGTCGCCGCGGGAATTGCCTGGGCGGTTGCCAAGGGCGCAAAGGTCATCAACCTCAGCCTCGGCGGCGACCAGAACACCCAGGCGGTGAACAGCGCGGTCGATGCGGCGTACTCCGCCGGGGCACTGGTCGTCGTCTCCGCCGGGAATTGCGGTGGGTTCAACTACCTCGCCAACGGTTGCCATTCCCAAAACGAGAAGGATTACCCGGCCGCCTACGCGGATGCCGGAAGCAACGGCTACGGCAAGCTGATCCCGGTCGCTGCAATAGACAGCGCGAACACGGTTGCGTCGTACTCAACTCAGCAGACCTACGTGGCAACCAACGGGATGGCTGCCCCCGGCACGTCCATCCTCAGCACGTACTTGCCATCGAAGGGTGATGCTTCCGGCTACGGCTACGAGAGCGGCACGTCGATGGCGTCCCCACACGTTGCCGGGGCCGCCGCTGTCATCTGGACAACCTTCCCGTCGCTCACCCGCGAACAGGTGCGGACGGCGTTGCGATCGTCCGTCCTGGTCACCGCGGCGGCCTCCCAGAACGCGAACGCCTATGGGGCCGGTCTGCTGAACATCCCCGGCGCGCTCAGCCTCGCCCAGATCGCGTGTGCCTGCACGCCCACTCCCGCTCCAAGTTCTCCTACGACCACCCGCACGCCATCGGTGACGCCGACCCGGACTCACACTCCAACAGTCACACAGACGGCAACGGTCACCACGACCCGCACGGTTACAACCACGCCGACGGTGACATTGACCGGCACCGCGACCATGACAAAGACAGCCACCCCGTCGGTGACTGTCACACCGTCGCCCACCGCCACAAAGACCGTCACGATGACCCCTTCGGTCACGAAGACTGCGACGGCAACGGTCACGCCGACAATCGTTTCCGCCAACGCAGTCACGAACTCCGGCAGTGGAGCAGGACCGGTTGGCGTTGCTGGTGGTGGTTCCGCCGCGCCTCCACCAGCTGCACGATCAGCTTCAAGTGCGCCACCCTCAGCGGCGGTGGCCTCGACTGCGCCAGTCGCATCCGCCGTGAGCGAGGCTTATGGCGCAACGATCATCCTCGGCCAGGCCCTCCAAATTGTGGGAGGCGATGGAAGCCTCATCTCGGCGGATGTTGCCTACGTTGACCCCGTAACCGGGCAGCGACGCTACCGAGGGTGGCTCCGATCTGACAGCGGTCCAATCTTCGGGGTCGGTGGCGCGGGTCACCTTGAGTGGATCAGTCCCGATGACACCAACGACATCGCGGACATCGACTGGGGCAAGGTGCAGACCATTCCGGACAGCGCCCTGACCAGCGCACCGATGGCGCAACCGCGGATCGGGTGGCTCCTGTGGGACTTCCGGGGCAGTGGACGCATCTTCGTCGTCGGCGACGACGGTGCCCTCCATCACATTCCCGACATGGAAACCTTCCTCGCCCGCTTCGAATGGAAGAACGTGCTGCCCGTGAGTGCGGGTCAAGTGAGGCAGTTGCCGGCAGGCGCAGGGATCGCAACGGTGAAGTAGGCGAGCGCCGAACCTGATTGGCGATCGCAAACTGCGGTTGGTACACTCCTACCACTCTGCGGGCATGGTGTAGTGGTAACACGCGACCTTCCCAAGGTTGAGACCACGGGTTCGAGCCCCGTTGCCCGCTCCCCGCAGAACGCATTCGCAACCGCGGTTTACTCGTGGATAGTTTCGGGGCACGTAGCTCAGCTGGTTAGAGCGCTACCTTGACATGGTAGAGGTCCGGGGTTCGAGTCCCTGCGTGCCCACCCCGATCAGCCACCCTCGGCCGACACGAGTTATGGCGGTTCCAACCGAGCGGACGACTTGCCTAGGCCCTGCGACTTCTGGGTCGCACAGTGTGCGCAACAGGGGCACCATTGGCACTTGGCTCACTCACACTTGCCGATTGCGCCTGAACCAGCTTCACAAGGCGCGCTCCGCGACGTGGCGCCGGTCCTGCAATTGCAATCTGAACCCGTTCAGGTGCCCAAAGCGCAGCCGCGCGCTCGATATCTGCCGGAGTCAACTGTTCATAGGTCGCACGGACTGCCCCGGGTGGGATGAGCCGACGATGTGCCAAATCACCCCAGAGTAGCCAGTGCGCCATGTCCTCCGAGGTCTCGCAGGCCATCGTCAGTTCGCCAACCACAAAGTTCTTGGCGCGGCTGAACTCCTCGGGTAACAGTCCCTTCCGAGCACCAGCGGCCTGCGCAAGCATCCGTTCAACGGCCTCGGCTTGACGCTTCGGCGGCACGCCCGCCCACATGCGGAGTGCCCCGCTGTCAGCGAACGATGTCACCTCTGAGCCAACATCGTAGGCGAGGCCACGCGCATCACGGAGGTCAGCCCAAAGCCGGGATGATGCGAGTTCGCCCACCGCACAACTGAGCAATTCGAGTGCCGGGCGGTCCGGATGGGTAGACGGTACCCCTCGCACGCCCGCGTACACGTATGCAGTCTGGCCCTCGGCCCACCTGGAGTCCAGGCCTGGGAGGGCAGGTTCGGGGGCCATCGGCACTTCCGGCGGGTACCCCTGTCCGGGGGCCCATCCTTCCACAAGGCCGGCTACCAAGTCGCAGACTTCCTGGTGATCGACATCACCCGCTACGCTGACAACGGTATGCGCGGGTGCATAAGCCCACTCCCAGACCCGGCGTACATCCTCCGTGGCAAGTGCTGCGACGGTCGCTTCCTTGCCAGCGGGTGATCGGCTCAAGGGGTGGTCCGGCCACAGCAGGGAGTCCAGCGCCTCTTCGGCAACGACGGGACTGGCCTGAGCATCCTGCTTGATCTCTTCGATGACGACGTCGCGCTCAATCAGGAAGTCCTCAGGGCTCAGCCGAGGACGACGCACCATGTCAAAGATGATCTCCAAGGCATGCGCCATGTGGGGGCGAGGCAACCGGCTGTAGTAGACCGTCGCCTCACGATGCGTGTAGCCATCAAGCGTGCCTCCGGCATTCTCAATCGCTGCCGTCAGGTCAAAACTCGTCGGCCACCGCTCGCTACCCCGGAAAACCATGTGTTCAAGCACATGACTGATGCCGCTGAGCGCTGGCGGCTCGTGGCGCGACCCTACCCCGATGCCGACCGCAACGCTGACGGAACCGCTGCGTGGCAGGCGCGCCGAAACGACCCGTATACCACCGTCAAGGACAGTCCGCCGAACATCAGTCCATACGCCCCATAGTGACGCTTCGGACACCGCCAGAGCGTCGCCGGTTGCGGGGTCAGGCAAGGCAGGAGGGTTCGCCGGAGCGCTGCGTCTGGCAATTGATCGGAGCTGGCGTGTCGTGGAGGTAGTGCCAACACGCGGTGACACTCCCGGATACTGGGGCATTGGCCCGATTATAGGTGGGACAGGCATCCGATTGAGCGGGAGAGTGCGCACGCGGTGCGTTTGGCTCGGGTCCGCCCAGGATGGTGTCTAAACTCAATCCAATGTCACGCGAAGTCTCGGCCCCAAAGGCGCACGCAGCCGTCAGCAATGCGCGCCAAGCCAGGCGTCGACATTTACGCTTGGTGGCGGTCGCACTCGTCACGACCGGCATTGTGGTCGCAACTTCCGCAGCACTCGCCCTTTACGACCAGCCCATCGTCGTCCGGGGAACGGTCACACGAGTCGATGCACGGGACATCGGCCACGCATCGGTCATCGCGGTCCGGACCTCAGAGGGACAAGAATGGCAATTTGCTGTCGATGACGCGGTTGACATGACTCCCGGTCACCTTCGGGAACACATGATGTTCGGCGAACTAGTGACGGTGACCGCGCGCCCGGCAGCTAAAGGCAAGGAACTCCCACTTGCCGTGATCATCACTGACTGACTAGATCGCATTTGCGCCGGCTTGGGGTAGACTAGAATTTATGTTCGATATTCGATGTACAGGATTGCAATGACAATCCTCGGACCAATCATCGGGGCGGCAGTGAAGCGCCGCGAACAGATCTTTCGGGTTGCGACCGCTTCTGGTGCGACCCATCTGGCTGCCTCAATGTCGGACCGTTGGTTTGACTTGCCGGGATCACGGGCTCACCGGTCGACCGGGATCGGTGTCGATGGCACAAGCCACGCCGTCCTGCTGTCAACCGGAGCGCATCTCGTCATCGGCCTCGCTTGCGCACTCGGTCCCGATCCGATCGGGCAGATCCAGGAAGCAGACATCGAAGCCATGCCCGCGCGGTTCGATGATGCGGCTGCATCAAGTGCACGCGATCTGCTGATGCGATCCCTTGAAACTGAGGTAGCCGTCAAGGCACTGGCACGCGCGGTAGAGCGTGGCGTGCCATCGGACACCATTGTCTGGATTGACGGATCCCTCCATGCGGACCTTTCACACATGGCCGGCGGTCCAACGAACGTCCGGTGGGGTGATGGCGTCGAACGTGCCGGTTCATTGATGTCGCGGACACGCGAACTTTTCATCACCGCCGCAAGTACCGATATCTGGCTGATCGCGATCGCGAAGACCCAACGTGCGTCGGTCCTGGCCAGTGCACTGCAGGCCCAGACGGGAGCGCCTGGTGAGTTTCCCGAGGTCAACGGAAGGCTCGACGTGCGGTCTGGTGGCCCGACTGGAGAGTACGAGGCCGACGTTCCGCGGCCCGGAGATGGCGAGGTATTGGCTTCCATGGGAGCGGGTTGGAGTTGGCCATTGATCCTTGACGCCTCACAGTTCCCAGTGACTACGCCCCTCGCGCCAGACATGCTCCGAGGCTGTCCGGCGATCGTTTCTTGCTACCTGCGTCCACACGAAGCCGACCTCCCGCTGAGGGTCGACGTGCCCGCCACCCAACTGGGATTTGATGATCTACTCTTCGGATCCCATGGCCACCCGCTCAGCGGGCGCCTAGCGAGATGGGTGCCAGATCCAGCAGTGATGGTCCCAGTGATTGAAACGGTTATGGCTTCGTACGGCGGGTTCGCCGCGCACAACGGACCCCTTTTTGCGGTTGACAAACTTGTCCGCCTGCCAAGAAGGGACCTGGAAACGCGGATCATGCCCATCATCGCGAATGTTGCCGGGATCGGAGTAGGCGTGCTCGGGGTCGACAGGGGTCGACGGCGTTTCATTCAGGATTGATTTACCGGAATAGTCGCAGGAACCCCATCGAATCTGGCATGCGATGACACCTCCCACCGCCTACACTTCACGCATGGTCAGCACGGCACAAGCACAGGCGTCAGCCTTGATTGAAGACCCGTCGGGTTCAGAGGCAGCAGACCTGCTCTCGTGGTTCCTGCCGGACCTCCTGGAGCGACCGGCGGTCGGAACCAGTTGCTGTGCCACAACCGCCGAGGCACTGATTGCGTCAGAACTGTCACTTGTCCCTGGAATTGTCGACCTTGCCATCTACGCCTCCACTGGGTGGATTTCCATCCGGATTGACCCGACTGCAACGACCGCAACCGACGTCGCAGACGCCCTGAGCGATGTAGGCTATGGCCCAGACCGGTCGGTTCGGCCGGGCGACGTCACACCACGCCGGTGACGCCGGAATTCATTGCCCGCATGCATCCGGAACCGGGCACCGCCCGGAGGCTTGCTTTCGCCCTGATGTGCGGCGTCGTTGCCGAAGCACGCGGATGGATCCCGTTCCACCTGATTAACCTTGTCACCGCGGATACCCAACCCGCCCGACTTGGTGCCGCCTTAGCCTTGACCCTGGAAACACTGGCCTTGCGCGCACAGGCACTTGTAGGACGCGACATTCTCGATGCAATCTCGGTTGCCAAACGCCACGCAATTGACGAGCGTGCATGTGGAGACTACATCACCTGGGTGAGAGCACAACACCTCGAACAAGAGGCGCCTCTCGTCGCATACGAGCTCGGAGTACTTGCACTCGGCATGGAACTCCCAGGGGTGATGCTCCGAAGCCTGCGTGAAGTACGTCTCGACGCCGACACGACTGTCTGCGAGACCCCGGATGGCGGAGGCTATGCGACGGCATTCCTGTCTTCGATGCATCCGCACTGGGGGAAGCATGCGGTTCTCTGCGCGTCAACCGACGACGGCGAACGCTTGTCAACCTGGGCATTAGTCCTGTTGCTTGGCGGGTTCACAATTGAACCGGGAAGGGTGATCCGGATGGCTTCGATCCTCGACATCCGGGACTTGCCGCCTTCTGATCTCCTGCTGATTTACAACCCAACCTCGTGGATGGGCGACCCACGGGCAATACGCGATGCATTCGGCTCGACGTGGGCAATCCTTGTCTGAAGTTCGGGCGTATCGGGACGGGACGTGGGCGGTCCAATCGTCAGACCAGTACGGTACGCTGACATGACTATGGACGTCGGACAAGGCGGCGCAATCCCGGCGAATCTGGCGCCACAGTTGTCGGTTGTTGCTCCAGTGTGGAATGAAGCTGAGACGCTTCCGCTCTTCTATGCCCGATGCCGTAACGTCCTGGACGCACTGGTCGAACGATGGGAACTCGTGCTGATCGATGACGGGAGTGCGGACGGATCCCGAGAGGTCATGGAGACACTCTCAAATTCGGACCCGCGGGTGCGGGCGCTGATCTTCTCGCGCAACTTTGGGCACCAGATTGCGATTACAGCCGGTCTGGACTATGCCCGCGGCGACGCTGTAGTGGTCATCGATTCAGACCTTCAGGACCCGCCTGAGGTAATTGCAGACCTGTACGACCAGTGGAAGTCCGGGTTCCAGGTGGTGTATGCCATGCGGTCTGCCCGGGTCGGTGAGACATGGTTCAAGCGGACCACCGCCTCGGCCTTCTATCGACTGATCCGAAGCATTGCAAATGTCGATATTCCCCTTGATACCGGGGACTTCCGCCTGATGGACCGCCGGGCGGCGGACGCCTTACGGTCGATGCGTGAGCATCACCGATTTGTCAGGGGAATGGCTGCCTGGATTGGATATCGCACTACCGCGGTGCAGTACGCGCGGGCCGCCAGGCATGCAGGCGAGACAAAGTATCCGCTGCGAAAGATGGCCCGCCTTGCAATTGACGGCATCACAAATTTCTCGTACCTACCGCTCCAGCTTGCTACGTATGCGGGTTTCTTCGTCGCCGGTCTAAGCTTGGCTGGAGTGCTGGCGGCAATTCTCATCCGCATCTTCCTGGGACACGAACTCACTGGTCAAGCAACGACATTGGTCAGCGTCCTCTTTCTCGGCGGGATCCAACTGATCTTCCTCGGTGTCATCGGCGAGTATCTGGGCCGGATCTACGACGAAGTCAAAGGCAGGCCCCTGTACTTGCTTGACACGGTTTTTGGCGACCCGCGTGCCTCCTCGCCCACGGGCAGCTCCAAACGAACAGCGGGCACCTATCGTGATCGGGGCGCTGCCCCGGAAGCGCGTCACGGCGATACGGATGAGTAGTGTCAGTCGGTCGCGTGTCATGCGTGCAGTCGCGGGCATAACCGGCATCGCGGCGTCGCTCGAGATTGCCCGCCGGGTGTCCGGAGCCGGACCGGATTTTGCCAACCCGCCCGGTAGCCCATTGCGCGAAGGCGGCCTTAGCGCCGTCTCAGGCTTCTTCCGCACACGTCCACCAACCGAGGACAACCTGCCCCGAGCCGGTCACGTCCTGACACGACCTGAAGCCGTCGATTCCCTGCAGAGCGGTGGGATAGAGCGTGATCAGGTGACCTGGCTCGGTCACGCAGGATTCGCGATCCAGGTCGCCGGAGTCAAACTGTTATTAGACCCATTCTTGACAGAGTTTGCGTCGCCAGTGCCCGGGATCGGTCCTCGCAAGTTTGTTGCTACACCGTTTGAACCCGCTGACTTTGGTCAGACCGACATCCTCCTGCTCTCGCACAACCACTACGACCACATGGACGCATCGACCTTGGACGGTTTGCCAAACCGGGCGCGAATGACCGCGGTAGTGCCCGAAGGACTCGGCGATCGGATGAGCGTATGGCAATTCGGGGCCGTGACAGAATTGCCGTGGGGAGCAACGACCGTGGTTCAGGGCGTGTCGATCTCCGCACTGCCGGCGATCCACTTCTCCGGCCGTGGACTGTTTGACCGAAACAAGTCCAACTGGAACAGCTACTCGATAACCACGGGTACCCGTCGAATCTATTTCGCGGGCGATACCGCCTTCGGCCCGGTGTTCCGCGAACGTGTCGCCCCAGGTGGACCGTATGACATCGCACTCGTGCCCATCGGGGCATACATGCCTGCATCAATGATGGCCGCGGTTCACTGCACGCCGGAAGAAGCGGTGCGCCTGGGACGCGACATCAACGCGTCGCGCCTGATTGGCATGCACTGGGGCACAATCTCCCTATCAACTGAACCGAACTTCGAGCCACCAAGGCGCTTCGCTGAAGCCGGTGCCGCTTCCAGATATCGAAGCGACGAACTCCTGCTTCCGCCAGTTGGGGGAACCGTCAGCCTCGCGTAAGCCAGGAACGGGATAGAAAATCCGGGACCACGCCATCGCGACAGAGAGTGAGCCCCGGAATCCTCTCAGGTGGCCTTACGTGGGATTGACGTCAAGCAATCCTTGTTTGACTGCCCAGTAAATCGTGTAGTCCACGCGATCCGGGTCACGCCCGGACATCAGGAGGGCAGCGCGCACGCCTTCAAGTGGCGACGCGGTGACGCAAGCGCGGCAAATTGGCCTCACAAGGTCGAGATAGAGAAGCTCCTCCATCTCAGGTGTCAAGTACACCGGGAGCGTTTCGGCGAGCCCTGCCGTTCCATATTCCGACGTCACGAGTGTGTCGGCGCCGACCAGACTTCGGGTCGCAAAATCCCCGAACAGGTCCCAAAGCGATGAAGCATCTGAAGTGTCAGGCACCAGATTGTCAAGGGTCTCACCGGCGTCTCCGGTGGTGTCGTTACCTTCGGCGGCCATGATCTCACGGATCGTCAGGACGTGCCTGAGCGCTGCACCGACCTGTCGGACATCGTAGACATTCGTCGCCCGTTGTCGCGCCCCCTCCGCAAGACGCAATCGGTAGGGTTCGTCGCTCCCAAGCAGGATGATCGCCTCCGCAAGTCGCGCGACGTCCACCGCCACAGTCTGCGCGACCAGCAAGTGCATCAAGGAATTGTCGATCAGCTTTCGATCCGGAAGGATCGAAGTGAACCTGGGCATGTACGTCGGGACCCTGAGGCCTGTCTCACCATGGACGACAGACTCCTTGTAGCCATCCCAATCGGCGGCCACGACCGGTACGTTGCAGGACATTGCCTCTATCGCGGTCAGCCCGAAAGTCTCCTGCGGGTTATCACTGGGAGCCACGAAGATTTCGGACGCGCGATAGAGGGCAACCTTCTCAGCATCACTGACATCGGGCCGAATGATCACCGCATCGTCAATCCCGCGACGCATCAGCAGCAACTTCACCCACTCCAGGTACGTGCCATGCGCCGCCGCCCCGGCGAGGATCAATTTCCACGACCCGCCTAGTCTTTGGCGCGCCCGCACGAAGGCTTCGATGACTGGCCCGATGTCGAACTTGTCGACAACCGAAAACCGACCGAGGCTAAGGATGTACCGGGTCCCCGCATCCAGACCAAGGAAGGCGCAGGCTTGATCGCGGTCACCGGGACAGAACTCCTCGGTATCTATCCCGTACGGGACCACGGCCATGTCCAATGTCAGGGGAAGTGGCACACCAAACCGTTTTCTCAGGTGTCCGGCTAGGGCCAGCATGATGGTGAACCCGGATTCACTCGTGCAATTGAGCAAGTCGTCATCGCGCAGCGGTGCGTGCATGTTCAGCAACATCGCTGTCTCGGTATCGGGGTAGCTGATCGAATAGATCACCGAAAGGATCCGGAAATCGGTCCCAGTCGCCTTCCTCAGGGACGCGAGACCGGCGACCTCAGCGGAGAACGTCGGCGCAAACACGAGGTCGTAATCATGGGTAACAACCTCCTTGTGGAGGTGAAGCATCTGGTGAACCGATACTCTGACCGACCGCAACCACGGGACATCCGCGACCATCCGCTCGTATGCACCCTGGTGTGCGAGCAACGGCGCAAAAAAATGCACTTCATCATAAAGTCGGGTCTCAATGAGCGACCGGAGCATGTACCCGCTACCAAACACGGCCCCCCGGAAATCGCTCTTCTGGACAGACCCAACCACCATCGGCAGGATCGCAAGGCGGCGGGTCAGGCTTCTGGTCACGTCATCATCCTGAGGGGTGCTATTTCGCGAATGGTGGTCCAGGTCATCGGTCAGGCCTGTGAACACCAGACCGTACTTGTGGCCCATCAAGATACCGGGTCGGGCGCCAGACACGTCCCTTATCCGACATGTATCCGGTCATTCGGGGCTACCATGGACCGTGGAAATCCGAAGGAAGCGTGCCACCCGCGGAAAGCAAAGGCATGGATCGGTTCACGGGATGGATCGGTGTTGCGGTCTTGGCGCTCGTCGTCGTCGCAATCGTCATGATCCGGTCGCCGGCAGTTCGTCCTGCCATGACGAGTGACCCGACTTCTCCAGAAGGGGTTACCCGTGCATGGCTGGTGGCAATTGACGACGGGAGACCGGAGGATGCATGGCCACTGCTCGCTCCCCGCACACAAGCCCGCGAGACCAGAGACGACTTCCTTCGGCGCATGACGAGGACAAGGGACAGCAGTTCTCCCCGTTCAACGATTGCCGGGGCCAGAATTTCCGGTGACGAAGCGGTGGTTGAAGTCTCAAGGTCGCGCCCTCGATCGCCTGAACCATTCTTCTTTTGGACCGGTGGCGCGCCATCGGAAAGGGTCGTTGCGCGGCTGGAACGAATTGAAGGCACCTGGAGGCTTACGGTGCCCCCCGGCGAATGACGGGACTGTCGGAGCAAGCCAGCAATCAGCGCAAATCACGGGTGATGCTTCCGAGACGCTACCGATGGACGCCACAATGATCTCGATGCCGATCAACGAAAGGTGCGAACCGAGTTGAACTTAGTCCGACGCATCTACTTGTTAGCGGTCGCCCTTGTTTCGCTCGCGCTTGGGTCGGCGTCGTTCAATGCCGTGGCAGTGGCAGTAGTCGATACGTTGATTGGTATCGACGCTGAGGTCCCCCTGCTTGGCGTCGCGGGAATCATTGTCCAAATGCCCATATGGGCCATCCACTGGACGCTTGCCCAACGCGATGCCAATCGATCACTGGCTGAACGAGGTTCATTGCTTCGTCGTACCTATCTGTATGTAGTGATGACCGCGGGTCTGACAGTATCCGCCGCTGGATTATCTTCAGCGATCACGCACTTGGCCGGGTCCGGGACGCGGGACGAAATCGTCGAAAGTGCCATCGGAGGCATGATCGGACTAGCCCTTTGGGTGTACCACCGCCGCGTCATCGTGCTTGACCGCGTGCTTTGCGCCGAAACGGGTCTTGCGTCAACAGTCCGGCGGATTGCGTCCTATGGACCCGCGACAGTGGCCGCTCTTTTCGCACTCTCAGCGGTGACCGAACTCGCGACACAACTCGTCCGAAGGATTGCTGCAACAGACATCGGCACGCTTGGGGTCGAACAGACGGCTTGGGCAATCGGCACGGCCATCGTCTCCACCGCAATCTGGGTGTCCCACCATCGTGGTGGGTCTGCTTTCGCGGGCGGGGTCGTCACCTGGCCTCCAATCGCTGGGCCACCGGAGGATGACCAGGCAATCGTCCCTGTCGCGTACCGGTTCGTGGTGCTCACGGTCGCGATCGGGTCGACGATGTACGGCGCAGCCATGTTGGTGGAATGGATCCTCGGGCTCACTGTGGGATCGGCCCCGCCCGACCATCCGTTCGAAAGCGCACTCGATGGGATGGTCGAGGCATGCGTATTCGGCAGCGCCTGGTGGCTGTTCAGACTTGCGTCAATCGAGTCACGGTTCACCACGCAAGACGGTAAGCCCCGAGGCCTCGTCATTCTCTACCGATACCTCGCGACGGTCGTCGGTCTTTGCATTTGGGTCTCGGGACTTGCACTTCTCCTGACAGATGCGATCACCTATGCCACCTCGCACTCGGCGGCGGGAAACCTCGAAGGTGCGTGGCGCCGTGAGGCCTCACTCGTAATGGTAGGTGTCCCACTCTGGCTCGCCTATTGGAGGGCACCGGGCCACCCACTCCTGGATATCGGCGAAACCGGGTCTCGTTCGAGGCGCGGTGCGCTCTACCTCGTCTTGCTTGCGTGCGCCCTTGCACTCCTTGCGACAGGTGTCGCAGTGGCCTACGCGGCGCTGGAGGCGCTTGTCGGTCGGGATGTGAACGAGATTCCGTGGTGGGCGTTGGTCGCCACCCTGTTGTCATTCGGTATCGGCGGCTATCACTTCACCGTTTTGCGCGCTGACGCCCGGCGCCTCTCAATAGTCACCGTCAAGTCCCCAGATACGGTCGGTGGCCCGTCCGTCGCAAGCCTGCCGGAGGATCCAACACTGACGGAATGGGCGGTGATCAGCGGAGGACGGAGCGCAACGTCCGTGACCTGGTTTGGCACCTACGCTGAGGCCCGGGTCGCCTCCGCACGCATGCGTGAAGTGGATGAAGGTGCTGCCGCGTGGATGCGAATTGTCCGCACGGTCCCAACCACGCCCGCGGACGGACCAGATCAGCCGGCGTAGTTTGGCGCTTCCTTGGTAATGACGACATTGTGCGGATGGCTTTCGCGCACTGATGCACTGGTGATGCGGATGAACTGAGCCTTCCGGTGCATCTCGGCTATGTCGGCAGCCCCAACATAGTGCATGCCCGCCTTAAGGCCACCGCTCAACTGATAGATCAGGTCCGCCAAGCGACCCTTGTACGGAACACGTCCCTCGATGCCTTCGGGAACCAGCTTGAAGGCACCCTCCTGCACATACCGGTCACGCGCATAGCCCCCGCGGCGCTGCATGGCCGCCAGCGAACCCATGCCCCGGTAATCCTTGTAGTGCTCACCCTGGAAGATCACGACCTCACCCGGCGACTCATCGACCCCCGCCAGCAATCCACCCAGCATGACCGAATGTGCTCCCGCGGCAATGGCTTTCGCGATCTCGCCCGAGTAGCGAATGCCACCATCAGCCATGACCGGCACACCGTGCCTCCGGGCCGCGGTTGCGCACTCCATGATGGCGGTAAGTTGCGGGACACCCGCACCAGTGACGATCCGGGTGGTGCAGATAGACCCAGGCCCGATTCCAACTCGAAGTCCGTCTGCACCTGCTTCGATCAGGTCTCGGGCACCTTCGAAGGTGGCGACGTTGCCAGCAAGGATGTCCACATCGAACGATTTCTTCAACCACTTGATGGCTTCGATCACCCCGACTGAGTGACCGTGTGCGGTATCAAGGACCAGAAGGTCCGCACCGGATTCCACCAGAGCACCCGCACGCTCCTGCATGTCAGGACCAACCCCGATGGCCGCACCGACGCACAGGCGCCCACGGCCGTCCTTGGTTGCCAAAGGGAATTGGACCTTTTTCTGGATATCCTTGACAGTGATGAGGCCCTTGAGAACCCCGTCGTCATCGACAATCAACAGCTTCTCGATCTTGTGACGGCGAAGGATTTCCTTGGCCTCATCGAGAGTAATGCCGACCGGCGCCGTCACCAGACCCTCGTGGGTCATCAGCTCGGAGATTGGCCTCGTTGGATCCGTCTCAAAGCGGGTATCCCGGTTAGTGAGGATGCCCACTAGCCGGCCCTCCTCAACGATTGGGACACCCGAGATGTGGTACTTCTGCATCACCATCTCGGCATCCGCGAGCCGGTCTGTCGGGCGAAGGGTCACCGGCTCCACAATCATTCCGGCCTCGGATCGCTTGACCTTGTCCACCTCGGCCGCCTGCAAGTCCACAGGGAGATTGCGGTGGATCACACCAAGACCCCCTTCACGGGCCATGGCAATTGCCATGCGTGCCTCTGTGACGGTGTCCATGGGCGAGGAGACGACAGGAAGATTGATGCGGATGCGCCGGGTGAGGAACGTTGCGGTACTGACGTCATGTGGCAGGACCTCACTGCGTCCTGGCCTCAACAAGACGTCATCAAATGTGAGACCGTCGGTGGACACCCAGATTGGCGTATCGCGTTCGAGTGGTGCGAAACCCGACGGAGTGCCAGGGTCTTGCGGATGGCCTTCGGTCCACGGAGACGCGTCAAGCGACGGGCCACCCGAACGCACGGGCGATGACGGGGATGCCCCTTGCGACACCGTAGCCATGCGTTCATCTCCTTCGGCCTACCTGGCCATCGCGCATCTCACGACAGGTTTTCGAGAGACGGAACCACCGCCCTGTCCGGTCACACGCACTTGAAAGACCAGTTCGGACAACACTTCCCGTACCTGAACTCTAACGTCCGTAGGCAGTGATCGCAACGCGCCGGAACCGACGATTGGCCCTCGCCCGCGATGTCATTGGCCGGTACTGCACGCTGCTCGGCCGGGTTGCAGAACCTGCGCAAATGAGCGGGGTTGAATAAAAATATGTGCGAGAAGCATGACCGGTTGTCGATTGCGCTGCCAAAAACTTCCCAACCGGCGATAATGAGGCCATGACGGGACAACAGATTTTACGACCGGCGGCGGAACGGAGGTTTTCCGATGCGCTTCGTTCCGCTTTCACAAATCAGGATGATCCGTGGTACATGCGGATCCAGTTGGCGTCAACCACACTTGTTCTCATCTCGATAGGCGCTCTGATGGCCGAGACCGTTCCCGGGGTGGCTTTGGAGTATGCGTCGCTTTGGCATGGGC
>Ga0209598_10000545_pt1 | contig 30244 bp, 24 predicted proteins | sample M_140807_EF_Meta_FD_187317 | JGI IMG/M metagenome (GOLD analysis project Ga0209598, IMG submission 187317) | Freshwater microbial communities from Lake Montjoie, Canada to study carbon cycling - M_140807_EF_MetaG (SPAdes) (version 2) | ecosystem: Environmental > Aquatic > Freshwater > Lake...
GCCGTGCCGGAGGCCGATATGCGTTTGTTCATGTACAAGGGAACGCCAGGTTCGGCCACAACCGTGGACGATCAAGGTCGTTGGTACGTTGTTCTGGGCGATACCGGTTCAGCGGCTTTGGACACCATTTATTCTGATACGGTTTTGGTGGCTGGTAATGAACAAATTCTGGGCTATTACGAAACCACCGCTGTTTTCAAGCGGATTGGTCTAAGCGCCACCATCCGAAATTCCAAGAACCCCGGAGATGATCCAGCCGGGGGAAATGGGGTTCTATTCTCCACCTTCCAATACCAAAACCCTCAAAATTCTTGGCTCTCCTTCCTACCGGACGATGAGCGTCTCGAAATTTTTGACTGGATTCGTAGTGGAACACCTCGCTCGGATTCGACGCCTCAGAATCCTGCAGGTTTGATACCCCCCGGCGATCCACAGCGTTTCTTTGAAAACATCGCTGAAGATGAGTGGACAGGCCAAGGTGCCAATCCGCAAGTTCGCGGTGGTACTTGGTCACCGATGCTTTATGCAGCACCAGCTGCTTGGTGGCCTGGACTTTGGAATTTCTTGCCTGGGGTAGCCGGCGTCGGCGCGCTGAATCCCGAGGTTCGTTATTCCTATTTCAAAATTGACAAATTAGCTTCGGTCGATGTGGTGATTACCAAAGACAAGTCCAAGTGGACCCGCGCCTGTGTTATCGAGACCTGCGAAGATTCACTCCTTGCCCAAGGCCGTCAATTGCGTAACCGGATACGTGTAGCGCCTTCGGTTGACAAGGAGGGCAACCCCGATGGGGATTCGCGCAATGGTTTGTCTTGGTTCCCTGGATACGCCATCAACTTGGAAACCGGTGAGCGATTGAATATTTCTTTCGGTGAGGATAGCCGTTATTCATCCATTGCCGGTCATCCGCACGGTGATATGAAGTGGAACCCTACGGATTCATTTTTCTCGGTGAACGGTCAGAATTTCCGGGTGCCCATGGGTGGTAGACACTTTATCTACGTCATGAACTCCCGCTACGATCAGGCCGATGTTACTTGGCGTCAGTTGAACAAGCAAGTGGGTGTTGCTACACCGGTTAACAACCCCAAGTCCATGACACTACCTGATTTCCGTTTGTTCTACAACGGAGTTCTTTACACCTCGGTGCCTCTGCTGCGGCCCGGTAAGACTTTCCTTGACAATGATTACACTGCCAAAATCCGTATTTCCAGGAAATATTCCAAATTTGTTACGGATACGGCCGGTATCAACAATGGGAATCCTCATTATTTGGTGAATTTGCGCAGTATCGCACCACGCAAAAAAGTTCTCGATGTAGCAAAATCTGCTCTTGATTTGATTCGCGTTGTGCCCAATCCGTATTACGGCGCCTCCAATTATGAAGTGAGCCAGATTGATAATCGTGTCAAGATTACCAACTTGCCTACCAAGTGTACAGTCCGTATTTATACGCTCAATGGTAACCTCATCCGGACATTGCGCAAAGACGACGCGACCGCTACTTACCTTGATTGGGATTTGTTGAACCAAAACAAAGTACCAATTGCCAGTGGTTCGTACCTGATTCACGTGGAAGCTCCCGGTATCGGCGAGAAAACCGTGAAGTGGTTTGGCGTACTTCGTCCGGTGGATCTGGATACTTTCTAAACGACTTTAACCAAAACCCAAATTAAGACGTGGTGATGAAAACGAAATTTCGTATAGCATGCTTGGGAACCCTGATGTTGGTTTCGGCTGCAAGTTTTGATGCTTTGGCTGGTAATCCGGACCGTCGTGGACAGGCCGGTGCAACCGAGTTGCAAATCATGCCATGGGCCCGTCAGGCCGGTTGGTACGGTGTCAATTCGGCCAATGTCAAGGGCCTTGAAGCCGAGCGCCTGAATGTGGCTGGATTGGCCTTGGGTGGCAAAACTGAATTGTATTTCTCCAGGACCAATTGGTTGAGTGGTTCAGAAATCTACATGAATGCCTTTGGCTTGGCTCAGCGCTTGGATGAATCCAGTGTTTTGGCTGTATCGGTCATGAGCGTTGACATGGGTTCCATTGATATTACCACGGTCAACAACCCAGACGGTGGTCTCGGTACCTTCAAGCCTACGATTGCTAATCTAGGTGTATCGTACGCCCGCTCTTTTTCGAATCGTATTCACGGCGGCGCTTCGTTGCGTATTGTTACGGAAGGAACTTCCGATGTCAATGCATCCGGTGTTGCTTTTGACGCGGGGATTCAGTACATCACGGGTCCCGATGATCGTATCAAGTTCGGTATTGCTTTGCGCAATGTTGGCACACCTATCTCCTTCACGGGGGATGGACTTGCTGCACGCGGTGTCATGCAGGGTAGCACGGTTCCGTTGACCTTGTCTCAGCGTTCACAGACGCTGGAACTCCCTTCCTTGATGAACATTGGTGGATCTTACGACTTTTATTTTGATGCCGAGAAGGTGAATCGCTTAACGGTCGCCGCCAACTTCACTTCCAATTCCTTTACCAACGACCAATACGGAGTGGGTGCGGAGTATGCGTTCGGAAAAATTGCTGCGATCCGTGCGGGTTACCAATACGAGGATGCGGGTTCCGATCCTGAATTCACCCAAAATGTGCATACAGGTTTGAGTTTTGGTCTCAGCATTGATGCTCCTTTCAACAGTTCCAATTTTGGATTTGACTACGCCTTCAGGGGAACCAGTCCTTTTGGTGGAACGCACTTGTTTGGTGTGCGTTACGGTCTTTAATTTTTGATTTATTTTCGAATAACGCCCCGTTCTGGGGCGTTCTTTATTTTTATGCTATGAGTACCCCCATTTCTTTTTTTACCCGCGAGGGCCTTGAGAAGCTCAAGGACGAATTGCATCAGCTCAAAACCAAAGGTCGGGCCGATATGGCCAGGCAGATTCAGGAAGCCCGGGACAAGGGTGACCTTTCGGAGAATGCAGAATACGATGCAGCCAAGGATGCGCAGGGGATGTTGGAAATGCAAATTGCACGGCTGGAACAGACGCTTGCGACGGCACGTGTTATGGATGAATCCCAAATAGATACGGGGAAGGTACAGCCTTTGACAACGGTTCGTCTCCGTAATTTGGCCAATCAGGCCGAAATGAAATACACCTTGGTTTCGGAAAAGGAAGCTGATTTCAAGGCAGGAAAAATCAGTGTAGGTTCACCGATTGGTCAAGGATTGTTAGGAAAAAAGGTAGGTGAAGTAGCTGAGGTTCAGGTGCCTTCGGGGTTAATGCGTCTCGAGGTTTTGGAAATAACGCTTTAAGTTCAGTGAAGTGGAAGGCCTCTTCATGAAAATTATTCGGAGGGAGATTCCTGCGCATGTTGTTGCAGAGAATGAGCATGCCTTGGCCTTTCTTGATCTATTCCCTTTGGCATTTGGCCATGTTTTGGTCATCCCCAAAATCGAAGTCAATGCGATTTACGATGTTCCCGAGCCGTATTATTCAGCGGTTTGGTCTTTGGTTCGTCGATTGGCTCCGGCTATTCAGTTGGCCTTTCCTTGTCGCAAGGTGGGAATGGCGGTCATTGGGCTAGAGGTACCCCATGCACATGTTCATTTGGTGCCCCTAGATGAGGTCGGGGATCTTTCCTTTGCACGTCCCAAGTTGTGTCCCAGCCCGGAGGAATTGCAAGAACATGCTGCGTGTATCCGGCGATTTTTGAGTTCGGGTACGATTGTTTAAAGGGGCTACGGACGTTTAAAGCAGATCCGGTCGCTTAAAGTTGACGGTCGGGGTTGCTTCGCAAAAATTGTTCCCAGGCTTGCTTCTTTTTGGAGCTAGACGTGCCTTTTGGTTTGGTTGTTCGAGTGGATGTTGAATTAACCGCTGTTGTTGTCGGGTCGTTCATTCGTAGGAAATGGCAATAGGCGGCTCCTAGGGCATCCGTTGCGTCGCTTTTGAAGTGGTCGGTAGGTGTTTGAAGGAGCGTTGCCAGCATGGCGGCTACCTGCTGCTTGGACGCATTGCCGTTGCCGGTGACGGCTTGTTTGATTTTTTTGGGGAGGTATTCAAAAACGGGGATGTCTCGTTCCAAGGCCGCGGCAATGGCTGCTCCTTGGGCCCGGCCCAGTTTGATCAGAGATTGGACATTTTGAGCAAAAAACGGGGCCTCGATGGCCAATTCATCGGGTTGATGCAATTGGATGAGGGCGAGGGTTTGCTTGAAAATTTGGCTAAGCCTTAGGAGATGGGAATCCGTGGAACGAAATCGCCAATGCCCGGCATCCAAAAGCGAAACCCGGTTCCCCTGGATTCGTAGAATGCCATAGCCCATCAGCAGGGTACCTGGATCGATGCCCAGGATTACTTTGTCGCTGAGGCGGGCTGTTGGTGCTTGGGGCATTTACTTTGTGGTGAATGACCAAAAATACTGCTCCAAGTCAGGGGATGGCTTTGTGGCCTGAGGGCTTGGTTCGTTTGACCCAAAGTCGTTGGTGGTCTGTAGGGCTAGGGCTGGTTCCATGGTTGGGGCTGGCTGCCTTGTTGGTTCAATTTTGGTCAAAGTCGGGAACATGGACCTTGGTGAACGTGCCGGCGGTGGTTAAGATGATCGGTTCATCCATGTGGTGGTTGGCCAATGGTTGGCGTCTTTTGGTGGCCGTTATCGTACTTCCACTGCTGGGGTTGGTGGTGGATGCGATCAAATGGAGTCTATTCATGGAAGATGATGAGGGCCCCCATCGGTCTTGGTGGAACAGGGTTCAGAAGAATATTCCAATTCTATGTTATGGGATTTTGGGGTCGCTATGGTTTCCTGCTAGGTTAACGGAGTTTGCCGGCCGATGTCGTTTTTATCCAAAGGATCAACATCCGAGGGTCGTGATTTCCACCTGGTTATCCTCTTCAACCCAATGGCTTTGGGTCTTGTTGGTGCCGGCAGGGGCTTGGTGGTTGGTGGATCCTTCTTCCAAGGCTCGATGGGCGATGCAATGGTCGTGGGCGCCTTTGGACTCGGCTTGGCTTTCGGTGGCCCTTGGCGGACTGGCATGGATGGCAGGATGGGCATGGTTCACCATGTTTAGGAAAATGCAGGCCTACGCTCAGACGTACCATCTTTCGGTGGCATTGCAGGCCTGGTCCTTCCTTCGTCATCTGTTGTTATTGGGTCAATGGGCTTTTTGGCTGGGACTCCTAGGATTAAAAATGGACGGGGCTTCGGTTTATTTTTTGGCGGCCATGGTTTTGGCAGTGAATTGGTTTGCTCCCTTGGGAGTCTTGGGTGAATTGGGCTTACGGGGCCTGTCTGCTTTTCTTGTTTTTGGCCCCCTGCTTCCGGTACCAACCCATGCGATGTTGGTGCCTTGGCTGATTTGGTTCACCAATGTTGGATTTCCAGCGCTCTTCGGGGGTGCGTGGTGGTTGTTCTGGGGTCGAAGCAAATGGCGGGCGCTATGATTTGGTTTTTGGTATTGGTTTTTGGGGTCTTTTTGCTTTTTTACAGAAGCATGCTGGTCTTCTTTGCGAAGGGTTGGCAAAAGGCAGTCGATGCAGAGGGCCACGGGCCGAGGCCGGAACTCAACGAGAAACTTGCTTGGGGTTCGATCCATCAAGCCGAAGAAGCTCAGCCGTGGGTGACTGTCTTGGTGGCCGCCCGAAACGAAACCCAGCGCATGGGTCCTCTGTTACGCGCCTTGACGGAGCAGCAGACTGATTTTGTCTGGGAATTGTTATGGATTGATGACCAATCCACCGATGAATCCGTGGAACAGGCAAGAAATTTTTTGACGCAGTTTTCAAAAGTCCCCTTTCGTGTTTTGGAACGGGACGGTACCGACGGCTTTCCTTCTCACAAAAAGGGCGCCATCGCCTACGGGGTTCAACAAGCCAGGGGTCGTTGGGTTTTGGTAACGGATGCAGATTGTGTTCCGGGACCCGAGTGGATCCGCACGATGATTGCCAAAGCCAAGAGCCGGGAGGACTTGGTTTTTGTGGCAGGCCCGGTTCGTTTATCTCCAGCTAACACGCTGTGGGAAAGGAGCCAGGCTCTGGAATTCATGAGTTTGAATGCCATTGCGGCATCGACCTTGGCCCAGGGCCGTCCGGTGATTTCCAACGGAGGTAACATGGCTTTTGATCGCCAAGCTTTTTTGGAATCGGCACCCTATGACAGCAATTGGAAACATCCAGGGGGTGATGATGATTTGTTAATGCATCAATTCAGTCGTTTGAGAGGCTCTTCAGCGCTAACATTTTGTTTGGATAGGCGGGCCATGGTGGATACGCCGCCTTTGGGTTCTTTTCGGGATTTTTTGGCTCAACGTATTCGCTGGATTTCCAAACAGGGGGCCTACCCGGATTCGGTCGTTGCGCGAATCCTCAAAGGCGTGTGGTTCATGCATGCCTTCCTCTTGGGAACGCTCGTTGTTGGCGTGTTGCATGGCCATGAAGGACTGGTCGCGATGGCTTTGGGGACCTGGGGCCTCAAAACATCGATGGATGGTCATTATACGCGCACTGTTGCCGGCTTTTACCAGCGGTCGGCCCATTGGGGTCTATTGCTTTGGACGCAGCTATGGTATTTGCCCTATACGTTGGGGGCCGGACTGGCTGGTTACCGAGGCAAATTCACATGGAAGGGTCGGAACTACGGCTAAATTTGTTGTACGATGAAGGAAGGCAACCAACATTCCAGGTCAGTGCGGATCGTCTTGGCGACAAGCGGTGGGTACTTGGTTCTGCTTTTGTTGCTTTCGGTTTTTGGGGTCTATGCTTTGCCGGACCCTACCCCCTATGCCAATACCCAAAATCCAGATCAAGCGGTGCAGCCACTGATGCATCAGGGCGCGATTCGGCATTGGTTGGGGACCGATACCCTGGGCAGGGATTTGCTAAGCCGCTTGGTATGGGGAATCCGAGTTTCGCTGGGGACTGGATTGGCGGCCATGGTGTTGGCCCTTGCTTTTGGTACCACGGTGGGCATGGTGGCTGGCTTTTATCGCTCCTGGGTTGATCGCATTTTGTCTTGGTTGATGCAGGTGATTTGGTCCCTGCCTTCGGTGATGTTGGTCTTGGCTTTTTCGTTGGCATTGGGCAGAGGGTGGTGGCAAGTTTTTGTGGCCATTGGCTTAACCATGTGGGTGGATGTGGCCCGTATTGTACGCGGCCAAGTTTTGGCACTGCGCGAAAGAGAATTTGTTATGGCTGCCCGGATGATGGGGTTTTCGGATTGGCACCTGATGACCGTTCAGCTTTTGCCCAACCTGTTCAAGCCCTTGTTGGTCATGGCCGCTTCGGTGTTTGGTTCGGCTATTTTGCTGGAGTCAGGCCTCGGATTTCTAGGGCTGGGGGTCCAGCCGCCGGTTCCATCGCTGGGAACTATGTTACGGGAACACTATCCGTATCTTTTGTTGGGTGCGCCTCACCTTGTTTGGGCCCCGGCCGGACTCATTTTTTCGATGGTCCTGGGATTCAATGTGCTGGGGTCAGCGATTTCTTCTTACTTGGATACCAAGCGCTAAGATTGTTGTTTAGGGGGCGTGGTTTTTAGGTCCAAGGCCACCAAGACGGCCAACATGGACCAGAATAAAAGAGCGGTTTTGTCCATGTCCAGGTAATTGTTAAGCAAACCGTGGGTGTAGTAGGTGACCAGTCCCAGGATCGCCGCTAGGGACAGGGCCCGATCGCGTTGGTGTTCCGGATTTTTAAAACGCCGCCATAGGACCATGCCCCTTTGGAGGGAGGCCAAAACCAGACTCGCAAAAAGAAGGAAGCCTGGAACGCCCGTTTCGACCAAGGGTCCAAAATATTCTGAGTGAATGCCTCCTACATCCGCGTTGTTGGTGCTGATGATGGTTTTTTGGTAAGGATTTTGGAAGGGAGCGTATTGCAACATGTAGGTACCCGGTCCCCAACCCAGCCAGGGCCGTTCTTCGAACATTCGCAGACCCGCCGCCCAGCGGTTGAGTCGTTCCAAATTGGAGGCATCGCTGCGAACATTGGAGATGGATTGAAGATGCTTGTCCAAGCGGTCTTGGGAATCGGTTTTGTTACGCATCAAAAACATCAGGAGCGGCCCGCTGTTGAGGGCCACCAAAACCGTCACAAGAACAATCGCGGACATAAACCAACGAAACCGTAGGCCCGATACCAAGACCAGCCAAAAACCCATGGCAGCGGCCAAACTCACCCAAGCGGCCCGCGTATAGCTCATGATGACGGCGATCGTCAGGAGGACCAGGAGCGCCAAAAACAAAGGCCGCAGGCGGGCTGTGCTCCCAAGCATATCGGGTTTAATCAAGTAAAGGACCACCAGCGGGATCAGAAATGCCAGCATCGCCCCGTAAATACCATGGTTAATAACAAATGGTTCGGAGGCCCAATAACTGGCCTCTTTGGTAAAGCCATCGTTGGCGTGTTGGTAGAGACTCCAAGCCGCGACAAAAGCCAGCGGAATGAGGTACAACCACCAGAATCTAACAATGTTACGATTTTTTTGGAAGAGGAGGACTGCGCCAAAATAACAGGGCAAAACTTTCCAGGTATTCGATAATACAAATTTGAGGGAAACCCAGGGACTCGAAGAAGCCGGAATCGTGTACACCATCCAAAGGGTCCATAGCACGAGGATGATGGTGATGGGATGGGTCAGCAAGGCCTTGGAGGGGGGTTGGATCCAAAGCCATCGGCCGACCAGAACGGCACTGATGACCAACATCATGGGGTCGGTGGGAATTTGAACAGCAAAACCCAACGAGGGATCATCGATAAGCACACTAAGGGGCGTAAGAGCAGCCAGAACGAGAAGAGCCGCATCCAAACGAAGGATGCACAAGGCCAAGAATGCCAACCCAAAAGGGAGGGCTAGAACCCACCATTGCTCCAAGGCAAGTCCTCCGCCCAAAACCAGCGCCCAGGCCCCGGCCAGCAGTCCAACGGCCCAGCGCTGCATTAATCTTTTAGTTCCTGTAATTGATGCCGAAAAGTCGCGTAAAGGGCGGCTAGTATCAAGGAGCCGGTTCCAGCCAGGACCACAATCAGCCAACGAACCGGGTAGGCCTTCTTTTCGGATGGCCGGGCAGAATTCACCAGAAATTTGACCGGAAGCACCTCTTCCAAGTCAACCCTGGAGCGATCGTAGCGCATTCGGACCTTGACCAATTCTTCGTTCTCTTTTTCGAGTTGTTCCTTGACCGAATTGTAGGCGCCTCCGTAAAGCTCTAGAACTTTGAGCTGGCGACCTATATCCTTTAAAGATGCTTCGCTGCCCTGCTGCCTCGCCAGGTTGTTGATAATGCCGGTATCGGATTCGCTGACCTTGAGCTTGCGCAGGGTTTCCACTTTGCCCTGGGCCTCGGCTCGGGTCGACAAGGACTGAACCTGGACTTCGGTGAGGTGGTCTGCCTGAAGTTCGTAATCAAAAATGCCTTGCGAACGAAAAAAATTAAGCGAATCGTTGAGCTTCTCTATCCAAGCTTTCTTGGCAAGGTATTGATTTTCAACAATTTTAAAAGACTTTTGGGTCTGTTCGCTCTGAATCTTGTTTTTGGTTTGGTCCAGGAGAGCAGCGATGGTATTGGCGATTTCGGCCGCAATTTTAGGATCCCGGTCCCTGACGGTGATTTCCACCGACATGTATTCTGTTCGTTTAAATTGAATAAGTTTTTCGTATTCTTTTTGTAACAAAGTGTTACGGAATTTGGCATTGGCAGGAATTTCGTAATGATTCATCAAGTCAAATCGCCTAACAATGCTATCGCGAATATCATCCGAATACAAAATTTGAATCAGTTGGTCACTTTGCTCCTCGGCTCCGAATTCCAGAACATCGGTTTTATCGGAAGGGTTGTCCGAGAGGAGGGCCTTGGAAATCGAATTCACCGTTGCAGGGTAAAAAACGACTTTGGATTCATAGAGGGGGGTGACAAACCAGGAGGACGAAAAAAGGACACCTAACAAGGCTCCGCTCAGGCCGCCTAGGCCCAGTAAAAGGCGGTGGGTCCAGAGGAACCGAAAAATTCCCGAGGAATCGTATTCGTTTTGGTTGTTTGGCATGGTTTGGGGGGTGTCAACGCTTGATGAATCGTAAAAATACAGCGTAGGGTTCACCCATCGCCGTGGTCAGCGTTCCAAGAAGGGTTGTTTATGCTCAGATTTGCAGGGATGTTGCGAAACGAGCGCTTGTACTTTGGGGTCTCGGCCCTTTGTGGACTGTTTTGGCCCTTGTTGGTAACCTTGCTTCATCCCTTGGGACGCCGCCTTCGGAGGGCCGAAGAAAACAGGAGCGGTGGGGGCTTGCGTTTTTTGGTCATACGATTGGACGAAATCGGAGATATGGTCACCACCCTCCCCATGATCAAGGCCCTTGCGAAGGACAATCCCGGTGCCAAAATAGACCTTTGGTGCAATCCTTCGGTTGGTGAATGGATGGAGGGTCAAGACGGGCTGCATAGGGTATGGAAAGGGCAAGCACCGCCTATCGAAGTGGTTTACGATGTGGTTATCGAGGGGAGGGGACGCTGGCGAACCCTCCTCTATGCGTTGAGAAGCGGGGTGAGAGCGCGTAGAGATCGGGGCACGATTCGTTTGCAGCGTCGCTTGGTAGGCAAGCCTCAGCTCCACGAATGGGATATCAACCTGGTCCTAGCGGGTCCTTGGTTGAAGGCGGGCCCGGAGGAAAGCCTTCGATGCATGGGCTTGGATCAGCCCGGTCAAAGTCTGTTGAGGACCGTTCCGGCCGCCCGTACGGAGGCCGAGCTCTTTTTGAATCGGAACGATTTGACGCATTTCGCAATTCTCCATACCGGGGCCCGAAAATTGTTACGAAGATGGTCGCTTCATCGCTGGGCTGAATTGGCCCGCCGATTGCACGCCGATATGAATTTGGATATCGTTTTTGTTGGAACACCGGATGAGCAAGGCGATGTGGAGCGCATCCGCGCAATGCTGGATTTTGAAACTCATACTTGGATGGAGGGCCGCCCTGTATCGAGGTTAATTTCTTTGTTAGGAGGGGCGAATCTGATGGTAGGAAACGAAAGTGGCCCCATGCACCTAGCGGTCGCTGCCGGTTGTCCCACGGTCGGGCTTTTTGGGCCGGGGGAGCCCGAAATATTTTCTCCTAAAGTTCCTTTTTTCAAAGGTTTGCATAAAAAACTACCTTGCAATCCTTGTGCACAAATCCGCTGCGTTTTTCCGGATAACCCCTGCATGAATCGGATTCAAGTGGAGGAAGTCATGCAGGCTGTTTTGGAATTGAGACCCCCAGCTTTGGCGAACCTTCCTGCTTTCGATCGTATTTGATTTATCCTTACGGCATATCTTCGCCGTATCTTCGCCGTATTCCGTTTGCCTTTCACCTTAACTCCTAACACGATGAATCACTTCTTCCGTTCCTCCTCCATGTATTTTATCTTGGTGGTCGTCTTTGGATGCAACATGACCAAGGTCCGCGCCCAGGATGCCGCCCTGGCGGTGTTGTCCGGGGGACGCGAAGATGCCAATCGGTTGGTGGGTGCCTATGTGGGCCCTTTGGGTCGGGGTTTTTCGCAGGCATTGGGTCAAAACTGGTTCAATACGGCCAATTCTCTTAAACTTCTACGTTTCAATGTCCAGGCCGGGGCCACCATGTTGACCCTGCCCGAAACCGACCGGACCTTTGATGCCAATGCGTTGGGCTTGCAGAACATACGCCCTCTGGGAGGGCAGGCCGATCGGGTTCCCACCATTGCCGGCGAACGAAATGCCGCATCGCCATCCTGGGTTGTGTTTGGGACTTTGGCTGATTCCACCGCTCCGGGTGGCCTGCGATCGGTCGCATTGGATACGTTGCCGGATCTTCTCAAAGGTTTGGGAATGCGAAATGTGTTTGCGCCTTATATCCAAGCCAATATTGGCCTGATCAAAAACACCGAGCTCAATATTCGGTATGCGCCTGTTTTGGATCTATCGACCGTTGGGGGGAATTTGGTGCCTGATAATTTGTTACGAGGAGAGATTCGTTTTTGGGGGGCCGGCCTCAAACACGAGTTATTGCAATGGATTCCGGTCCTCAAGCGCTTTCCGCTGAGTATGAGTATTTATGCCAATCATTCCCGGATGAGTTATACGTTGGATACCCGCGTTGATGGACCAAGCGCCTCGGATTATCCACGCGCGCTGCCAGGGAATGTGGTGCTGGCCAATTATCGGATCAACGGTTCCGAGGATTTCTCAAACCAACGGCTGGTTATGGAAGGGAGGGCAACGGGCCTGGGCCTCATTCTCTCCAAAAAAATTCTCATGGTCACCGGTTTTGCGAGCTTGGGGATGCAGGAATCCACTTTTCGCTTGGTCGCCGAGGGAAATTATCCGGTGCGCAGCGGTTTGACCCCCGATCCAAACAATCCTTTGAGGTTCACCGAGGAATGGACATCGCTGAACAAGCCCTTGGACATCGAAACCAAAAGCAATCGGACATTGCGAATGGGGGTTGGCGTAAGGGCCAAGATCCTGATGATTGCCGTGCATGCCGAGGCATTCACCTTGGGTGAATACAAAGGGTATTGCGGCGGTTTATCGGTTGGATTTTAGGGCTTTTGGTTATCCCACCAAACGCGGGCCTGTCGGCCCTTTAATTTTTCCCATAACAAATCCCAGGCCCCTAGGGCCAAGGCTAGATTCATGTGCAAGAAATGCAAAGGAGCGCCCAGGCGTTGGGCCCAAACGGCGGGCGTTCGTCGGTTGCGCTGAATCAAAAACAAGAGGGCGGTGAATTCGATTCCGCCCAGTAATACCAAGGCCAGGCCCCATGCGTTGCCACTCAAGGCCCAACCCCAGGACAAAACGGTGACCAGCAGGAGCCAAGGACTGAGCCAACGGATGGCTTTGTGAGAAATCCAAGCATACGCCAGGCGGGGATTCAGGGCCAGGGCGCGAAATGCCCATAAATTTTGAAGGTTGCCCTTGCCCAAACGGCGTTTGCGGCGGAATTGTACGGCGGCATCGCCTTCAATGGGCATACGGGCCACGGCATTGGGGGCAAAAACCACCCGCCGGCCTTTGCGTAAGATGGCCGCGAACCAATAAAAATCATCGACAATAAAGCCCTCGGGGACTTTTTCGTAATCCGAACAACGCAAAGCCATGAGGGCCCCGTAGCCTCCCATCACACATCCTTGTTTGGATTCGCCTTGTTTGGTGATCATTTCCCGTTCCAGGTATTGGATTTCGGGCGCCGAGACCTTGGTGGCCTGGGTTTGATCCGGTTGGATTGCCAAAATGCGAGCCTGCACCCCACCGACGTTTGTTTCCCCAAATGGAAGCACCAATTCTGCCAAGGTTTTTTCTTCCAAAAGCGTATCGGCATCCGTGAGAACCAGGATAGCATCCTCGGGGTTTTCGAGGCAGAGCTCCTCGTAGAGGGCTTGGATGATACCGGGCTTCCCGGTTCTTGCTTCAAAGCGGCGATGCCTCAAACCCGGGTAGACGGTCGTGAGTTCTTCGAGGATGGGATCGGTTTGGTCGGTACAGGCATCGGTTCCGACATAGAATTTAATCTTGGCCTTGGGGTAGGAGGAGCGAAAGACAGAAACGACTTTTGGGCGGATATGCTTTTCTTCGTTGCGGGCCGCCATTAGGATGACGACTTCCGGAAAAGACTCCAGCGGTTCAAAGTCTTCTTGATGGCGTGCCGCCCGGCGCATATGCCATGGGTAGAGGATGTAGCTGTGAAAGAGCGCAGCGGATGATAGCAAACCTGTTACAAACGACCACATGGATTCAAGCCGAAGTTAAAGGTTGAAGCAAGGCCGAAAGGCTCTTCAATTGAAGATCCGGCTGAAGGTGGTTCTTCAGCGTTTGAAGGGCGTTTTGCCGCATTTGGTCCAAAAGCTCGGGTTCTGAGTGGAGCCTTTGAAGGCCTTCAAGAAAATCTGCAGGGTTTTCGGCGGGCCAATAGTCCAAACGAGGCCGCAGCCCCAGCCCCTGAACTCCCAGGGTAGTCGAAAGGAGGGGAATGCCCAACCAAATGGCCTCCAGGGCCTTGATTTTGAGACCGCTTCCCATGCGCAATGGCATAATCAGAAGGTCGCATTGCGCCATAAAGGCGGAGGCGTCCTCTACTTCGCCGTGAACTACGACCCCTGGGAGATCTGCTCCCAATCCGGACGGCATCTTGCGGCCGGCGAGGTGAAAGGTTGGCGATGGATGAATCGTGCGGAATTGAGGAAGCCAATCCTCCAAAAACCACTGAACAGCGTCCAAGTTGGGCAACCAATCCAAGGTGCCGATGAATCCCAAGCGGAGCCCGGGATGGTCCGACCCTCTTAGTTCTTGAATGTTGTTATGAAAGGACGCAAGGTCTTTTTGGGTCAATGGATTTGGTGGCCAGTAGCCCAAGGTCATCACGGGCTTGGGGGAAGACTGCATTTTGGATAATGTTACGGCGTCTTCGGCGCTGATTGCCAAGACGGCATCGGATTGATTCAATGTTTTTTTCTCAAACGCTAACACTTTGCGATATTCCAAGCCAAGCCACCAAAACAAGGGATGCCAGCGGGGATAGGAACGGGCTTTTTGACGCAATATTTCGCTCTCGACATTGTGGGCTCTGTAGAAAACTCGCACCGGGTATAGGCGCAACAAGGGCAAGTAGAGCGCGGCCGCAAGCCCCTCCACGAGGACAATGTCCGGTTGGTCTTCATCCAGGGTTTGGCGCAGTTTTCTGGAAACCTCGTCTTGTTCAAAACGACTGAGGTGGTAGGGCTTGCGTTGAAACAACGAAAGCAGGGCTCCGAACACCGAGATATCGCTGCGCAGGTCCACGGTTTGCATCCTTCGGCCTTGGGCCAAGTCCGATGGAAGCTCCGAGGGTTCGACCCGATTTCGAGTGGGATTCATGCAAAACCAGCGAACCTTATGCCCTAATTGCTCCATGCAAGCCGCCATGTGGTGCACGGCTTTGACACCGCCATCCCGCACGGGGTAGGGGATTCTGTTGTAAACCTGAAGGACCTTCAGGGAAGTGGAGGCTGCATCCATGGCCGGTTGTTCAGCTAATCCAACGAAAAGTTCGGTCTCGGTTGGCTCGGTAAACCAAAACCAGGGCTATCGGCAATAGGAACAGGCTGGAAATCCACATCGACCATTCCGGAGCCAGACTCCCTTCCCGGGCTAATTTTTCGCTGGTAATGGTCAGAATATGATAAACCAAAAACCCTGCAATAGCCACCACCGTTGGCATGCCCATACCTCCTTTGCGTATAATGGCTCCCAGCGGGGCTCCTAGCAAAAACAAAAGAATGCAGGCAAAAGACAAAGAAAATTTTCGATGCAATTCGATAACATAACGTGCAGTTAGTTCTTTACGGCTCTGCATTTCCCGGTTTTTCATATCGGTGTAGGATCGCACCGTTTGGATTTGGCGAAGGGCCTCCTGCGATAATTCGGGGTCGTTCCAAGTCGAAGGTGGAATCCCTTCGGTTAACGCTGAATCAAAAACAGGATCGGCATGGGGTCGGCCAAAGTGATACTGCCCCAGTATCAAAGCATTGAGGGCCGAATCACGGCTGGCATTGTCGCGACGCAGGGAGTCAATAGCAAGTCGTAACTGCCTGGAATTGAGCATGGAATAATAATCTTTGAAGAGGCTTTCGTCGCTGCGCCGCAGTTTGAGTTGACTCAGGTCCAAATGAATCTCTTGCTTTTTGAAACGAATCCTGGATTCACCATCGCTTAGGTTGGCTTGGCCCGATGGGGCACGGTCCGCGTAGGTGGAGCCGTTGCGGAGTTCGATGGTCAAAAAACGCTGGTCTGGGCTGTGAATCAACCGGCCTTGTTTGGCGAAGGTAACCTGGGGGTAGGATCCCGAAATCGTCCGGTCGTAGATCCAAATACCAAGAAGAGTCTGCGGATCGTTGCCTTTGCGGCGGACCATCAGGGAATAGCCTTCGATGTCTTGGTAAAAAACCCCGGGCTTGATGGCGAGGGATGGTTTTTTTTGTTGAACATCGTACAGGAGCGAACCAAATTTGAGCCGAGAGGAGGGGAGCAAGGTATCCGAGAAATAAAAAGCCAGCATCGAAATCCCTACAACCACGACCAACAGTGGACGCAAAAAACGCATGAACGAAATCCCCGATGCTTTGATGGCCGTCAATTCCCCGTTCTCCGCCAGGTTACCTAACGTCATAATGGAAGCCAAAAGAAGGGCCAAGGGCAGAGCCATTGGCACAAAGCTGGCCGAAGCGTAAAAGATGAGTTCAGCGATGATCCACCATTCCAAGCCTTTGCCCACCAGGTCATCGATGTAAAGCCACAGAAATTGCATGACCAGGATGAACTGCACAATCAAAAAAGTCGCCACCAAGGGCAGGGCAAAGGCCCTGATGAGCATGCTGGATAAACGATTCATGGGGAGGTTCATCGCGCCGTAGCGCTCTATGCCCAAAAATCGTCCTAAAACCACCGGAATCAAAACGAAGCGTGTCCTGATGTGTTGATTGGTCATGGGATTTTATCAGCTTTACGAAAAACAATGGTTGCCGGCCTCCCCGGAAACCCTCTGGGACTTTGTGGCCACCCCCCGCAATTTGGCTCGCATCACCCCGCCCCGCATGGGTTTTCAAATTCAAACCCCTGATTTACCACCCGTTATGCATTCTGGGATGATTATTGCCTACCGCGTTCGCCCTCTTCCGGGGTGGACTACCACCTGGGTCACCCGTATTTCGGAAATCGAACATGGCTCCTACTTTGTGGATGAGCAGGTCCTGGGCCCCTACCGCTTCTGGCACCATGAACATCGCTTGACTCCGGGGGATGGTGGTACTTGGATGGAAGATAGGGTCAGCTACATTCCGCCCATGGGCCTTTTGGGGGATTTGGCTCAGCATCTCTTGATTCGCGGTCAGCTCCAGGAAATTTTTGAATACCGCACCAAGGCCATGGAGGCTCTGTTTCCTGCCAAATAATCGGATGGCCACCGCTCATCGGAAGCCCTTCCTTCCCACCAAAATCTGCCCACGATGCGGTCGAAGCTTCACCTGGAGGCGCAAATGGATCTTGAATTGGGAGCAGGTGCGATACTGCAGCAAGAAATGCAGTTCCAAGGCTCCTTGATGTATATTTGCCCCCCATCAACCGCCCAAAGCGGTCCACTTGTTCTTTAAGGCGGGGTAGCTCAGATGGTTAGAGCGTAGGATTCATAACCCTAAGGTCGGCAGTTCGATTCTGCTCCCCGCTACAAGGTTCCTTTAACTTCCGGGAATTAAAAATCCCGGCTTCCGTTGGGTTGCAGGATATAGCGGAAGGTGTAGTGACGTTGCAGTTTGTATTTGACCGAGTCGGGTTCGGTGACCGCTGGGGTCACCCCTCCTTTGTAATAATTCAGAATTTCAACCTTGGCAAATTTTCCGGAGGCGGTGCGGATAACCAGGATTTTGCCGGGAATCGGGCGTACCAGCTGTTCGGCCTGCGAATAGGTGTACCAGGCACGGCCACTTCCAACAGGAATAGCGTAGTTGGGCGCGGCATCCACCCGAATCGTTGAATCGGCGGGCACTGATTTTAGGTCGGCGAAGAGCCCGGTCCAAACGAATGCTCCTCCCTGCCCTGGTCCACTGCTGCCCGAATTGGTGATAATGGTCGTGCCGCGGAAGCCCAAATCCCAGCGATTGCTTGCTGAATCGGTGGAAGGAATGATGCTGTTGGTCTCAAGGCTGTAAAAGGTGAACTTTCCTGCGCCGTAAGGAATCCCGCCTGCCGGGGGTACCCCGGGGGTTATTCCAATAATGGTATCGGCGATTAAGTTCTGAACAGTAACAGCCTGCAGGCCTACCGGCGGGATGATGTTGTTGTCGTCATCGCAAGCCACCGTTAGGGACGCAAAGCCTACGAAAAGGAAAAGGGTCCTGAAGGAAAAGCCGGGTTTGGGGTTGAGATTTTTCATGGGAAGGTTTAGGTATTGGAGCGATTGGGAGAAAGAATTTTTAGGACGCAGGGCGCCATTCAATTTGGATAAACAACGTACGGGGGTTAAGGTTTGGTACAAAAAACGCATCGCGATAATTGAATAGATTATCAATCCCGGCTTGCAATTGGAGCACCACCCCGGTTTTGTTCCAGGTGATCGGCCCGCCTCCCACCAACCGATGCACCGCAAATCCGGAAGCCCGCAAATCCTGACGATTGTAGAGCCCGTTGCCGTCGGTGTCGGCCGTCAACCAAGAGGAACGGTAGGTGGTCTGCCAACGGAGGTAAGAACCCCTTTTCACGATCCTCGTCAAGCCAACCTGCACTTGTTGGTTGGATCGAAAAGGCAAGCCCCGGTAATCGGAGGCCCGCATCAGTCGGCTGAATCCATCCTCTCCTCGGGTGTATACTTCTTTGTTACGAATGCGAACCCAATCTTCCGGCCGGCCGGTCCATAACATTTGCCAACCCAGGTTGGCAGACCAACGTGGATGCTCCAAACTTAGTTTGTTTTCGATGCCCGTGGTGTAGGCGCGGTTGATATTGAGATACGAAAAAATCTGGGAACCGTCTGTTTGGATGGCCACCGGTCGACTGTCAATCATGTTCTCGAGCAGGTGTCCGAACCAATGGCTTTCCCAGCGCCAATCCAAGATTCCGCTCCGGCCGTAACGGGTGCGCCCCCATTGAATCGAAGTCGAATATTCCGGCCTCAATTCTTGAAGCAGGGCAAACTCATTCGTACGTGATGCAATGAGCCCGGCTGAATCCAAAGAGGCAATGACTTGTTGGGCGTTCAGGCTTCCTAGAACCCGGTAATTGCCTGCGGCGGGATTGATGAAATTCAGGTACAATTGCCTGAAATCAGGGGTCTTAAAGCCTCTTGCGATGGATAGTTTCCAATTGACCAAAGGATTTTGCCACCATTGTACGGCGAGCTTGGGGCTCCACGCCGAACCAAAGAGTTGGTAACGGTCAAAGCGAACCGCTGCAAGCATCGAAGCCCGTTCATTCAACTTATGATCCCATTGTTGGAACACATACCAAACCGGGTTGGTTCTTTCTTGCATATCTCCCCCGTATCGCTCGCTACGAACGGCATCTCGGACTGTTCCCATTCCATAGACCCATTCGGATTGCGATGAAGAGGTCCATATACCTTGCCATTCGGCTTTGAGGTAACGCTGTTCAAAGCCATCGCTGTAAAGAGGGCCGTCTGCGTTTTCGAGGCTTTGTTTTTTGTCAAATTGACTGCCGTACAAGCGCAGCCGCCCTTTATAGTTTTTGAAGTTGTGGGATGGCTGGTGAACCCAATCCAGGCGTACGTTGTGTTCGCCGTTTTGCTCGTTGCCGAGGGATTCTACGCGTTGGCCATTGGTCACCGCTGACAAAAGACTTTCGCTTTGATCATGGTTGCTGCGCCATTGCATCAACAACTGATGGTCTTGGTGAGGAGTCCAGCGAAATTTTTGTTGTTGCGAAAATCGCCGGAGGGGGCTGAGCAGCGGGGATTGGGTGAAAGGCCGCAGGCTGTATTGATCGGTTTGAAAATAGTTGACCCCCCCGTCCCAAAAAGCGGGTTGGCGCTTGCTCAGGCGCTGTTGGGCCTGGATGCCCAGGTCCAAGGTGTTGAGGGTGCCGACTCGGAGGGAGGCCGAACCCTGGTTTTGATGGTTCTCGGCATCGTCCGTGACCAGGTTAACAACCCCGCCCAATGCTTCGCTACCGTACAAAGCCGAGGACGGACCTTTGACGATTTCGACCCGTTTGACCTGGTTTAATCCCAAGCGCTGCAGTTCGAGGGTTCCGGCACTGCGACCGATGAGGGGCTCTCCATCCAAAAGGATGAGGTTGTACTCCGGGCCCAGGCCCTGGATTTGGATTCCGGTCCCAAAACCTTGTTGCAGAATCAAACCGCTTTGGTCTTGCAAGAGATCGCTGAGGCGGAGGGTGGCGGAGCGTTTGATTTGTTCTTCCGAAATCACCGTCGCCGGGAGGGGGAGGCTGACCGTGCTTTTGCGGTTACGCGTCCCGGCCACCAGGACCTCGCGTAGCCAGGGAGCATGCACCAAGGTATCCGGCCTTGGTTTGGGGAGGCTTTGAGCTATAATGCCCCCGTTGGGGCAACCCGCCAAGCTTCCCAGGAGAAACAAAAAGAGCCTCAGGGCTGGGCGAATAGGCAGACAAGGCATGCGGCCGCGAAATTAGGCAAGGCATGCGCCGCTCGGGCCTTGTGTTGGGTGTCGCGGAAGGTTGGTTGTTTTGAACCTAATTTAGAACGAAGTTAACCTGGTCCTGTATGAAAGAAGCCGGCAACCTTGGGGCCAACAACCCCCAAGACACCTCCAAGAGGGTTATGCAAGCCGTTCTGGTGGCGGCCCTGGGGTACTTTGTGGATATCTACGACCTGGTTCTCTTTAGCATTGTACGGGTCAGCAGCCTACGGGATTTGGGTGTACTGGATACTCAAATGGAGGCGGATGGAGTCTTTATTCTGAACATGCAAATGGTTGGGATGTTGCTTGGGGGCATTGCCTGGGGGGTGATGGGTGACAAAGTGGGAAGGCGCTCGGTTTTGTTTGGGTCCATTTTGTTGTATTCCGCCGCTAACCTGGCCAATGCCTGGGTTCAATCGGTCGAACAATATGCATGGATACGCTTGGTGGCTGGTTTTGGATTGGCCGGGGAATTGGGTGCTGGAATTACCCTGGTCAGCGAATTAATGACTCCGGAACGCAGGGGTCACGGGACCACCGTGGTTGCCACGGTGGGCGCGGCCGGTGCGATTTTGGCCGGGGTGGTCGCTTCCAATTTTACCTGGCAAACGGCTTATGTTGTAGGGGGTGTTTTGGGATTTTCTCTTCTGTTGTTACGCTTTGGGGCCTTGGAATCCGGTATGTTCCAACAAGCACTCAAGACGGACGTTCGCCGAGGGGCCTTTTGGAAGTTGTTTACACCTCGTTCCCGGGCCTTGTTGTTTTTGAATAGCATTCTTATTGGCGTTCCCATCTGGTTTTGTGTGGGAATTTTGATCACTTTTTCCCCGGAATTGGCCAGTGAATTGGGGGTGGAAGGCAGGGTCAATCCAGCCTATGCCGTCATGTGCACCTATGCCGGTTTGACGGTAGGGGATTTTCTCAGCGGGGCTCTGAGTCAACGGTTTCGAACACGCAAAAAGATTGTCCGTGTTTTTTTGTGGCTAACGGTCTTGACCACCGGTGTCTATCTGTCCGGCTGGGTGACCTCCTTAAATGGATTTTATTTGCTTTGCGTGGCCCTTGGATTGGCAACCGGGTATTGGGCCGTCTTTGTCACCATGGCTTCCGAACATTTTGGGACCAATCTCCGGGCAACGGCCACCACTTCGGTCCCCAATTTTGTACGGGGATCAACGGTGTTGATTACCCTGGGTTATCGTTATGGTCAGACGTGGACCACCAAAACCTATGCTGCCTTGGCTGTTGGCATGGTATGCTTGGGCCTCGCCTTTGTGGCCCTCTCCCACCTCCATGAAACTTGGGGCAGGGACCTGGACTTTCAGGAGGACTAACCCGGGGCCTGGAATGGAATTAATGCGGCAAAGCTGAAGGCATTAACGCGGCAAAGCGTAGCGATTCATCAGTCCGCTTAGGTGAAATTGCTGGAGAACATTCAAATGTTGCTGCAATTGCAATTCAACGACTTTGACTTCGGCGTTAATCAAATTGACTTCCCGTTGATTGAGGATAAAAACATTGCTTTCACCAGCCTGAAACCGGGTTTTCTCGGCCTCCAACATCCGTCGATTTTCGACCACCAACTTTTCTTGTAAAACCAAAAGATTGCGGTAAAGTACGTATTGTTGCAAACTTCGCTCCAGTTCCTGACGTAGGCCGGCCCCGGTCCATTCCAATTGCCATTGTCGGGAGGTTATGTTGAGTTTTTGTCGTTCAATGCGGGCTCGTTCGCGTCTCAGAAAGAGGGGAATATCCAGATTAATCCCCGTGAATTGACCGCCGTTAGCTATGTTATACGATGGCGAGGATCCCGGTAACGGGGTGAAGCTCCATTCCAAATCCAATTGAGGCATGAGCCTGCTTCGCAACCAACGCAGTTCAAGTTCTTGTTGGGCAATGTCGCTCCTCAATAGTTGGAGGCGGGGGTGATCAGCTAGGTATCCGGCATAGGTGGCCGAATCATGAACCGGGGCGGGTGTAGGCAACGCCGAGGCGTGCACGGATCGACGGTAGTTACGGCTTAATTCATTGACCCCAAGACTATCCCACAAATGAACGGCCAAGGCAAAGCGGGCTTCGATCTCCTTGATTCTCGCTTCTTCCAACCTTTGTTGCCAAGTTCGTTGTTGGATACCGGCTTCCAAGGTATCGATAAAGGGCCTTTCTCCGATTTCTGCCGCGTAACGAACAAAGTTTAACACATCGTTGGCAATTACCAGTGCTTCGGTATAAATATCGGTTTGGCGTTGGCTCGCCTCCCACCGGTGGTAATCTTGGGCAGCATCGAGAAGTATATCATTGATGAGGTTATCTCTTTGGGAAGCCGCCATATCGGCCATGGCATACGCTTGTCGGAGATCGGTCCGTCTACGGTTGATCCAACCTTCGCGTCCCAAGGGCACTCGGATACCGCTTTTCCATTGACCGCCGGGAATGGATGTCGATTGGGGATTGACCTTGGAGCCCTCGCTTTGATCGTAACCCAGCATGATATCGGGTCCCCAAAGCGTTGGTATTCGTAGGTCAAAATCCTGGAGCCCCAATTCCAATTGGTCCTCCCAGGTTTTGCGCTGCTGCATCAAAGTCACGCGGGGATCCATGGCCCCACGCGCCTCACGGATTTGGGTCAGGCCTTGATCGGCCAGAATACGGGCCTGGGTAATGACGGGGTGACTCGCCCGGACCCTTGCTAGGAACTGCTCCAGACTTAGGCTATCATCGGGTCCCTGCGATGCGAACGCCGTACTCGCCAGCAGAAACAAAACCCCCAACCCTGAACAAAAATGTGACCGCCCTAGCATTCTATTTTTTTGAATTTTGGACTGATGGACCCTTGCTGTCCTCGTTTTTTTGACGGATATCGTAGTAGTCCGGCGGGAAGCCGTTTAGTTGCCGCCACATTTCGTACCAGATGGGTACATCGTTGAGCAGGGCAATGCCCTGGGCCCCCGATCCGACCCTGAGGGCTTCGGGCCAGGCGACATCGTTGGGATCGGGACGGACCAGAACCCGGAACAGCCCGTTCTCCGAACTAAAAGCATCAATCGCTGTTACAACACCTCCAAAACTACCGACACTCAGGCCGGGCCAACCGCTAAAGACCAGGGTGGGCCACCCATCAAAAAGAAAGCGGACGCTGTTTCCTTTGCGCAAAAGGGGTAAATCCAAAGGCCTAACATACAATTCCACGGCTAATTCAGGATGAATGGGCGAAATACTGATGATCTCCTCGCCTTCCTTGACCAATTCTCCCAAACCGGTTTTGCGGGACTTGGTGATGACCCCGGTTTGGGGCGCCAAGACCCAATAGAGCCCGTTTCGGTATTGAAAATTGGCGTATTGGTTGGATAGTTTGTTGAACTCCGATTCCGCTTCAAAATAAGCCGATTGGGCCGCAAAACTTTCGGAATTGACTTTGGCAATTTTTTCCTGGTAATCGTTATCCAGCGAATTGATTTCGATTTCGGCGTTTATGATTTCGTTCCGGGACTTGAGTAAATTATTTTGGGCTGTGATTCTTTTGGCGCGGGCATCTTGGGCCTTCTGGCGTCGGGCTTCGAGCTCGTTGATGGGCTGGAGGCCTTCTTTGTAGAGGGCATTGGAACGGTCCAATTGGCTCTCGGCAATTTGGAACTGCGTCTGTGCGGCCACCAAATCGTTGCTGTCGGATTCAACTTTGAGTCTGGCTTGAATTAATTTGTTACGGGCCTGATCCAGCTTGTTGAGTCTGCTGGCTTGGAGGGCTTTGAGTTGACGATCCAAGGCATCAACCTTGGATTGGTAGGCCTGGACCTTGGAAGCTGCTGCGGCTGCTTGATTGGCCGTACGCTGCAAGAGAGAGGTATCAAAGAAGGCTTCCTTGATTTCGGAAAGGTGAAGGAGGGTGTCTCCTTTCCGGACCGTATCGCCCTCCTGAACATACCACTTCTCGATGCGTCCTCCAATGATGGACTGCAAGGTCTGTGGGCGCTGATCCGGCCGCAAGGCTGTAACATACCCGTTGCTTTGGATGTTCTGGGTCCAAGGCATAAACAAGAAGATGAGGCCCAGAATTCCCAGGCCCACGATCCAATGCCGGATTCGGTGCGGAGGACGGGTTTTTTCGCCATGTTTGTAGGATTCGAGGTTTTCTTTGGGATAAACCTTGTCAACCGATTGGGGGGATAAATTCAACATAGGATTTTACGTAGGCTTAGGAAAGTCGCGTGATTTGCCCATTGATGAGTTCGTAACGTAGATCACAGGCTTGTTGCAAAAGGGGATCGTTGCTGAAGGCCACCAAGGTCCAGGGCTGGTTGGTGAGGGTTCGGTAGAGTTCGGCTTTTTCGTCTTGGGTTAGGGATGTAAATACATCTTCGTAAATCATTAGGCCGGGTTGATGAACCAGAGAACGCGCAAGGACCACGCGCTTGGCCGCGGTTGCGGACAGCGGAGAACCCTCTGATTGCAACGGTGTGAAGAGCCCTTCTTCCAGATGTTCCAGATACGATTTGAGCCCAACTTCGTTGCAGGCTTGCATAATTTGGTCAGCCGTGCAGCCGCTGCCTAAATCGATGTTGTTGTAAAGGGTTTCTTCAAAAACCCCTTCGGTGTTTAAGCAGTGCCCCAAACGTTTGTTAAGGGTTAATCGGTCAATCCATTCCAGGGGCTTTTGGTCGATCAGCAATTGTCCTTGGGAGGCGCTATAAATCCCCGTCAATAATTTTAACAAAGTGTTTTTCCCGCTGCCACCGCGACCGCTAATGCAAATTTTTTGACCTGCTTGGACTTGAAGGTTCAAGTCGCGGAATTTCCATTGAGTGCTATCATCGTATTTGAAGCTCAAATTACTGAGGGATAAGGACAAGGGTCCTTTGGCTTTGATTTCGGAGCGTTGTTCGGGCGCAACCGTTGAGGCTTCCTTCAAGGGTAAATCCGCCACATGGGCCACCTTTGTTACGGAGGTTATCAGGTCATAAATCGAGTCCATTTGAAAAATGATTTTTTCGAGTGACGAGATAATCAGCAAAACCACAATTTCAGCGGCTACAAATTGAGCTAGGTTGATCTGTTGTTTTTGGAGTAGAATAATCCCCAAGGCCATGAGGCTTCCAATGACCAGCAATTTCATGATGACCAGGCCCCAATATTGGATTTTGAGGATACGGTAGTGGGCGTTGCGGTCCTCCAGGTAGGCATCGACCTCGGCATCCATTTTTCGGATTCCGGGTTCCAAGCTGGGGAGCAAGCGAATGGTCGTTGAAAGTCGCGCCATTTCTTCGAGCCAGAACACCACTTTGTATTTATGACCGGATTCTTTAATGCTGTAGTACAGAGCTTTCTTTCCTAAGAGAACGATCACGAAGTAGAATAACAACAACAAAATCAAGGTCAAGGCAATGAAGATGGGATGGTAGAATGAAAGAAGCAAGAGCCCAAAGATCATTTGAAAAAACGCGGTGCTAAAGTCCATCAGCGCTTTTTGGAGGCTGGATTGAATGGCAACGACATCAAAGAAGCGGTTCATCATTTCGGGCACATAGCCTCGGACCAAGCGCTGCAAATCCAGGCGTGGAATGCGGTGGACAAAATCAAAGGCTCCCCGCACAAAGAGCATCTGCCGAACATGTTCGCTGATGTTGAGTTGATGAATGTTCATCCAGCCGTTAAGGACGGTCGCCAAAACAATCACCCCCATAATCAAATACAGCGACGAGGAGGGTTGGCCCGTGATAAGGTATTGAATGATGGCCTGCAAGCCCAAAGGCAAGCTGAGGGACACCAAGCTGTTCAAGAGCGCAAAGAGGTAAATCTCCTTGATTTCGGATTTGAAATTCTCCAAGAGCTTGAAGAGCTTTTGGACAGGGGTTGTGTTATCGTGGTTAGTGTATATAGGTGCTGCCATGAGCTATAGTTCAAACAGTTAGGGGTTGGATGGTCAGTCGATCGAGTATTTGACAGATATACCGGAAGGTTTGTTGCGCCGTTTGGGAGTTGGTTGGGTTGGGGGCCGGTAATTCGGTAAGCGAAGGAAGGTGCTCGGCATAAAAAGGCTGAATCATTACAGAGGCCAAAAGGGTGCTTATCAGGGATTTGGGAAATTCAAAGTCCGGGGATCCTTCTTTCAGCCATTCACTCATTTGTTTGACCAAGGATTTGAGGGCGCGGTGGGCGCCGTCCTGGTTTTCGTGGTCTACGTGTTCGCTGAAGTACGCTTTGACGGATTGATGCGTCAGGATTTTGTGCATGCATTCAAAAGAGACCCCATCCGATGGCCATGAATGAGCTTCCGGGAAGCACATGATTTCAAAGGCCTTCTCAAGAGCTTCTTTTCCGCTAAGTCCCGCTTGGCAGCACTTTAAATCCACCTGTTGGTTCAGCCAGCCCCAGTATAAATTGATCTGGTAAACCAAGAGCCGGTGCTTGTTATCAAAGTAGCGGTAGACCGAACTTTCGGTCGTTTGTAGGTTTTGGGCTAATTTTTTGAGGGTAAAGGCGTCAAATCCATCCTCACCAAGCATACGAGCCGATTCCTTCAAAAGCTTTTGGCCAAGTACCGAGCTCAAAGGGTCTTTGACAAAAAGGTTTTTGGATGAGGATGGGGCGGCAGTTAGCATTCAAACAGGCGTTTCTGAGCTTGTAAAGATATTGATAGTAGTAATACTACTGATAACGGACCTATAGGAAGTTTGTTTTAAGTTGTAGAAAGAAACTTCCATTTTCGTGTACTTTTGAGCGTTCAACGCCGGAGTTTGAAGACGAAAAAGTCATCTGTATGGCAAAGGTTCACGGTTTGGTTTCTCGCCGTTGCCTTTTTGGCGCCCAGTGGTTGGGGCCTGTTTCATGAAAATTCACAAGTTACCAATTCGGAGGCCAGGTACTCCGCAAATGTACCCTCTTCCCTAAATCAAGCTCAACGTCACTCCTTCCCGATGGACGAGCAACAAACCGGCTTGGGGGAATTGGAAATTATCGTTGAAGCAGGCATCGAAGAAGTTGACGAAAACAGCTCTGGGCCTTGTTTTCAGTCGGGTGTTTTAGATTTCAATACTTGGAAGAGTCTTGCTGCCCTCGGGCTGTGGGCACGCATTGGAGAAAAGAATTTAGCCGTACCGCCGGCTTTGTACTTGAGGCATCACGCCTTGCGTATTCCTTCGTAAGGATCAGGATTTTGAACGGTTCCACATCGGGTGCTTGAATGCGCACGATGGGTTGGATACGTTCCATGATGGTAAAGCCATCGCTTTACCCTCCATTCATTCCTAACCTTAATTCGAAGTGAATAATTCATGCATTTATTAATAGAACACGCCCTTGAACATATCAGGCACTACCTTCCATCGCAGGCGTCCCTGAAAGATTTTATTCATCATAACACCCTGCATGGCTTTCAAGACCGGAGTTTTCACCAGGCCTGTTTTGAAGCAGCCGAGGTCTTTGGTTATTCTACCTACCTCTCCTTGGAAGAATACCGGGCTTTGTTTGCCAGCGGCCGAATTCGCGAGGATATTCTGGTGGAGCGAATCCGTTGGGCCCTTCATCAACAACAATCGAGCAACAATGGCACAGAAGCTGGCTCAATAACCGATCTGACCAAGGAATGGCTAGCAAAAGCCCTCAACAGCCGTTCGGACTATAACTACCGAGGGAGATTAGGCGGTTTTCGCCAAGGCTGGAAGGATGTCCTCAAAATGAACTTGAACAAGGCCGTTCACCCTTTGTTGCTTCGAATGGTTGCCGCCTATTTGGATCAGGGTATTTCATCTTGGAAGTTTCCTTTTGTTGAATCAGGATTGCTGGAGAACCTCCGTCAATTGGATCGTTCAACCGGTGGCGTGATTTTTGGTAAGCGCAGGGCCCATCATTTACTACACAATGCCCAAACAAGCCTGGAAGATTTGCTTGGAATTTTGGTAGGGGATCCCCGGTTTTTTGAGGCGTATTTGTGGGACCAACAATTGGAGCATCCCGGCTGGTCCGGCATGGTGGCCACCTTAGAATTTCAGGAAAGCGCGCTCTTGGACACGCGAAAGATTTCCTTTTATGATTGGGTTTGGTTCGAATGTTTACTGGAGATTGATGCCCTGGACCAGAAGTTCCCCAAGGGCTGGGATCCATTATCAAAACATGTTACGCCACCTTATCCCCATTTGTTCAATGATTTAGAGTATTCCGGTGATTGGTTCATCCTTCGTTGTTGGCAAGAGGCCTATGAATGGACTTATTATCGGCAGGTATTGAACAAATTAGCCGCAAATTTCTCATCGGATCGTCGGCTCCAAAAGCCCGCTTCCGCTGATGTTCAGGCACTTTTTTGCATCGACGACCGAGAACATTCCTTGAGGCGGCATTTGGAGTTTGTAATCCCATCGTGTTCAACGTATGGAACGCCGGGGTTCTTTGGGGTTGCCTTTTATTTCAGGCCAGAGCATGGGCAATTTGTGACCAAATGTTGCCCTTTTCCCATTCATCCAGGGCATGTGATTTTTGAGACTGAACGCAAAAAACGATCGGCCCGAGACTATTCCATGGAATCTCACCGCCAATCGTTGTTACGGGGCATGCTAACCGCGGGTCATCTCAGCCTTTCATCAACGGCAAGGTTGCTTTTGAATCTGGTCAGTCCTTCCCCATCGCCGGTGATGGCTGATTCCGGGGCTCATATGGATGCCGATTCTTTGTTGGAAATAGAATTCAAAGGCGACTATTTTGAAGGGTTGCAACGAGGGTTCACTGTTCAAGAAATGGGGGTTCGTGTGAGTCAAACCCTCAAGAGCATCGGTTTAACCCATGATTTTGCACCGTTGGTGTACGTCATTGGGCACGGAGCTTCTTCAGCAAACAATCCTTATTATGCCGGATACGATTGCGGGGCTTGCTGCGGTCGTCCAGGCTCGGTGAATGCCCGTATTCTGGCCATGATGGCGAATCGGTCGGATGTTCGACTTCTCTTGGAGCAAGAACACGGGATTCGAATACCTGATGATACACGCTTTGTGGCAGGTTTGCACGATACGACCCTTGATTCGGTGGTTTTTTATGACACGGCAGGCCTTCAAGACCCGGATACCTGGGCCAAACACCTGGATTTTGTGGAAGGATTTCACAAAGCTTTGCGTCTAAACAAATTGGAACGGACTTCTCGTTTTGATAACATTGATCCGCAATGGTCCGACTCCAAAAAAATTGAAGCCATTCGTCAAAGAGCCTATGCATTCTACGAGCCAAGACCTGAATGGAACCATACCGATAATGCATTGGTGCTTATTGGTTCAGCCCAATTGTACCGAGGTCATAACTGGGATAAAAGGCCTTTTATTAACAATTACGATTACAGCCAAGACCCCGACGGGGTCTTCCTTCAGTCAATCTTGTCAGCTGCCATTCCTGTTTGTGGTGGTATTAACCTGGAATATTACTTTTCGAGGGTCGATCCCCATCGTTTGGGTGCCGGAACCAAACTGCCTCACAATGTCGTGGGTCTGTTCGCCGTCAACAACGGGATAGACGGTGACCTGAGGCCGGGGCTACCATCCCAAATGGTGGAAATACATGAACCGATTCGCCTGCTTTATGTCGTGGAGCATCATCCTCAGGTTGTTCAAAAACTATTGAACAACAACCCTGCCTTGGCCCAGTGGGTGTACAACGGGTGGGTATGGTTGGCAGTCCATGACCCAGCCGACGGACTGTTTTATTTGGCCACTTCTCTTGAAGCTGATTTCTTACCCCTAACGACCCAATGATGCAATCTCTCCATTTATTATTTACGGCGCTGGTGGTTTGGCCCTTTTTGGGTTTTGGTTTAAGCCTCATGATCCCCGAACGATTTGAAGGCTTGTTACGCCGGATTTCCTTTGGGACTGTTTTGATGCATGGCATCCTGCTATTGCTCTTCGCCCAAAGGTGGCTGCAATCCGGAGCGTCCATGGTGAACCTTCCCGAAATGGTCCTTTACAGGCATGCTGATTATGTCTTTTTAATCGATTTGTTTTTCGACCGTATTACCTTGGTTTACTTGGTTGTAGGTTCGTTTATTGCTGCCCTGGTTCTGTTTTATTCGGGACGTTATATGCATCGCGAAACCGGGTACAAGCGATTCTTTAACACTTTATTGTTTTTTTATGCCGGGTATGTTTTTTTGTTATGCGC
>Ga0209598_10000546_pt1 | contig 30233 bp, 31 predicted proteins | sample M_140807_EF_Meta_FD_187317 | JGI IMG/M metagenome (GOLD analysis project Ga0209598, IMG submission 187317) | Freshwater microbial communities from Lake Montjoie, Canada to study carbon cycling - M_140807_EF_MetaG (SPAdes) (version 2) | ecosystem: Environmental > Aquatic > Freshwater > Lake...
GCGCGGCAGGCGGCTGGCGATGTCGGTGCCGAAGCAGACCAGCAGGTCGGCGCGGTTGCGCACTTCCGACAGGCTCGTCACCACCCATCCCGAGTTCTGCAGCACGTGGAAGTTGCGGAACAGGCTGTAGCTGTTCATATGGTCGACGGTGCCGCCGGTGGCGTCGGCGAGGTCCATGACGCCGCGCATGCCCGGCAATTCGGTACCGTTGCCGCCGAACAGCGGTGCGCGGGCGCCGCGCAGGATGTCTGCGGCGGCGGCGATGGCCTGCTCGAGGCTCGCCGCCTGACCCTTGATGCGCGGTGTGGCACCGGACTCCAACGCGCGGTTGGCGGCGTCGAAGCCGGTGGTGGCGCGCGGGCAGGCGCCGGCGTCGATGCGGACGCGGCCGTGGTCGGTGGTGACGCTCAGATCGTCACACAGTAGCCCGCAGAAACCGCAGGGCACGTCATGGCGGGTTGACGAAGGGTGGTGGCTCATCGAGGGTGCGCTCGCTGGGTTGGCAGGACGGTCCTCTGGCGGGCGCAACACCATGTCGGTTGCAAGCTCCGGCCGGCAGTGGCGCGGGCGGTTGCGCTAGCCAGTGTGCGCAACGAGAACCGCCTAGTGTAACGCCAGCACGCGCCCGACGGCACGCGCCGAGACGCTGGCTTGGCGCCGTGGCGCTGTGGCAGATGCGGTACAGGCTTCGTGCATAATAGACACGCTCAAAAACATCAGCGGTGATTCTTCGCCAATGTCCCGCAACCCGCAGTCCCGTCCGCTTGTCCAGATGCCCCGTAGCGTAGCCGCGCCGGACGGGCTCGCACTCTGGGCGCCCGCGCGGCTGCACATGGGGTTTCTTGACCTCGACGGCGGGCTGGGGCGCCGTTTCGGCAGTTTGGGCTTCACCCTCGAGCATCCCGGGACACGCATCGTGGCCATGCCGGCCGCACAGCTGCGGGTGACCGGCTGCGACGCCGAGCGTGCTTTGCGTTACCTCCAGCGCGCGGCGACCCATTTCGGTATTCCGCCGGCGGGTCATTTCCACGTTGATGCGACGGTGCCGGCGCACATCGGTCTCGGGTCGGGCACTCAGTTGGCGCTGGCGCTGGCGCGCAGCCTGTGCGCGCTCTACGGACTTACGCCGACGGCGCTTGAGTTGGCGCACGCCACCGGGCGCGGTCTGCGCTCGGGTATCGGCATCGCGGGCTTCGAGCAGGGCGGTTTTCTGGTGGATGGTGGCAACCGTGGCGAAGGCGTCGCGCCGGTGGTCGCGCGGGCCGACATCCCGGACGCGTGGTCGGTGCTGTTGCTGTACGACGAGGCCGCCACGGGTCTGCACGGCGAAGCCGAGATCGAGGCTTTCCGCCGACTGCCGCCGTTTACTGCCGAGCGCGCCGCGCGGTTGTGCCGGGTGACGCTGATGCAGCTGTTGCCGGCGCTGGCCGAGTCCGATCTCGACGCGTTCGGCGCGGCAGTGACCGTGGTGCAGAACGAGTGCGGGGACCATTTTGCGCCGGCGCAGGGTGGGCGCTTCGCCAGTCCCCGGATCACCGCCGTCCTCGACGGTCTGCGCGACGCCGGTGTGACCTGCCTGGGGCAGAGCTCCTGGGGACCCACTGGTTTTGCCGTATTGCCCGACGCCGGCCGCGGCGAAACCATGGCCGCATGGGTGCGTCAGCAGTTCGCCGACCTGCCCGTGCGGGTCGAGATCAGTCGCGGCCGCAATCGCGGCGCCGAACTGGCATCTGCCGAGGCCAAGGTCCGAGCCGATGCGATTGTCGCGCTCGCCTCACGATAAGCCGCTCATCCACGTTCCGCAGACTCAGCTCGCCCGGGAGGCGCCATGACCGACTCGCCCTACATCCTGCACATGTTCACCCACGCGCCGAACGTCAGTCCGTTCGACGTCAATATGGCCATTGATTCGGGCTACAACGTGGTCATCCCCTATACCCACCTGACGGTCGATCAGGTGCAGGGCATGACGCAGGACGCGATTTTTTCGCGCGGGCCCAGCGGCGTGAAGCGCACCGCCATCTTCATCGGCGGCCGTGACAACGAGATCGCCAACGATATGGTCGAGGCGGCGCACCGCGCCATGGTCCCGCCGTTCGAGGTCAGCGTGTTCGCCGACCCCTCGGGCGCCTTTACCACAGCGGCAGCGATGGTCGCCTGCGTCGAGCGCGCGCTTAAGCGCGACCACGGCACCACGCTCGAGGGCAAGCGTGTCGCCGTAATCGGCGGCACCGGTCCGGTTGGCGCGGCGGCAGCCGTGTTGTCGGCCGATGCCGGCGCCGATGTCCACATCATCGGTTACGAGCCGATGACGCACGCCCGCACCACCGCCAACCGCCTCGCCGACAAGTACGAGGTCGAGATCACGCCGGCCGAGGCCGACCTCGAGCAGATCAAGCTGCGCATGGTTCGCGACGCCGACGTCGTGTTGGCGACGTCCAAAGCGGGTGTGCAAGTGCTCACTCCGGCAGGACTGGCGACGACACATCATTTGCTGGTGGCGGCCGACGTGAATGCTGTGCCGCCAGCCGGCATTGCCGGCATCGACCTGATGGACGACGGCAAGCGCATCGAGTCGGCCTCGGGCAAGACCGTCGCCATCGGCGCATTGGCCATCGGCAACGTCAAGTATCAGACCATGCAGCGCATGTTCCGCAGCATGGTCAAGGCCGAGAAGCCGGTCTACTACGATTTCCGCGCCGCCTTTGCCTTTGCCCGCGAGTTTGTCAGCGAGACCAAGCCGGCGGGATGAGCGGTGCGTTGGTCGTTGTCGGTGCGTCGGTGCGAGCGCTGGCGGAGTGTGCGGGGCGTGTCGGCTGGCGCACCCCGCGGTCGCCTATCTTGGCGGTGGATGCGTTCGGCGATGACGATACGCGCGCAGTGACCGACGCCTGGCAGCATCTACCTTTGAGCGACCTCGCGAGGCCGGCGCGGGTGCTGCGGGCGATTGCCCGAGTGCTCGATCAGACGGCAGCCGCGAGGACCGTCGATGACCCGATGCAAGTGTTGCTCGGCGGCGGCTTCGACGGCCGGCCCGACGTCATCGAAGCGATCGCCAGCCGCTATGCGCTGCTCAACAATCTGCCGCCAGTGTGGCGTGCCGCGCGTGCGCCGATGCTGTTTGTTGATGCCGGCATCCCCACACCGGAGACGCGCTTGAGCTGTCCGGCCCGTCTCAGCGGCTGGCTGTGCAAACGTCCCGAGGGCAGCGCCGGGATTGGCGTCCGGCTGGCTGATGTCGACGGACCGATCTGGCAACGGCGGGTGGCGGGTCGTCCCGCGTCTTTGCTGTTCTGTGCCCACCGCGACGGGGTGCTGGCGCTAGGGTTTAACCGCCAGTGGTGCAGTCCGACGCCCGGACTGCCGTTTCGCTGGGGCGGGGTCGCCAGTCGCGCCGATCTCGGTTCGGCCATCGAGCGCGAGGTGCTGGCTTGGGCGACGCGACTTGCCGGGCAGCTCGGTTTGCGCGGGCTGAATTCGCTGGACTTTGTTGTCGGCCGGGATGGGCAGCCCTGGGCGCTGGAGATCAACCCGCGCCCGTCGGCCAGCGTCGAGTTGTACGACCGCGATGCGCCGGGTCTGCTGTCGCTGCACCGCGCCGCTGTACGCGGTGAGCCTCTGCCCAACTGGCAGGCGCCGGCAGGCAGCCGGGCACTGGCCCTGGTCTACGCCGAGCGTCCGCTGCGCACGGCAGCCCGACCGGCAGCGGCGTCTGACTGGCGCTGCGGGGCTCGCATCCGCCCCGGTGCGCCGCTGTGCAGCATCCACGCAGTGGCGCCGACCGCCGAACTGGCCGCGCGGCGCGCCCGCCGTGCCGCTACCATTGCGCTCTGAAATATTTTGATTTGATCCAAGGACCCACCATGCTTGAGATGACCTCCAACCACTGGCCCAGCGTCAATGCCACCGCGCATCCGCTCGTTGAGCGCCTGGTGCGCGATGCCCGCGTATTGCGCGTGGGTGTCAGCCGCGCCGCCAACGGCGCCACCTTTGTCGACGCGGGCGTTAAAGCGCCCGGCGGCATCGAGGCCGGCAAGCTGATCGCCGAGATCTGCCTCGGGGGGCTCGGCAATGTCTCGATCGGCTACGCGCCTTACGAGCGTTGGGCGTGGCAGGTGGTGGTCGGCACGTCCAACCCGGTACTGGCCTGCCTGGGCTCGCAATACGCCGGCTGGAGCTTGTCGCACGGAGATGGCAAAGAGGCGTTCTTTGCGCTGGGCTCAGGGCCAGGCCGCGCGCTGGCCGCTCGCGAGGAGTTGTTCAAGGAACTCCAGTACAAGGATGAGCATGACCATTGCGTGCTGGTGCTGGAGACCGACAAGACGCCGCCGCCGGAGGTCATGGACAAGGTGGCGCGGGATACCGGCGTGCCGACCGATCGCCAGACCTACATCCTGACGCCAACCCGTAGTCTTGCTGGCGCCACCCAAGTGGTCTCGCGTGTCTTGGAAGTCGGCTTGCACAAGGCGCATACCTTAGGCTTTCCACTGGAGAACATCCTCGACGGCATGGGCGCGGCACCACTGTGCCCGCCGGCGCCCCAGTTCATGGACGCGATGGGCCGCACCAACGACGCCATTCTGCTCTGCGGCGAAGTCAATCTGGTGGTGCTGGGCTCGGATGACGATGCCCGTGACCTTGCCGAAAAGATGCCGTCCTGCACGTCCCGCGACTACGGCAAGCCGTTTGCCGAAATCTTCAAGGCGGTGCATTACGACTTCTACAAGATCGACCCGGCGCTGTTCGCGCCGGCGGTGGTTTCGGTCACCGCCTACGAGTCGGGGCATACCTACCGCGCCGGTAAAGCCAACCCCGATCTTCTCGACACCTCGTTTGGCGTCTGACGCACCCACCGTACTGGTCGCTACCGACGACGCTGGCTGGCATGGCCGGCGTCTCGACGCGGCCTTGCTGGCGCGAAACGTCCAGCCGCGCACCGTCAGTCTGCGCGACTGCGCGCTCGATCTGACGGCGCCGGATGGCGTGCGCGTTCCGGGCTTCGCGCGACGCCCTGACGCAGTGTTTGTGCGCGGCATCTCCGGGGGTACCCTGGAGCAGATCGTGTTGCGCTTGGACGTGCTGCACGCCCTGCAGGCGCTCGGCGTGCCAGTGTTCAACCACGGTCGCGCCATCGAAAAGAGTGTCGACAAGGCGCTGACCAGTTTTTTGCTGCACCGCGCCGGCATCCCAACGCCGCCCACCTGGGCCTGCGAGTCGCGCGAGCAGGCGCTCGCAACGCTCGCCGCCGAGCGTGCCGCCGGGCATGAACTGGTGATCAAGCCGCTGTTCGGGTCGCAAGGCATTGGCGTGCAGCGTTTGGGCGATGGCGCGCTCCCTGCCGGTGAAGACTTCGATCATGCCTACTACCTGCAGCGCTTCATCGACACCAGCGCCGACGGTTGGCACGACTTCCGCGTCTTTGTCATCGGCCGCGAGGTGGTGGCGGCAATGATCCGCCGCGGCACCGACTGGATCAGCAACGTGGCGCAGGGTGCGCAGTGCGAGGCGGTCTGTGCCGATGGCGACCTGGCCCGCCTGGCGGTGGATGCGGCGGCAGCGCTGGACATGGACTACGCCGGTGTCGACCTCATCCGCGACCGCGACGGCCGCCTGCTGGTGGTCGAGGTGAACGGCATCCCGGCTTGGCGCGGCCTGCAGTCGGTGTGTGGCTTTGACGTTGCCGAGCGTCTGGTCGACCGATTGCTGGGCCAGCGACTGGCGGCGGGATGTGTGCCGTGAGCGTCAGCCAGCGTTTGTCGGATGCGGTGCTACGGGCTTGCTGCGCGGACGTCGAAGCGTTCAAGCCCGGCAATGTGGCCATCGGCGCGCCGGCGCACCGGATGACTGCCGAGCACTTTTTGCGCAGTGCTGAGGCCGTTTGCGGCCCGTTGTCCGACCCGGGGCTGAGTCTTGGCGAGCGCATCGAGACGGCAGTTGACGCGAGTTGGGCGGCGGCTGGTTGCAACACCAACCTCGGCATCGTGCTGTTGCTGGCACCGCTGTGCGAGGCGGCTCTGCGCGCGTCGGCGCCAGTCGGCCAAGCTTGGCGCGACCAACTGCCGGTGGTGCTCGCCAACACCACGATCGACGACGGTGTCGCCTTGGCGCGGGCCATCGTTCGCGCCAGTCCGGCGGGCCTGGGCAACGCCGCCGAGGGCGACGTCACTGCGTCCGGGTTTGCGCTGACCTTGCTGCAGGCGATGGCGCTGGCGGCCGGACGCGACCAGATCGCCCGGCAGTATTCCACGGGCTTTGCTGAGGTGCTGGAGGCGGCCGCCTACTTTGCTGCGCGGGTCCGCGCCGGCGCCACCCGCGAAGACGCGCTCACCGCAGTGTTTTTGCGCGGACTGGCCACCGAAGCCGACACCCACATCGTGCGCAAGCATGGCGCGGTGGTCGCCGAGCAGGTGAAGTTTGACGCAGCACGGTGTTCAGGCGAGATTCCGGATCCACCGCACTGGAAGTTGTCACATATCTGTCGCATCCTCACGCTTGACAGCGGTTTGCGGCTTGCCGGCATCAACCCGGGTACTTGGGCAGACCTGTCAGTTGCGGCGGTTTTCGCGACAGAACTGGACGAAATGCAGAACACTTAGGCACAATGCCGCGCGACCGTACTTTCCATGGATCGATGCGGGATCGTAGTTCTCATTGATGGTTTCATTGCAAACACTTGAAGGAGTCTGGAAATGGCAAAGATTGACCGCGTGATGGTGGGCGAGTCCCTGGTTGGTGATGGCAACGAAGTCGCACACATCGACCTGATCATTGGCCCGCGTGGTTCGGCCGCTGAATCGGCTTTCTGCAACACCCTGACCAACAACAAGGACGGCTTCACCTCGCTGCTGGCTGTGGTTGCTCCCAACCTGATGTGCAAGCCGGCCACCGTGATGTTCAACAAGGTCACCATCAAGGGCGCCAAGCAAGCCGTCCAAATGTTCGGCCCGGCCCAACGTGGCGTCGCTATGGCAGTCGCTGATTCGGTCGAAGACGGCACCATCCCGGCTGACGAAGCCGATGACCTGTTCATCTCGGTCGGCGTGTTCATCCACTGGATGGCCGAAGACGACAAGAAGATCCAAGACTACAACTACACCGCCACCAAGGAAGCTCTGGCCCGCGCCGTTAAGGGCGAGCCGAAGGCCAAGGACGTGGTTGCAGCCAAGGGCACCTCGGCCCACCCGTTCGCAGCACACTAATCGCAGTCGCCATCGCGCACTGGGGGCTTCGGCCGCTGGTGCGTGGCGCTACTCGAAGACGGCCTGTCCAGTTGGGCGGGCCGCTCCACAGAGGGAGTCAACATGGGAATTCTCGACGGTATCCTCGGGCTGCTCGGTCTCAAGCAACAACCGGCCACCGCCGCCGCACCTGCGCCGGCAGCTGCCAAGCCGGCCGCCAAGGCTTCGACCCGCATCAACAAGGTCCTGATCGGCGAATCGCTGGTGGGTGATGGCAACGAAGTCGCGCACATCGACCTGATCATCGGTCCGCGTGGATCGGCTGCCGAAGCCGCCTTCAACAATTCGCTGACCAACAACAAGCATGGCTTCACCGCCCTGCTGGCTGTGGTCGCGCCGAACTTGATGGCCAAGCCCAACTGCGTCATGTTCAACAAGGTCACCATCAAGGGTGCCAAGCAAGCTGTGCAGATGTTCGGCCCGGCTCAGCGTGGCGTTGCGATGGCGGTTGCTGATTCGGTCGAGGATGGCACCATCCCGGTCGATCAAGCCGATGACCTGTTCGTATCGGTTGGCGTGTTCATCCACTGGGATGCCTCCGACGACAAGAAGATTCAAGACTTCAACTACCGCGCCACCCGTGAAGCGATCCAGCGCGCCGTCGCTGGCGAGCCGACCGCCAAGGACGTGGTTGCCCAGAAGTCAAAGTCCGCGCATCCGTTCGCCGCTCACTGAGCGCGACCTTCGCGGTCTTGGGCCAGATTTCTCTGGCCCGGTACTTTCAGACCCCTCGCCTCGGCGAGGGGTTATTTTTTGCGTGAACCGCCTCAGGCCGGCGACTGCACGTCGAGGCTCCCCGCATGCAGCGCAGTAGCAACCAGTGCGGTGTCAACGCCAGCGGCTGCCAGCGCATCGAGGTCGTTGCGGTTGCGCACGCCGCCGGCGGCGATCCAGTCGCGGCTGGGGGCCAAGGCGCGGCAGTGCATCAGCCACTCGCCCACGCCACCGGCTTCGCTGCCAACGCGGCTTAAGTCCATGGCAATGACTCGCTGTGGCCAATGCTGGGCCTGCTGCAGCACGCCAGCCGGGTCGCGTGGGCCCTGCGCATCGGCGTCTAGAGACAGCAGCCAGGCGTCGCTTGGGAGTCGGTCAGCCATCGCGGCGATGTGGCTGGAATCGCGCAGCGATTCGCTGCCCATCACCGGGACGAACCCTGCGGCGTGCGCCTCAAGAGCGGCCTCGGCGTCGTCAAAACCGGCGTCCAGCCAGATTGGCACCGGGCTGTGTTCGCGCAGAGCCAACAGCAGGGCGCGCTGTAGCGATCTGCAGGTGATGGCGTCAAGGTCGGCGATATACACTGCCGGTGCGTTGCAGGCGCGAACCAGCGCTTTTAGCGCAGATAGTGGATCGCAACCCATGAACAGCGAGGACCGCAATGGTGCGTAACTGGCACGGTCGCCGCGGCGGGCATGGACGACGATCCCGTCGCGGAGATCCAGAACCGGTACGATTTGCATGAACATCCTCTTGGTCGAGTCTATCACTGCAGGCGCTTTCGACCGGCCGGTGGCGAGCGAGCTGCTGGTCGAGGCCGAATGGATGGTCGGCGCCATGGTGAGCCCGCTGTTCCCGCTGACTATGGTGGGTGCCGGCTCGCCCGAACTCTGCGTGATGCGGCGAGGCGATCTCGCACCCCGCTGGCATCGCTACGAGACGCTGGTTGCCCCCGGCGATTGGGAGCGCTCATGGCGGGAGGTCCTGCTGTGGGCTGATGTTGTGTGGTTGACCGCGCCAGAGGCCGAGGGAGACCTGCTCAGACTCAGCCGCGAGGTTGAGGCGGCTGGCTGTGCGCTGCTAGGTCCGTCGAGCGAAGCGGTGGCCGTGGCGGGGAGCAAACGGGCCACCCACGCCGCTCTGCTCGGACGTATTGCTCAAGCAGAGGTGCGCGCGGTCGACGCGGAAGGCGAGTGGTCGAGCGCGACTGGCTGGGTGCTCAAGCCCGATCTGGGTGCCGGCGGAATGGGTGTGCGGCGCCTTGCGGATGACGCGCTAGGGGCTCTGCGGGACGAGCTGACGGCGGATTCGGTGCTACAGCCTTTTGTTGAGGGCGAGCCTTTGAGTCTGTCGGTGCTGAGCCACGCCGGTGAGGCCCGTGTTGTATCGGTGAATCGGCAGCGCATCGAATGGGATGAGGCCGGTTTTGCCCGCTATCGTGGTGGCATTGCCAACGCCTTGCCAGAGCGCGAGCGCTTCCAGCCGATGGCCGATGCTGTGCAGGCAGCGATTCCTGGCCTCAAGGGTTATTGGGGCATCGACTGTGTCTTGCCCGCCGAGGGCGAGCCTGTGCTGATTGAGGTCAATCCGAGGCCAACCACGTCCAGTGTGTTCCTGCAGCGGGCCATCGGCCTCAACGTCGGCAAGACGGTGCTCGCCTTGCAAGCGGGTGGTGAGTTGCCGCAGGCGCGGGCGGGTCTGGCTGTCGCCTTCCAGGTGCCGGAACTCGAACCGGAGCCAGTTGTGGGGGCAGCAGCCGATCCGGCGCCCGATCCGTCCGCTGGCGAGATATGAACGACTGGCAGTGCGGCTGGGACATCGGCGGTGCTCACCTCAAATGGGCTTTGCGCGATCCGCACGGCGAATGGCTGCAGGTGCGGCAGAGCCCCTGTGCGCTGTGGCGCGGCATCGACCAATTGGAAGCGGGCCTGCGCGAGGCCACCACCGACTGGCCGGTCGCGCCCTCGCGGGTGCGCCATGCGGCTACCATGACCGGCGAACTGGTCGACGCTTTCCCGGACCGTCGCACCGGCGTGGAGGCCATCATTGGCTGCGCGACAACCGTGTTCGCGCCGGCGGCATGGACTTGGTTCGGGCTCGACGGTCGACTGCTGGACACCGCTACGGCGTTGGCTGATCCGCTGCGGCTGGCGTCCGCCAATTGGCTCGCGACCGCCAACTGTGCGGCGCAGCAGGGCGACGGCCTGCTCATCGACATCGGCTCGACCACCACCGACATCGTCGTTTTGCATGATGGGCGCGCTCAGCCGGTGGCCTTGACCGATGGTGACCGCCTTGCGGTGCACGAGTTGGTGTATCGCGGCATCGTTCGTACGCCAGTGATGGCTCTGGCCCACCACGTCGACTGGCAGGGTCAGATGCGTCCGTTGATGGCAGAGCATTTCGCCACCAGTGCCGATGTGTTTCGTCTGACCGGCGACCTTGACGAGGCCGCTGACGCTTATCCCGCGGCGGACGGCGGCGCCAAGACGCCGCTGGAGAGCGCGCGCCGACTGGCGCGTATGCTGGGCGAAGACCTGGAAGCGGCGCCTTTGCCGGTGTGGCAGTCGATCGCTAGGCAGTTGGCGGCGCAGATGCTGGACGAGATCGTTGTGGCGGCTCGCGCGGTGTTGTCGCGACAGCCGCAACTCCAGGCGCCGATGGTGGTCTGTGCTGGCGTCGGCGATTGGCTGGCGGGCCGCGTTGCCGAACGACTGGGTCTTCCGGCGATGGCGTTTGCTGCGGCGGCGGGTGCCCCGGGTGTGGTTGGAGCCAGCGCTTACGCGCCGGCACTGGCGGTGGCGAGCCTCGCGTCTGCCGACTCACACACCGAGCCAAGTTGACGCTAAGGTTACAAGCATGCGAACCGAGATCCCCTACCGCGAAGACAGCGCCGATCTGTTCGAGGCCATCGCCGATCTGCCGTGGGCGATGTTCATCGACAGCGGCCCGCCGCGTGGCGGGCAGGCGCGCTACGACATTCTCGTCGCCGAGCCCTACGCCACGCTGACGACGCGCGGCGCGATGACCGAGATCCGCCGCGGTGACGCGGTCGAGCTGTCTCCGCGCGACCCCTTCGAGCTGCTGCGCGAGGCGCTTGGCGAGCCGATTCCGACTGAGGACGACCTGCCCTTCCCGGGCGGCGCGGTGGGCTACTTTGCCTACGACCTCGGCCGCCGCATCGAGCGGCTGCCGGCCACCGCCGAGGACGCTGAGCGCATCCCGGAGATGGCGGTCGGTCTCTACGACTGGGCGCTCTGTGTCGACCACGAACTGCGCGTTGCCACCCTGGTCGGTGCCGGCCGCGACCCGTCCACTGCTGCGCGTTGGGATGCGCTGGTCGGGCGCTTCACCACGCCTATTCCAGCGCGCGCGCGTGCGCCCTTCCGCGTGCTGTCGAAGGTCAATTCCAACCTGACCCGCGCCGCGTATGGCGAGGCCTTCCGTCGCGTGCAGGACTACATCGCTGCCGGCGACTGCTACCAGGTCAATCTGGCGCAGCGCTTCTCTGCGCGTGCCGAGGGCGACGGTTGGCCAGCTTACCGGCAGCTGCGGCTGATCAACCCGGCGCCGCAGGCGGCCTACCTTAATCTGCCCTTCGTGCAGGTGCTGTCGGCCTCGCCGGAGCGCTTCCTGATGTCCTCGCGCGGCCGCGTCGAGACCAAGCCGATCAAGGGCACGCGGCGTCGATCCGGTCTGCCGCAGGAAGACATGTCGCTGGCCATCAGCCTGCGCGAGAGCCTCAAGGACCGCGCCGAGAACCTGATGATCGTCGACTTGCTGCGCAACGACATCTCGCGCGTCTGCCGCACCGGCACCGTGCGCGTGCCGAAGATCTTCGACATCGAGAGTTACGCCACGGTGCACCACATGGTCAGCACCGTGTCCGGAGAATTGGCCGAGGGCCGCGACGCGCTCGACCTGCTGCGCGCCTGCTTCCCTGGCGGGTCGATCACTGGCGCGCCCAAGTTGCGCAGCATGGAGATCATCGAGGAGCTTGAGCCGCACCGGCGCGGGCTCTATTGCGGCTCGATCGGCTACGTCGGCTTTGACGGCAGCATGGACACCAGCATCGCTATTCGCACGCTGGTGTACTCGCAGGGCGTGGTGCGATTCTGGGCCGGCGGCGGCATCGTCGCTGACTCGCGCGAAGAGGATGAGTACCAGGAGACGCTGCACAAGGGCGCCGCACTGCTGCGCCTGCTGGCGCAGGTCGAGGCCAGCGGGGTCGGCGCCTGATCCGGGTGAGCGGTGCGTCGCGGGGTGGCTTTGCGCGCGCCATGAATTTCGTGGATGTCTGACCGCATGTTCGCGTGACCATGTGGGCGCTCAAACTCGGTGGCAGCATCCTTCACTGCGCGGCTGACGACCCACTGGTGGCGGCGCGCGAGCGCTTGTTCGAGACGCTGCGGCGTCAACCGGGGCGATTCCTGCTGGTGCCAGGGGGCGGCCACCATGCCGATGCGGTGCGCGCGGCTCAGCAGGAAGACGGTTTTGACGACGACACCGCGCACCTGCAGGCGCTCGCCGCGATGGACGCCAGCGCCAGCGATTGCGCGGCGCTGCTGCGCGGTACCGCCCGGGTGATCACACGGCTGCAGGATGCGCCGGCTACGCTCGCTGCCGGCGTCACGCCGGTCTGGGCGCCGCATGACGACTTGGCTGGCGACCACACGCTTCCGCGCAACTGGTACCTCACCTCCGACAGCATCGCCGCTGTCGCCGCCCGCCGGCTTGGTCTGGCGGGAGTGGCGCTGCTAAAGTCGTGCGCGGTGCCAGACGGTGCAAGCGCCGAGGCATTGGTGGTGGCCGGTATCGTCGACGCAGAATGGCCACGGCAGTCTGCCGGCTTGCAGACGATGGTGCTCGGCCCCTCGGAGTGGATAGACCTGGCCGGGGTGCTGGGCCCTGGGGCCTGATGGGACACATAGCACCGCGAGGCGGTCGTCTGGGTGCCGGGCAGCGTGCACTTGCGGTTGGCGTTTGGCCGGCCTCGCCAAGCTGGCGCTGTCAATCGCGAACGACCAGTAAACCCTTCAAGTACTCACCTTCCGGCGCTGCCAGCGCCACCGGATGATCCGCCCCCGCCTGCAGATGCTTCAGCACTTGCGCATCGACCCCAGCGTCGCAGGCTGCTGCGGCGACAAACCCTTGGAAGCGCTCGGCCGACACTCCGCCCGAGCACGAGTAGGTCATCAGCAGGCCGCCCGGTGTCAGCAGTTGCAGGCCGAGGCGGTTGATGTCGCGGTAGGCGCGACCGGCCCGCTCAGCATGGGCGCTCGACGGCGCGAACTTGGGCGGGTCGAGGATGACGAGATCGAACTGCTCGCCGGCCGACTTGAGTTCGCGTAGCAACTCGAACACGTCGGCGTCGCGCCACTGCGCCCGGCTGGCGTCGAGGCTTGCGTTCAGCCCCAGACTGGCTTGCGCTGCCTCCAGCGCTGGCGCCGAGCTGTCGACCGACAGCACTGCGCGCGCACCACCCGCCAAGGCCTGCAAGGAGAATCCCCCGGTGTAGCAAAAGCAGTTGAGCACGCGGCGACCGGCGGAGAGGTCGCGAGTCAGGCGCCGGTTATCGCGCTGGTCGAGGTAGAAGCCGGTCTTGTGCCCGTTGACGATGTCCACCGTCAGGCGTACGCCATGCTCGCTGATGACGGTGGTGGCGGGCGGCTCGCCGTGCAGCGGTCCGACCCGTGGCTCCAGCCCCTCCAGCCGGCGCGCGTCGCTGTCGCTGCGCTCGTAGAGGTGCGCCGCGGCAGTGCTGCGCAGCAGCGCCCCGACGATGGCGTCGCGCCACTTGTCCACACCGGCCGCGTTGAGCGCCACCACCAGGGTGTCGCCATAGCGGTCGACAATGAGGCCCGGCAGGCCGTCGGCCTCGCCGTGCACCAGTCGCAGCCCATCCTGGCCGGTCAGCGTCGGTAGCACCGCGCGGCGCGCCACCGCAGCCGCGATGCGGCGCTTGAAAAACGCGTCGTCGATGGTCTCGTCGGCGTCGAAGGTCCACATGCGCGCACGGATCTGCGAATTCGGGCTCCACGCTGCACGTCCGAGCACCCGGCCGTCGTGGGTCTCGACCAATACCGTGTCGCCGGGCCGAGCGCGGCCGTTGAGGTGCTCGACGGCGTTGGCGAACACCCACGGGTGACGCCGGAACTGCGGCGTTTCTTTACCGCGAGCGAGGATGATGCGAGCGCTCACTTCTGTGGTGTCTCAGGTTTGAGCCGGGCGCGTGGATGGGCGGCGTCGTACACCTTGGCCAAGTGCTGAAAGTCCAAGTGGGCGTAGACCTGCGTCGTGCTGATGCTGGCGTGGCCAAGCAGCTCTTGCACCGCGCGCAGATCACCGGAGGATTGCAGCACATGGCTGGCAAAGGCGTGTCGCAGCATGTGCGGGTGGACATGCTGGTCGAGGCCCTGCTGACGGGCCAGCCGGGCCAGTCGGGTCTGCACCGCACGCGGCCCGAGGCGGCGACCTTTGCGGTTGATGAACAAGGCCGGTTCGTCGGGACTGGCGTGTTGCGGTCGCTGCGCAAGCCAGGTGCGCACTGCCGCGCAGGCCGCGGTCCCGACCGGCACCTCGCGGGTCTTGGCGCCCTTGCCCAGGACTCGCACTTGACCGGTGCTCAGGTCGATGCTGCTTACATCGAGGCCAATCGCTTCGGCCAGACGCAAGCCCGAGGAGTAGATCAGCTCGAACAGCGCGCAGTCGCAATACTGGTCGAAAGTCTCGCTGGGCGCGTCAAGCAGTCGCGCAGTGACATCAGGTGACAGGGTCTCCGGCAGGCGCTTGGGCGCCTTTGGCGCGCGGACACCGGCGCAAGGGTCGCCATCCACGATGCCCTGGCGTGCCAGCCACGCGTAGAGTCCGCGCCACGCCGACAAGCGACGCGACAGGCTGCGGCCGCCCAGTCCGCCGGCGTGTTGTTGCGCCAGCGCACGCCGCACCTGTTGCGACGTCAGCTGGGCCAGCGGCGTCTCGGCCGCGGCATCGGCCAGTCGGTCGAGGTCGCGCCGATAAGCGGCGGTGGTGTGGGCCGACAGTCGCCGCTCGCTCGCAAGGTGGCCGACAAAGTCGTCGATCAGTGCGCGATTGGCCTCGCGTGTGTCCATCCGCGCCGGCTCAGTCGGCCAGCAGCGTTTGCAGCATCTCGCCCACCTGCTGCAGGTAATGTGTGCCGGTACCGAGTGGGAAGCGCGTCTCGTCCTCGCTGCCTAGAAACAGCAGGGCATAGCCCGCCTCGCCGAGCGCAACCGGCACCCAAGCCACCGAGCCAATCGCGTGCCCTGCCAACTCCGACAGCCGCGCCTGTTGCGATTCGGCCACCGGTCCACAGCCCGGCGTGGTCCAGTCGTGCACCAGCGTGCTCCAGGCGTCGATGTCGATGCCGCTCTCGGTCAGGTAGACCCAGGGGATGCCGAACACCTCGCGCAGCCCCGCGCAAACTTCCGCGACCTGGGCTGGACGGCCGTGCGCCGCAAGCACGCGCAACACCAGCGCGTGCAGTTGCTGGTTGCGCTGATCGTTGGCACGTCCGGCGTCGAGCCAAGCTGCCAGACGGTCCTCCAGCGCAGCGCAGCGCTCGCGCAGAGCGATCAGCTGGCGCTCGTTGATCGAGATGGTGCGCCCCGACTCGGGGTGCGGAATGGGGATGGCAGCCACGGCTTCGGCGTGGGTGTCGAAGAACTCCGGGTGCTCGCGCAGGTATTGCAGGACAGTGTCTGGGCTCATGCCGGCGGTGGTTCGTGAACTCGCCCCGACTCTACCATCGCTGTGGCGCTTTGAAGCCGGACGGTCTTTGCGATATGGTCGCGGGATGAGAAAACCCTCCCAATCGCCCCGCAGGCGCAAGCTTCACGATCAGCAATTCGTCGATTGGTTTCGCTCGACCACGCCCTACATCAACGCGTTTGGCGGCAAAGTGTTTGTCATCGCCTTCGGTGGTGACGTGGTCGACAGCGACACCTTCACCGGTCTGGTGCACGACTTCAACCTGCTGGAGAGCCTCGGCGTACGCCTCGTGATCGTCCACGGCGTGCGGCCGCATGTCGAGCGGCGCATGGTGCGGGCGGAGCTCGAGGGGCGCTACGTCGGTGATTTGCGGGTCACCGACGCGGCGGCGCTCGAGTGCGTGAAAGAGGCGGTCGGCGAGGTGCGCTGCGAGCTGGAGGCGGCGTTGTCCATGGGGCTGCCCAACACACCGATGGCGGGTGCCGATATCCGCGTCTCCGGCGGCAACTTCGTGACTGCGCAACCGATTGGGATCGTCGAGGGCGTGGATCTGCAGTTCACCGGTCGGGTGCGCAAAATCGACGCAGTGGCAATCAATAACCGCTTGCGCGACGAAGAGATCGTCCTGCTGTCGCCGCTGGGCTACTCGCCGACCGGGGAGATCTTCAACCTCACGGTGGAGGACGTCGCTGCAGCCACTGCCGCCGCGATCGGTGCCGACAAACTCATCTTCCTGATGGACGCTGACGGGGTGGTCGATGCCCGCGGTGGTGTTCGCCCCGAACTTACGCTGGCCGAAGCCGAGTCGCTGCTGCCGGAACTCCCGCCCGGCGACGCGCGCATTTATCTGCCGTATGCGATTCGCGCGTGCCGCGCTGGCGTCGCGCGCTCGCACCTGATCAACGCGGCCACCGACGGCGCCCTGCTGAGCGAGGTGTTCACCCACGACGGCATTGGCACCATGCTCACCGCCAGCGGCTTGGACGAACTGCGGGAGGCGACCATCGACGATGTCGGCGGAATCCTGCAGCTGATTGAACCACTCGAGGAGCAGGGCGTGCTGGTCAAGCGATCGCGCGAGCGCCTCGAGCAGGAGATCGACCGCTTCTTTGTGCTGGAGCACGATGGGCTGATCCTTGCCTGCGGCGCCATGTATCCGTTCGATGGCGAGGCGGCTGCCGAATTGGCGTGTCTGGCGGTGGCACCGGCCTACCGCGATGCCGGTCTCGGCGACCGCATGTTGCGCTTCGCCGTGACCCGCGCGCGCGCCCAGAAGCTCAAACGTCTGTTCGTGCTCACCACGCAGACCACCCACTGGTTCCGCGAGCGGGGCTTCGTCGAGAGCGATGTCGATGATTTGCCCGAGTCAAAGAAGCGCTTCTACAACTGGCAGCGGCGCTCCAAGGTGCTGATCAAGCGCTGCGACTAGGCTTTGCCACAGACAGCCTCATCGGCGGCCAGATTGGCCGCAGCCTTGAGGTGGGGCAGGGCCGCAGCGGCGTCGCCCAGGCTTTCCAGCAACTCGGCAAGCATCCGGTGGCTACAGGCCTGCGGATGGATGGCGATGGCTGCCTCCAGATAGTTGCGCGCCTTGCCCCATAGACCGCGTGATCGGCATAGCCGGCCCAGCGCCAACAACAGCATGGTGTCGGTCGGGTGTGAGCGCAGCCAGCTCTCACCACGCTGCAGGGCCTGCGCCGATTCTTGGTCTTCGCTCAGTGCCAGGTCGAGTGCGGCAAGTTCGCCAGACCACTCCTGCTCGATCGATTCTTGCAGGCAGGTATGGGCGGCCTCGGCGTCGCCGAGTCGAGAGAACGCGCGCGCACCGGCATCAGCCACGCGGGGTAGCAAACGCAGGGGCAGGGCCGTCTGCCGCCATAGGCGGTTCAGCGCCGCAAGGTCGAGGCCGGGGTCCAGCAGTAGGCCGGTGATGGCGTTTTCGCGGTACTGGTTGAGCGTGGCGGGGTCGAAGGCGCCATGCCGAGCCGCCTGCTCGGTCAGCTTAAGCACTTCGCCCCACTGACCAGCGTTGCTCTGCGCTTGGATCTCCAGCCGCAGAGCCCCGGAGTGCGACGGCGCGTTGCGACGCAAGTCGCGTAACAGCGGCAAGGCTTCGGCGGCCCGCTTGCGCTGCACCAGCAGTTCAGCGCGGGCAAAGGTCGACATCCAGCGGTCGTTGCCAGTGAAGCGAGTCGGGTGATCAAGGTATTGCTCGGCGCGGCCGTACTGGCGCTGCGCTTGGGCGGCGCGTGCGGCCACGATCTGCGCCAGAACCGCCGTAGAGCCGGTGTCGAGGGCGCGTGCCGCGTGTCGCTCGGCGCGGCTCCAGCGGTTCTCGAAAAAGGCGCGCAGGGCGGCGTCGAGTTCCTGACGGGCACGCTTCTCGGCCACTGCCTCGCGGTGTGCGCTGACTCGCCTTGGCAGACTCAGCGCCGCGCGGAACAGGCGCACAGCAGTGCCGAACAGCAGGCCGAACGCCAGCAACAGCACCACGAACAGCGCGAAGGCGAGCTCAACCCGCAAGCCGGGGAACACAAACTGCACCACGCCGGGCTGCGCTTGCGTGAGTACGGTCAGGCCGACGGCGATGCCGAACAGGGTCACCACCCACAACAGCGTCCGCATCGCTCAGCCCTTGCTGTCGAAAGCGCGGCGGGCCTGGCGCAGCGCCTCAAGGCTGCCGGCGATTTGCGGTGGGGCGTCGCGAACGCTGCCCCGGCTGAGCTGGGTGATCTGCGTCAGCGCCGCGCGGGTCGCCTCGTTGCGAACGTTGAAATAACGCTCCAGCCACTCACGGGACAAGCCCAGTTCCCGATTGAGTTGTGCCTCGTCACCGCGCAGCGTTGCGAAGCGCGCGGCGGTCAGGCGCAGCCGGAGATTCTCGCGCAACAGCGCGCCACCTTCGGGCGACAACAGGGCGAGGTCGCGATCACCGGTGTATTGCACGCGGATCAGGCTGCGCAGGTCGTCCCAGAGCGACGCAAGGCTGCCCAGGGCGCTGCGTTCGGCTGCCGGTGAAGCCGGAGCGGGTAGGCGGAACTGGTGCTGCAGCGGCCACTCGTCGACTTCGCCGATCAAGGTGTCGAGTCGGGCAATGGTGCCCACCACGTCGCGTTGCGGGCGGCTGCGCAGCGCATCGATGTCTTTGGCCAGCGCTCGGCGCAAGTTGATGAGTGCGGTCTGCGGCTGTCTTTGCAGCACCTGTTCGGCCGCCTGCAAGGCCGCCAAGGCGCCGTTGATGTTGTTGGCCAGTTGCAGTTGCTGATCGGCGTTGAGCAGCATCTGTTCGATCTCGCTGAGCACCCACTCGTCGCGGGTGCGAGCGAGGTTGCGATACAGCGCCTCCATCGCAGCCTGCTGGTTCTGCCAGTCGGCAAGTCGCTGCTCCACTTGATCCACACGATCATCAAGGGCGCGGGCAACGTTGTCGGCGCGATCGGCAATCTGCCGCGATTCGGTGTTGGTGCGGTCGCCACGCGCCAGGTAATCGACCATCTGCTGCTTAAGTTTGGCCTGGCTGCGGGCGCTGTCCACCGCCAGCCAGACGCAGCCAGCCACCGCCATCACGGCGATCACCAGCGCCAGTGTCGGGGTAAAGGATGGCGCAGTCGGGGCCGTCGGCTGGACCGGGCTCGAGGTCGGGGGTGGCGGGGCGTCAGTCATGATGGCCGTCATCAAACCACGTCCGCAAACCTGCCAGCAAGCCGCTATCGCCCTCGGGTGTGAGCACCGTCATCCAACCGGCATCTCGGGCGGCCTCGATGATCCGCGGATGCGGCGCGAACACGGGTGCAGTGCGTGGCATATCGGGCGGCCAGGCGGCGTCCAGGTGCGCCACCGCTTCGCTGCTGGTCAGCGTCCAGGCGTCCACTGCCGGTGGCGACTGACACAGCCGTTGCAGATCGGCGGCCAGCGTCGGCGGAGGTTCGCGCCGGTAGCACAGCCACTCGTCCACCACCGCGCCACGAGCGCGCAGGGCCGGGCCCAAGAGGTCGCGGCCACCTTCGCCGCGAACGATGATGATGCGCTGGCCCGTGACTGCCTGTAGGTCGGGGGCTTCGAGCAGCGCGGCGCTGTCTTGCCCGGCCTCGGGCTGCAGCGGAGCGGCGTGCCCGGCTTCGCGCCAGGCTCGGGCCGTTCCCGCCCCGACGCCGGCTACACGGCACGCCGGCGGCCAAGGGCCAGCCCACCAGTCTTGACCGAAGCGCACCGCGCTCGGACTGACGGCGATCACCCAGTCTGGTGGTGCGGCGGTAGTAGCCGTCGCGGGCGGGCATGGCAGCCCCACGAGCTGCAGCAGCGGAAGTTCGACCGTGGCAGCACCGGCGTCATTCAGCAACTGTTGCAGATGCGCCGACTGTCCGGCTGGACGGGTGACGACGACGCGTCGGCCGTGCAGCGGTCGTGGCGCCAAGGTGGGCGACTCAGCCAGCCGGTTTGCTCAGGTGGTCGGCAAGCTCGGCCATCACCGCGCCGGCGCCGCGACCCCGCAATTGTTCGGCCAGGTCGAGACCGATGGCCTCGGCGTCGGTGGCCAGTCCTTCGGTTTCACCACGAATCATGCGACTGCCATCGGGCATGGCGACGAAACCGGTAAGGTGCAGGCGATCGCCGTTCAACACCGCATGACAGCCCAGCGGCACGTTGCAGCTGCCGCCCAGGGCGCGACTCATGGCGCGCTCGGCGGTGACTCGTTGACGCGTCGGCTCATGGTTCATGACCTGCAGCAGTGCTGCGACGTCGCTGCGGTCGGCGCGCACCTCAAAGCCCAGTGCGCCTTGGCCGACGGCCGGCAGGCTCACCTCCGGCGGAATGACCTCGCGGATGCGGTCGGCCAGTTCGAGCCGGATCAGACCGGCAGCCGCCAGCAGGATGCCGTCAAACTCACCCGCATCCAATTTGCGCAGGCGGGTGCCGACGTTGCCGCGCAGCGTCTCGACCACCAAGTCTGGCCGGCGTGCGCGCAGTTGGCAGGCGCGGCGCAGACTTGCAGTGCCGACGCGAGCGCCTTTGGGCAGATCGTCGATGCGGTCATAGCGGTTGGAAACGAACGCGTCCCGTGGGTCTTCACGCTCGCCGATGGCCACCAGAGCGAACGGCGCCTCAAGCTCCATCGGCACGTCTTTGAGCGAGTGCACAGCGAGGTCGGCGCGGCCTTCCAGCAGAGCCACTTCCAGTTCCTTGATAAAGAGTCCTTTGCCCCCCGCCTGATACAGCGGCGTTTCGAGGATCTGGTCGCCGCGCGTGGTCATGCGAGCCAGCTCAACTTGGGTTTGCCGGTATACTTGAGAGAGTCGACCTTGGACGTGATGCGCCTGCCACAGCGCGAGAGGACTTTCGCGGGTGGCGATGACGAGGCGTTCCGGGGCTGAAGGCATTGCAGATGTTGCGGTTGGATTGTGGTTTGACATGACCCGAAGAGTCGGCGCCGGAGGAGGCGTCTGGGTTGCGAGTCGGGCCAGTCTAACACGCGTCCCGGCGCACGGCCGGCGGGCGGGCGCCAAGCCGGCCGGCTCGACGTGCCCCTTAAAAATATCCGACATCAGGGAAAAGGGTGGTCATGAGCCAAGGCAAGGAACTGCAGTCGCGTCTGCGCGACGACATCCGTTATCTCGGGCGCATGCTCGGCGAAACGCTGCGCGATCTCGAGGGTGAGCGCATCTTTGAGCTGATCGAAGAGATTCGCCGTCTGTCGATCAAGTTTCACCGCGATGGCGACAAGGCCAGCGAGACCCAGCTGCAGACGCTGCTCGCCGGCATCGACACCGCGGGTACCGTGCGCGTGGCGCGCGCTTTCAGCTTTTTCTATCAGCTCGCCAACATTGCCGAGGATGTTCACCTCAACCGGCGTCATCGGCAGATGCGCAAGTCTGGCGCGCCGCGTGAGAACGGCGACTTCGAACTGGCTCTGGCGCGCATCGCCGAGGCCGGCATTGAGGCCAAGGCGGTGGTCGAGACGCTCAACGTGATGTTGACGGCACCGGTACTCACTGCCCACCCGACCGAGGTTCAGCGCAAGAGCATCCTCGACAATCTGCGCGAGATCCACAGCCGCATGGATGTGCGCGACCAGGTCGACATGACGCCGGACGAAGCGCAGGAAGTCGACGACGCCATCCGCCACACCCTGCAGGTGCTGTGGCGCACGCGCATGTTGCGTGTTGAAAAGCTGCAGGTGCAGGACGAGATCGAGAATGGCCTGTCGTTCTACCGCTACACCTTGTTGCGCGAATTGCCCCGCGTTTACAGCCGCATTGAGGACGCCGTCGCACGCGCCTTCCCTGAGTTGGGCCAGCCCGACCTAGCCAACTTCGTGCTGATGGGCAGCTGGATCGGCGGCGACCGCGACGGCAATCCCTTCGTCACGGCTGAAGTCACCCGCCACGCGATGCGTCGCCACGCGGTGGTGGCGTTCGAGTTCTACCTCGCCGAAGTCCTCAAGCTGACCCGTGAGTTGGCCCAGTCCAAGTTGCTGATGCCGACCACGCCGGAGCTGGTGGCGATGGCCGAGTCCTCCCCCGAAGACTCTCCGCACCGCGCCGACGAGCCCTACCGCCGAGCGCTGGTCTCGGTCTACTGCCGCTTGTTTGCCACGGCGCAGACGCTGCGCTTGCACATGTACGCGCAACCGCCGTTGGCCGAGGGCAAGCCCTACGCCAACGCTGCCGAGTTCGTCCACGAACTCGACGTGGTTGACACTGCGCTGCGCTCGCAAGGTTCGGTCTGGGCGACCCGCGGGCGTCTGCGCGAGTTGCGTCGCGCCGCGCGCGTGTTCGGCTTCCATTTGGCGCCGCTGGATTCACGTCAGCACAGCCGCCTGCACGAGAACTCGGTTAACGAACTGCTGGCCAAGTCCTTGGTGCATGCCCACTACAGCGGCCTTGACGAGGACGCCAAGATCGCTCTGCTGGTGCAGGAAATCACCGATCCGCGTCCGCTCAAGTCCTCGTTCATTGCCTACGAGGAGACGGTTGCCGGGGAGTTGTCGGTGTTCGACGAGATCGCGGCCATCCACCGCGACTTCGGTCGTCAGGCGATGCCCAACTACATCATCTCCAACTGCGCGGGCGTTTCCGACATCCTCGAAGCAGCGCTACTGCTCAAGGAGCACGGCCTTCTGCTGCCGGGCTCCGCGCCGCAGTTGCATATGAACATCATCCCGTTGTTCGAGACCATCGGCGATTTGCGCGCCTGCGGCCCGATCATGGACCGCTTGTTCTCGATTCCCGAATACCGCGCCCTTCTCGAGTCGCGTGACATGACGCAAGAGGTCATGCTCGGCTACTCCGACAGCAACAAGGACGGCGGCATCTTCACATCCAACTGGGAGCTGTACCTGGCCGAACGCAACCTGACCAAGGTGGCGGGCCGGCACGGGGTGCGTCTGCGCTTGTTCCACGGTCGTGGCGGCACGGTCAGCCGCGGTGGCGGCCCGAGCTACGAGTCGATCCTGGCGCAGCCCCCGGGCGCGGTGAACGGCCAGATTCGCCTCACCGAGCAGGGCGAGGTTATCGCGTCCAAGTACACGGATGCGCGCATCGGCCAGCGCAACCTCGAGACCTTGGTGTCGGCCACGCTGGAGGCCACGCTGCTGCGGGCCTCGGGCGAAGACGGCGCGCGCCCCGAAGACCGTGAGGTGCTGGGGGATCTGTCCGAGTCAGCGTTTCGCGCATTCCGCAACCTGGTCTACGAGACCGATGGCTTCCTCACCTTTTTCTGGGAAGGCACGCCAATCAACGAGATCCGCCAGTTGCAGGTCGGCAGTCGTCCGGCCTCTCGCACCCAGTCGAATCGCATTGAAGATTTGCGCGCCATCCCTTGGGTGTTCAGCTGGAGTCAGAACCGCATCGTGTTGCCGGGGTGGTATGGCATCGGTTCGGCGATCGACGCCTTTATCGCGAAAGAGGGCAGCGGTGGCATCGCCCGACTGCGTGAGGTGTACGCGCACTGGCCGTTCTTGCGGTCGGTCTTGTCCAACGTTGAGCAGGTGTTGATGAAGTGCGACCTGGCCATCGGTGAGCGTTACGCCGACCTCGTGTCCGACCGCGAGGCCGCTGAGCGCATCTTCGGCCGCATCCGCGCGGCCCACGAGCGTACGCAGGCTCACATTCTCGACATCACCCAGCAGAAGATACTGCTCGAATCGAACCCCGCGCTCGGCGAGAGTCTGCGGGCGCGTTTGCCCTATGTGGCGCCGCTCAACCACCTGCAGGTCGACCTGATGCAGCGTTTCCGCAACGGCGATCCGGAGCCGCGACTGCGCAACTCCATTCTGATGACCATCAACGGCATTGCTGCGGGAATGCGCAACAGCGGATAAACTCGCACCGAGGCTCACAAGGAACCGGCCATGAATCGTCTTCTCAAGTTCGCATCGTCAGCCGCGCTGGCGGCCACTTTGTCGGCGTGCGCCACGGCGCCGCAGCAGACCGCCCACCCGCGTGATCCCATGGAAGGGTTCAACCGGGGTGTCTACGCGTTCAACAAAGGGCTGGACAAGGCGGTTCTGACGCCGGTGGCCAAAGGCTACAACTACGTTCCCGCGCCAATCCGCAAAGGTATCGGCAATTTCTTCGCCAACATCGGCGATGTCATGATCGGCGTTAATAACCTGCTGCAGGGCAAAGTCGGCCAAGGTGCCAGCGATTTCGTGCGTTTTGCTTTCAACAGCACGTTCGGCCTGCTCGGCTTCATTGATATCGCCACGCCAGCGGGTCTTGAGAAGCACAACGAAGACTTCGGTCAGACCTTTGGCAAGTGGGGTGTCGGCAGCGGCCCCTACGTGGTCTTGCCGTTCTTCGGCCCGAGCACTGTGCGTGACGCCGTCGGTCTGGTGGGCGACTTGTATGCCGACCCGATTAACCAGGTCGACCCCAAAAGCGATCGCTACAAAATCGCCGGTGGTCGCATTGTCAGCAAGCGCTCGGAGTTCCTCGACGTTCAGGACATCATCGACGCGGCGGGCAAAGACGAATACGCCACCGTGCGGGATTTCTACCTGAACCGTCGCGATTCGCTGGTCAAGGACTCGACCATCGGCGGTACCGAAGAGTAAGCGTTAGTGGGCGCACCCGGCGGGTGCGTCACACGGGTCCTTGAGGATGGCGACGATGCGCCGATTCCGGGCCTTGCCATCGGGTGAGGCGTTTTCGGCCACCGGACGGTGTTCGCCAAAGCCCATGGCGACCAGACGCGTGCCCGCGACCCCAGCCTGTTCGAACAGCTTGGCGACCCCGGCGGCACGCGCCGCTGACAACTCCCAATTCGAGGCGAACGTGCGGGTGTTGATCGGCGTGTCGTCGGTGTGGCCCTCGATATTGACCACGTAATCGGTTCCGGCGAGCAAGCGGCCAACGGCTGTGAGGCTCTCGCGGGCGGCCGGCGATGGTTCGGCGATGCCGGTTTCGAACAAGGCGCTGGCATTGAAATCGATGACCAAGCCGTTGGGTGTTTCGGTGACAGTCACACTGCCCTGATCGATCAGATCGCGTAGAGCGCCGCGCACCGTATCCATCGTGCGCCGCCGCAACTCGATTCGCGAGGCAGCCTGTGGATCCAGCGCGGTCGGGCGCGGCTCGTTGCCGACGATCTTGCCGGTGGCCGGCAACAGGCCGCCCCCCGATCTCCCAAATGCCTCGCCGATCGCCTCGGACAAAGCTTGGTGCTTGGCTTCGTTGGCCTGCGAATAGGCGTACAGCACCACGAACAAGGCGAAGAGCAGGGTGATGAAGTCAGCATAAGACACCAGCCAGCGGTTGGTGTCGTCGCTGTCGTCGTCCTCCCGGCGGTTCATGCTTCGACCAAGTAGCCGCGCATGCGACGGTCGACGACGTTGGGGTGGCTGCCGGCCGCAATCGCACAATAGCCCTCGATCAGCATGCGCCGAAGCTGCACCTCGGCGACGATGCGCATTTTGATGCGGTTGGCCAATGGCAGCAGGATCAGGTTGGCCGCACCGACGCCGTATAGCGTCGCCACGAAAGCGACGGCGATGCCGTTGCCGAGATCGGCCGGCTGTGCAAGGTTTTGCATGGTGTGGATCAGCCCCATCACCGCGCCGACGATCCCCATGGTCGGCGCATAGGCGCCGGCCGACTCCCAGATGCGTCCAGCTTGACGTTCGGACATTTCGTAGGTGGCAAGGTCGATCTCAAGGGTGCTGCGCAGTTCGTCGGGTTCGACCCCGTCGATCAGTAGCTCAAGCCCGCGGCGGCGGAAGGTGTCGGTCTCGGCTTGTGCGTAGGGCTCCAAAGCCAAAAAACCGTCGCGCCGGGTCATACGGCTGAATTCGACCAGCGTCTCAACCGCGGGGGCGACGTCAGACGGTGCGTCATCGTCGAACGCGTCGCGCGACAGCGCGAGGCCGCGGCGCAGTGAGTGCGCGGGCGTCTGCAAGAGAACCGCGCTGGCGGTTCCGCCGACAACGATCAGCAGTGCGGTCGCATGAAACAGCGCGAAGAGATTGCCACCGTCGAGCAAGTGGCCGCCGACGATTGCCAGCAGCCCAAGGACCATGGCCAGACGGATCGGTGATCTCATGCGGTGCGCCCCTCGCTGCCCTCGATCAGCTTGCGGATGTTGCTGCGATGGCGCAAGACGAGCACGGCGCTCATCGCCAGCGCAGCCAACAGCAGCGTCCTTGGCGCATCCAGTGCCCACGCCAGCAGCGGCGCTGCCAGCGCTGCCGAGAGGGCGCCTGCCGACGAGATGCGCGTCGCCAGAAATGCCAGAAGCCAGACACCGATCACGGCGCCGCCCAGTCGCCAGTCGATTGCCAGCAGTACGCCACCAGCTGTTGCAACCCCTTTTCCGCCGCGAAAGCGCAGAAAGACGCTGAACACATGTCCCAGAAAGGCCGCCAGTCCGCACCACACCACAACGTCGGCCTCCAGCTCGAGCCAGCGGGCCAGACCCACCGCCACTGCGCCCTTGCCAGCGTCACCCACCAGAGTGAGCAGTGCTGCCCGCCGTGATCCGGTGCGCATCATATTGGTGGCACCTGGGTTGCCGGAGCCGAACTGGCGCGGATCGGGGAGTTGTAGGGCGCGGCTGACCAGCACCGCGAACGGCACACAGCCGAGCAAGTAACTGGCAACGATGGCCAATGGCAGCATCAGGCGGACTCCACTAAACTTGGCGGCCCATTTTTTGACCCATGGATTGTCGCAGATGGACGTCATCTTCATCGAGGAATTCCGCATCGACACGCTGGTCGGCGTGTACGAGTGGGAGCGCAAGGTCCCGCAGACCATCCAGCTGGATATCCATATTGGGATTCCGGGTCCAGACGCCGCGAGCAGCGACGACCTGGACGACACCATCGACTACGGCGAGGTGGTGGCCCGTATTCGCGAGAGTCTGGCGGTCAACCACTTTTTACTGCTCGAGCGTTTGGCTGAGCACATCGCTGACATTGTCCTTGGCGAATTCGGTGCGCCTTGGGTCAAGGTGAGCGTGGCCAAACTCAATCTGATTCGTGGTGTGGCGCGGCTTGGCGTGCGCATCGAGCGCCAGGCTACCGGCCGAAGCTAGCCCCGCGGATGGTGTTGTCGGTGCAGTTGTTTGAGCCGCTCGCGAGCGACGTGAGTGTAGATTTGCGTGGTCGAGATGTCGGCGTGGCCAAGCAGCAATTGCACCACGCGCAGGTCGGCGCCGTGATTGAGCAGATGCGTTGCGAAGGCGTGGCGCAACACGTGCGGGGATACCGCGCTGTGGATCCCGGCGCGCAGGGCGTAGCGCTTGAGCCGCTGCCAGAAGAACTGCCGGCTCATCGGTGCGCCCAGCCGGGTGACGAACAGTGCCTGGCTGTTGCGTCCATCCAGTAAGGCTGGGCGCGCGTCGCGGTGGTAACGACTGATCCAGTCGAGCGCGGCCTCACCGAGCGGTACCAGTCGCTCCTTGGCGCCCTTGCCCAACACTCGCACCACGCCCATGTCCATGCTGACGGCCGCTAGTGGCAGATTGACCAGCTCCGAGACACGCAGGCCGGTGGCGTAAAGCACCTCCAGCATGGCGCGGTCGCGTAGACCTTCGGCGCTGTTCATGTCGGGTGCGGCCAGCAGCGACTCGACTTCGGCCTCGGTCAGACTCTTCGGCAGACTGCGCGGCAGTTTCGGGCTGGCGGTGTGCGCGGTCGGATCGGTGGCGCAGAGCCCATCCCGGCACAGTCGGCCATAGAAGCGTCGTAGGCTCGACACTGCGCGCGCGGCCGAGCGGGCTTTGAGTCCGCGGGGGCCAAACAAGTGGGCGAGGTACGCGGCGATGTCGGCGCTTCCCGCCGACAGCAGACTGTCAGTGCGAGGGGCCAACCATACGGCGAACTGTGTCAGGTCGGCCCGATAACTGGCCAGAGTGCGCGGCGAGAGACCGTCCTCCAGCCAGAGAGCGTCGCAGAAACGGTCGAGTTGGTCGCGGTCGTCCGCGCGCAATAGCGCGCTGGACGCCGCACCGTCGCTTACTCGCTGACGGCTTGAGCCTTGCTCGCGTACGACAGCTTTTCCTTGATGCGGGCAGCCTTGCCGGTGCGACCGCGCAGGTAGTAGAGCTTGGCGCGACGGACGTCACCGCGGCGCTTCACTTCCACGCTGGCGACCAGCGGCGAGTGCGTTTGGAAGGTCCGCTCGACGCCTTCGCCAGCCGATAGCTTGCGCACGGTGAAGGCCGAATTCAGACCACGGTTACGCTTGGCGATGACCACGCCTTCGAACGCCTGCAGACGCTCGCGGTTACCTTCCTTCACCTTCACTTGCACGACGACGGTGTCGCCGGGTGCAAAGTTGGGAAGGGTCTTGCCCAGGCGGGCGATTTCTTCGTGTTCCAGTTGCTCGATGAGGTTCATGTCTTCTCCTTGCCGGTGTCCCGGACGTTTTTCTTGCCGGAATCCTGTTCCTGCTGATACTCGGCCAGCAGCCCGGATTCCGCCTCAGTCAGTCGCCGATGATGCAACAGGTCGGGACGGCGCGCGAGCGTTCGGCCCAGACTCTGCTTGAGGCGCCAGCGACGGATCGCCTCGTGGTGCCCAGACATCAGCACCGCGGGTACTGCCTCGCCGTGGTGGTCGACCTCCGGCCGGGTGTAGTGCGGGCAATCCAGCAGACCGTCAGCGAACGATTCCTCGACCACCGACTGCGCATCGTTGACCGCACCCGGAAGATGCCGGACCACGGCGTCGATCAGGACCATCGCCGGCAGCTCACCGCCGCTCAGCACATAGTCCCCGATCGACACTTCTTCATCCACCTCGCGCTCGATCAAGCGCTGGTCGATCCCTTCGTAGCGCCCCGCCAGGAGGATCAACCCTCGGCGTTGCGCCATGTCCACCACCGTTCGGTGGTCCAGCACGCGCCCTTGCGGACTCATGTGCACCACGCGCGGGTCAGTGATTCCCGCGTCCCGCTGCGCTTGACGCGCTGCGGCGATCGCCTGCTCCAGCGGCTCGGCCAACATCACCATGCCGGGGCCGCCGCCGTAGGGGCGGTCGTCGACCGTGCGGTAGTTGTCGGTCGTGAAATCGCGCGGATTCCACGTCTGCAACTGCGCCAAGCCGCGTTCAAACGCGCGACCGGTGATTCCGCCACCGGCTACTGCCGCCACCAACTCCGGAAACAGCGTGATCACATCGAACCGCACGCCGCCCCCGTCTCGCTAGAAATCCTCCGGCCAATCGACCCGGACACGCTTTGCATCCAGATCGACCGCCTCCACCACGCGGTCGATGTACGGGATCAGGCGTTCCCGATCACCGCGCACCACCAGCACGTCGTTGGCGCCGGTTTCCATCAGTTCGACGATACGACCGAAGTTCACACCCTCTCGGTTGATCACTTCGCAGCCGACCAAGTCGACCCAATACACCTCGTCATCCTCAGCGGGTGGCAGGTCGCCACGGGGCACCGCCACCTCGCACCCCCGCAGCAGCTTCGCTGCTTCTGGGGTGGTCACGCCGTCCAGCAACACCACCAAACCGTCGCCATGCACGTCGGCTTCCACCACCTGCCTCGCCTGCCACTCGCCGCCGCGTCCCACTAACCACTGCGGATGGTCCAACAGACTGTCGAGCGTCTCGGTGAACACCTGCACGCGAATGAATCCGCGGATGCCGTACGGGGCCGTCAGCCGGCCCATTACCACCGGCTGATCAGGCGGCAGCTGCACCGCTCTTGATCAGGCGCTGAACGGTGGGCGAAACTTGCGCGCCCTTGGCAACCCACTCGCTGACGCGGGCGGTGTCGATGCGCAGGCCTTGCTCGGCGCCGCTAGCGATCGGGTTGTAATGGCCAACGCGCTCGATGAAGCGTCCGTCGCGACGGTTGCGCGAGTCAGTCACCACTACGCTGTAGAACGGACGGTGCTTGGCGCCACCGCGAGCCAGACGAATAACGACCATGGCTGAAATCCTGTGAGGAATCAAAAGAACCCGCGATTGTACGCGTGCCTCTGTCGATCCGGCAAGGGGCTGGTGCGACAATGGCTAGTCGGGCTGGCTGTCCAGCAACTGTTGAACAGCGGGTAGATCGGCGCGCTCGGCGCGGTTGCCGTTGCCACGCGGTC
>Ga0209598_10000548_pt1 | contig 30118 bp, 32 predicted proteins | sample M_140807_EF_Meta_FD_187317 | JGI IMG/M metagenome (GOLD analysis project Ga0209598, IMG submission 187317) | Freshwater microbial communities from Lake Montjoie, Canada to study carbon cycling - M_140807_EF_MetaG (SPAdes) (version 2) | ecosystem: Environmental > Aquatic > Freshwater > Lake...
CGCCGCAGCGAGAATCTGTTCGATGGCGGCGCGATCGAAGGCATTGCCAGTGGGATTGTTCGGGTAAGCGATCCAGACCAGCGCCGGACGGTGCTGCGCAATCGCCTGCAGCATCGCCTCGGCGTCGAGCGAAAAATCAGGCTTGAGCGACACCGGGACGTAATCCATGCCGGCCAGTCGCGTCGAGACGTCGTACATCACGAAGGACGGCGCCGGCGCAAGCACTGCAGCGCCGGGCTTGGCGCAGGCCACCGACATCAGGCTGATCAGTTCGTCAGAACCATTGCCCAGCAGCAGGCCGCAGGCCTCGGGGATGGCGAAGCGATCGCGGATCAGGGCCTTCAGCCGGGTATAGGACGGGGCGGGATAGCGGTTGATCGACACCGCGGCCAGGCGCTCGCCCAGGGCGCGCTGCAGGTCCTCGGGCAGGCGATAGGGGTTTTCCATCGCGTCGAGCTTGATGAGGCCGCTGGCATCGGGCACGTGGTAGCTCGACATGGCGAGCACCTCAGGACGCAGCAGGCTTTCAGGCGATGTGCTGTTGTTCGGATTCATCGGGATGCCGCCTCGGCGGATGATTCGCTGGCCGCTGCAGCAGCCGGCCCTTCGCAGCGCATCTCGGCGCTGCGGGCATGGGCTGCAAGCCCCTCTCCATGGGCCAGCACCGAGGCGATCGCACCGAGCGACGCAGCGCCCCGGGCGGAGACCTCGATCAGGCTGGAGCGCTTCTGGAAATCATAGACACCCAGTGGCGAGGAAAACCGCGCGGTGCGCATCGTCGGCAGCACATGGTTGGGGCCGGCGCAGTAATCGCCCAGCGACTCGGAGGTAAACGGGCCCAGGAACATCGCGCCGGCGTGGCGGATGCGATCGGCCCAGCGCTGCGGATCCCGGGTGGAGATTTCCAGATGCTCGGGCGCGATCCGGTCGGTGATCTCGCAGGCCTCTTCGAGGCTGCGCACCCGGATCAGTGCACCGCGCCCGGACAGCGACGCGGCGATCACATCGCGCCGCGGCATGGTCGGCAGCAAACGGATGATCGAGGCTTCGACTGCATCGAGAAAGGCAGCATCCGGGCACAGCAGGATCGATTGGGCGAGCTCGTCATGCTCGGCCTGCGAAAAGAGGTCCATCGCGATCCAGTCGGGATCGGTATGGCCGTCGCAGATCACCAGGATTTCGGAGGGCCCGGCGATCATGTCGATGCCGACCTTGCCGAAGACGCGCCGCTTGGCCTCTGCGACATAGGCATTGCCCGGCCCGACGATCTTGTCGACCGCCGGAATGGTGGCGGTGCCGTAGGCCAGCGCAGCCACGGCCTGCGCACCGCCCACGGTGAAGACCCGATCGACGCCGGCAATCGCGGCCGCCGCCAGCACCATCGGGTTGCGAACGCCATCGGGGGTCGGGCAGACCATGACCAGCTGCGGCACACCGGCCACCTTGGCCGGCAGCGCATTCATCAGGACCGACGAGGGGTAAGCCGCCTTGCCACCCGGCACATAGAGACCCACGCGCTCGATCGGGCCGATCTTCTGGCCCAGGCGCGTGCCGTCGGAATCGACGTACGACCAGGACTGCGCAAGCTGATGCAGGTGATAGTCGCGCACGCGCTGGGCGGCCGACTCAAGCGCCGCCCGCTGATCGGATGCGAGCGAATCGAGTGCCGCCTGCAGTGCCTGGCGCGGCAACTCGAGCGCGCTGGCATCGCTCAGCTCCAGCCGGTCGAAACGGCGGGTGAGCTCGAGCACCGCGGCATCGCCGCGCGCACGCACATCGGCCACGATGCCGGCAACCGCCTGCTCGATGGCCGCATCCTGCGAGGCCTCCCAGGCCAACAGCGCGCTCAGGGTGGCATCGAAGCCGGGCTCAGAGGCATCGAGCCGGCGAATCGGGGTCAAGGCGGTGGTCGGGGACATCATGTCGGTTTGAATGCTGCGGTCATCATGCTTTGGCGGCCGCGCGCTCGGCGACCACCCGCTGCAAGGACGCGAGCAGCGGCGAGAGCTCGGCACGCCGGGTCTTGAGCGAGGCCTGGTTGATCACCAGCCGCGATGAAATCTGCAGGATCTCTTCGACTTCGACCAGGTCGTTGGCCTTCAGGGTGGAGCCGGTCGAGACCAGGTCAACGATCGCATCGGCCAGCCCAACCAGCGGCGCAAGCTCCATCGAGCCATACAGCTTGATGCAGTCGACATGCACGCCCTTGGCCGCGAAATGCTCGCGAGCGACTTCGATGTATTTGGTGGCCACACGCAAGCGGGCGCCACTGCGCACGCGAGCGGCGTAATCGAAGCCCGTGCGCACGGCCACGCACATGCGGCAGCGCCCGATGCCAAGATCCATCGGCTGATACAGCCCCTCGCCGCCATGCTCGATCAGGACATCCTTACCGGCCACACCGATATCGGCCGCCCCGTACTGGACATAGGTGGGTACATCGCTTGCGCGCACGATGATGAGTTGCAGCCCCGGGTCGCCGGTCGGCAGGATCAGCTTGCGTGAAGACAGAACCTTGGGGTCGACCTCGATGCCCGCCGCCGACAGCAGCGGCAGCGTCTCATCCAGAATGCGGCCCTTGGAGAGCGCCAGCGTGATCATGCGTCCACCACCGTGCGCACCCGCTCGATCTGCGCGCCCACCGCCGCGAGCTTGCGTTCCATGCGGTCATAGCCGCGATCGAGGTGATAGATGCGATCGACCAGTGTGTCGCCGCGAGCCACCAGGCCAGCGATGACCAGCCCGGCCGAGGCACGCAGATCAGTGGCCATCACGATCGCACCCGACAGGCCAGCCACCCCGCGCACGATGGCGGTGTTGCCCTGGGCATCGATGTCGGCGCCCAGCCTGCGCATCTCCTGCACATGCATGAACCGGTTCTCGAAGATGGTTTCGGTGATCACCGAGGTGCCCTCGGCCACGCAATTGACCGCCATGAACTGGGCCTGCATGTCGGTCGCCAGACCGGGATAGGGCGCGGTGCGCAGATTGACCGCACGCGGCCGATCACGCATGACCGCGCGGATCCAGTCGGGTCCGGTTTCAATCTGCAGACCGGCCTCGCGCAGCTTCTCGAGGGTGGCATCCAAGGTGCCGGGCTCGCAGCCTGTGAGGCGCAGCTCGCCGCCGGCTGCCGCGACCGCGCACAGAAAGGTACCCGCCTCGATGCGGTCGGACATCACGCGGTGACGCCCGCCATGCAGGGCCTGCACACCTTCGATCACGATGCGGTCGGTGCCGGCGCCCCGAATGCGCGCGCCCAGCGCATTGAGCGCAGCAGCCAGATCGACCACCTCGGGCTCCCGGGCCGCGTTTTCGATGATCGTCTCGCCCTCGGCCAGCGTCGCGGCCATCATCAGATTCTCGGAGCCGGTGACGGTGACCATGTCGGTGACGATGCGCGTGCCGCGCAGGCGGCTGGCTCGCGCAATCACGTAGCCATGCTCGATCTCGATCTCGGCGCCCAGCAGCTGCAGGCCCTTGATGTGCTGATCGACCGGGCGCTGACCGATTGCACAGCCACCGGGCAGCGACACTCTCGCCTCGCCGAAGCGGGCCACCAACGGGCCGAGCACCAGGATCGAGGCGCGCATGGTCTTGACCAGGTCGTAGGCGGCCTCGAAGTGGGTGACCCCGCTCGCGTCCAGGCGCACCGTGGCGCCGTCGCGCTCGCAGGTAACGCCCATGCGCCCGAGCAGCTTGATCGTGGTGCCGACATCCTGCAGCTGCGGCACGTTGTCGATTTCAAAGGTACCCGGCACGAGCAGGCTCGCGCACAGGATGGGCAACGCAGCATTCTTGGCGCCCGAGATCGGCACCTCGCCCTCGAGGCGGGCGCCGCCGTGGATCAGCAGTTTGTCCATGGAGGCTGGCTCAGCGACTGCCCGCTGCGGCCCATTCTTCGGGCGTGAGCGTGCGCATCGACAGGGCGTGGATTTCTTCGCGCATGCGGTCGCCCAGCACGGCATAGACCATCTGATGGCGCTGGATAGGACGTTTGCCGGCGAACTGTGCGCTGACGATGACCGCCTCGAAGTGCTGCCCGTCGCCCTGCACGGTCAGGTGTTCGCAGGGCAGGCCACTCGAGATGTAGCGCTCGATGTTTTCAGGGGTGGTCATGTCGGGCTCAGGATTCAGGTGTGAACGATCAGTGGCGGATTCGCCAGCCGGTCTGCAGCATGCGCAGCGCAATGCCCGACACCCCTGCCAGCGTCAGCAGCACGATGACCAGGCTGGTGAGCGGCGGCACATCGGACTGCCCGAAAAACCCGTATCGAAATCCGTCGACCATGTAGAAGAACGGGTTGAGGTGCGAGACCGTCTGCCAGAAGGGCGGCAGCGAGTGGACCGAATAGAACACGCCCGCCAGAAACGTGGCCGGCATGATCAGAAAGTTCTGGAACAAGGCGACCTGGTCGAATTTTTCAGCCCAGATACCGCCAATCAGCCCCATTGTACCGAGAATGGCACTGCCCAGGATCGCAAAGACCAGGATCCAGACCGGGGCAGCAAAGCTTGGCGGATACAGCCAGGCGGTGACGGCAAAGACCCCGAGTCCGACCAACAGGCCACGCAGGACCGCAGCCAGGACATAGGCGCCATAAAGCTCGATCGGCGACAACGGCGGCAGCAGCACGAACACCAGATTCCCGGTGATCTTGGACTGCACCAGCGAGGACGAGGCGTTGGCAAAGGCATTTTGCAGCACCGACATCATCACCAGGCCCGGGATCAGGAAGGCGGTGTAAGGCACACCCGGAAAGACCTGAACCTGGGTCGAGAGCGCCTGCGAAAAAACCAGCAGGTACAGGACGGCGGTGAGCACCGGCGCAGCCACGGTTTGTACCGCAACCTTCCAGAAGCGCAGCAACTCCTTGCGCAGCAGGGTGAGAAAACCGGTCATCGGCCGTCCGGGCTGGAAAGTGAGGCCGCCGCGCGAGGCGCCTCGTTCATGATGCGCACGAAGACATCTTCCAGGTCGGTGTGTTCAAGTTCGAGCTCATCGATCCGGCAGCCGCCCTCGCGCAGCGCGACCAGCACCGGCTCCAGCCCCTGCCAGTCATCGATGCGCAGCGCAATGCGGCCATCCGGATGGATGTCGCCGCTGCGCAGCGGCGCAAGTGCCGCAGGCAGCGGTGCGCCCGACAGTCGCATCGACGCGAGTCCCCCGCCGAAGCGCCCGATCAGGTCGCTGGTGCGATCCAGTGCAACCACCTCTCCGCCCTTGAGCATCGCGATGCGCCCGCACAGTTCCTGTGCTTCTTCGAGGTAATGCGTGGTCAGGACGATGGTGTGGCCCTCGGCATTGAGCCGGCGCACGAACTTCCACAGCATCTGTCGCAACTCGACATCGACACCCGCAGTCGGCTCATCGAGCACGATCACCGGCGGCTTGTGGACCAGTGCCTGGGCCACCAGCACGCGCCGCTTCATCCCGCCCGACAGCGCCCGCATGTTGGTGTTGCCCTTCTGGCTGAGCTGCAGGTTCTCGAGGATTTCCTCGATCCAGTCGTCGTTGCGACGCAGACCGTAGTAGCCGGAGGTGAGGCGCAGGGTTTCGCGAACCGTGAAGAAGGGATCGAAGACCAGCTCCTGGGGCACCACGCCCAGGGCCCGGCGCGCCGCCCGATAATCGGTGACGACATCGTGGCCCATGATCTGAACGCTGCCTGCGCTCGGATGGTTCAGCCCGGCAATGATCGAAATCAGGGACGTCTTGCCGGCACCGTTTGGTCCCAGCAGCCCGAAGAACTCGCCCTGCTCGACCTGCAAGGACACACCGCGCAGGGCTTCGAAGCGGCCATAGCGCTTGAAGACCGAACGGACATCGATGGCGACAGGCATGAGTAGGTGTCAGACCCGCATGAAGGCGGATAGTGTGTCGAGCACAGAAGGTGGGCGCGAAAAGATTCGCGCTGACTCAGGATGGATCGGCAAACAGCAGCGCATCCACCCCGTACAGACTGGCGAGTGTACGCAAATTGGTCGGAACACCCGAAAAGGCCAGACCGGATCCGGCCTCACGGCGAAGGGCCAGCAGCACCCCCAGCGCAGCAGAATCGAAGCGAACCAGCGGCGACAGATCCAGCACTCCGCCTTGCACCGACAGCGCGGCGCGCGCTTCGATCAGCGCTTGCGGCGCAGTCTGCAGGTTGATGTCTGCCGGAAAGGCGGCCATGTCGCGAGACCGATCAGATCAGGAGGCGCGCGCCTGAGCGAACTGACGGTTGCGATCGGCCAGGCTCTTGATCAGCCCGTCGATGCCCTTGTTGGTGATTTCCTGGGAAAACTGATTGCGATAGGTCTCGACCAGCCACACACCCAGCACGTTCAGGTTGTAGATGCGCCAGCCGCCGGCGGTCTTTTCCAGTCGGTAATCGATCTGGATCGGATCGCCCTTGGACGAGACCACCTCGGAGCGAACGGTCACCTCGGTGTCGGTGGCGGCATTGCGCATCGGTTTGACGCGGATCTGCTGATCCTTGACCGAGGACAGCGCACCCGAGTAGGTGCGCACCAGCAGTTGCCGGAACTCGGCCATCAGCTGCTTTTGCTGCTCGGGCGTCGCCTCGCGCCAGCTGCGCCCCACCGCCAGCGCGGTCATGCGCTCGAAGTCGAAGTTCGGCATCACGGTTTCATCGACGAACTGATTCACCTTGCGCAGGTCGCCGGCCTGCAGGTCCTTGTCGGTGCGAATCCGCTCGATGATCTGCGAACTCAGGCTGCGAATGAACTCGTCAGGCGCCTGGGTGGCCGCCGCCACAGGCGCCGGTTGTGCCTGCCCGGACGCAGCCATCGGCAGCGCCAGTGCGGTCGAAATGATCAATGCAAACAGAATGCGATTCATGGCAGGGCGTCCTGTGAGTGTCAGTCTTCATCCGGCGGGTCGCCGTCGTAAATCTGGCTGCGGCGACGCTGCAGATAACTGTCGCGCACCAGCAGGTAGGGGTCGAGCGCATCGTCGAGCACGCGCTGGGCCGGCAGCAGCCTTGCCCGGCTTTGCACCACGCCCAGCCCGAGCATACTGTTTCGAAAGCTCACGCTGTCGAATCGGTTGATCAGGCCGGCAAAGATATCAACTCCCCAGCCGACCGTGTCGCGCACATTGGAGGGACCCAGCACCGGCAGCATCAGGTAGGGGCCGGTGGGCACACCCCACACGCCCAGAGTCTGGCCGAAATCCTCGCGGTGCCGCTCCAGGCCCAGGTCGCTGGCCGGGTCACCGAAGCCTGCAAAACCGAGGGTCGAGTTGATGAGAAAACGCGCGCCATCGGACACCGCTTCGCGCGGCTTGCCCTGCAACAGGTTGTTCACCGCGAAGTACGGGTCCAGCAGATTGGCCAGGAAGTTGCCGGCAATCATTTGCAGCACATCCGGCATGTAGTCGACATAGCCGCGGGCGAGCGGCAGCAGCACGGTCTCATCAATCAGCGTGTTGATGGTGAAGACCTTGCGGTTGAATGCCTCGAAGGGATCGCGGGTGACATCGGGCGTGCCGCTGAAGGGCGAGGTGATCGCGCATCCGGTCAGGGCAGTGAGCCCGACGACGACACAAAGCCTGACTGCTACGCGCCATAGCCCCTGCATGAGCGTGCCCGGGCGAAGCTTCATTCCTTCTTGCCCCCGTCGGCGGCTTTGCTGTAGAGAAACTGGCTGATCAGGTTTTCCAGCACGACGGCCGACTGGGTCATCGCGATGGTCTCGCCTGCGCCAATCATCTTGTCTTCGACACCGGCCTCGATGCCCAGGTATTGCTCGCCCAGCAGACCCGAGGTGAGGATCTTGACGGTTGAATCCTTGGGGAAGCGATAGCGCTCATCGAGGCTCAAACTGACCACCGCCTGGTAGGTCTTGTCGTCAAAGCCGATCGAGGCCACCCGACCGACCACGACACCCGCGCTCTTGACCGGGGCGCGCACTTTCAATCCGCCGATATTGTCGAAACGGGCGCGCGCCTCATAGGCCGGGCCACTCGAGAAACTGCCCAGGTTGGCGGCCTTGAGTGCCAGAAACAGCAGCGCTGCCAGTCCGAGCAGCACGAAGCCGCCCACCATCACGTCGATCCAGCGGTTCGATTTCACCGGGTCTCTCCAGAGCATGTGCCGACAGCGGCGATTCGGACGGATTGAAGTTTCATCGGACGGATCTCGTGGAGTGCAGCTCAGGTGGCGCCGAACATCAGCGCGGTCAGGATGAAGTCAAAACCCAGGACGGCCAGCGACGAAGCCACCACCGTGGTGGTGGTCGCCCGGGCAACGCCTTCGGGGGTGGGCTGCGACTCATGGCCGACATACAGCGCGATAAACCCGCAAATCACCCCGAACACCGCACTCTTGATCACACCATTGCCGACATCCTTGAACACATCGACGCCGGCTTGCATCTGCGACCAGAATGCACCGGCATCCACGCCGATCAGGCCGACGCCGACCGCCCAGCCGCCCAGGATGCCGATCGCAGAGAACATCGCTGCCAGCAAGGGCATGGCAATCAGGGCCGCAATGAAGCGCGGCGCCAGGATGCGCGCCACCGGATCGACCGCCATCATCTCCATGGCGGCAAGTTGCTCGCCCGCTTTCATCAGCCCGACCTCAGCAGTCAGGGACGTGCCAGCCCGTCCGGCAAACAGCAAGGCCGCCACCACCGGCCCGAGTTCACGCACCAGCGACAGCGCCACCAGCAGGCCGAGTGCCTCGGCCGAACCGTAGCGCTGCAGGGTGTAATAGCCCTGCAGGCCGAGCACGAATCCCACGAACAGACCGGAGACCCCGATGATCGACAGCGAGCGATTGCCGATGAAATGCAGCTGATCGACGATCAGCCGTGGGCGCAGGCAGGCCGCCGGCAGCGCCGCACACAGCCGCAGGAAAAACCGCGCAGCATGGCCCAACAGCGCCACTGCGCCGATCGTCCAGGCACCCAGACTGGCCAGCCAGGTGGTCATGATGTGATGCCCAGATCGCTGGCGAGGGACGGCGCCGGCTGATGAAATCGCACCGGGCCATCGCGCGAGCCGCTCAGGAACTGCACCACGAACGGGTCAGTACTGGCGCGCAGCTCGGCGGGTGTGCCCTGGGCCATCAGGCGTCCTTGCGAAATCAGGTACACCCGATCGGCAATCGCGAATGTTTCTGCGACATCATGGGTCACAACGATCGAGGTCGCGCCCAGCGCATCGTTGAGCGCCCGAATGAGATGCGCGATCGTCCCCAGGGAAATCGGATCCAGGCCTGCGAAGGGCTCGTCATAGACCAGAAGCGGCGGATCCAGCGCGATCGCACGCGCCAGTGCAACTCGTCTCGCCATGCCGCCCGAAATCTGGGCAGGCATCAACGCAGCCGATCCGCGCAGCCCGACCGCCTCAAGCTTCATGAGCACCAGGTCGCGGATCATCGATTGCGGCAGTCGGGTGTGTTCTCGCAAAGGAAAGGCGACGTTCTCGAACACTGACAGGTCGGTGAACAAGGCGCCGTACTGAAACAGCATGCCCATGCGCCGGCGCAAACCATACAGCGCGGCCCGGTTCAGGGCGCCGACATCCTCGCCGTCAAACACCACCCGACCGGAGTCGGGGCGCAACTGCCCGCCGAGCAGGCGCAGCAGCGTGGTCTTGCCGGACCCCGAGCCGCCCATCAGCGCGACCACCTCACCCCGTTCGGCATGCAGGTTGATGTCGCTCAGCAAGGGTCGGCCCGGATAGCCGAACGCTAGCGATTCGAACGAGACGAAGGCGGCCATGTGGGCGGGGACATTCGAGTGGGATCCGGGTGAGACGACTGAACCTCGGAATCCGAGAGCGGGGAGAACGCGAAAGTGTATCAAGCAGCAGCGGAGTTGCCTGCACGCCGCTCAGGCTCTCAGCAGGCGGTCTTCTGCCGCGTGCACCTGCTCGACCGTTCCGACCAGCACCAGGGTGTCGCCTGACTGGAGCTTCAAGTCATTCGGCCAGGTCAGCTGTCGGCGGCCGTCGCGGACCAGGGCGCTGACCGTGCAGCCGCTCAAGGCGATCGCTGACAGGGCTTGCCCCGCCACGGCTGAGCGGGGCGGAATCGTCACCGCATGCAGACGACGATGATCAGCCTCGATGGTCTCGACTTCATGGTCGTCGGCGCCGTGGAAATAGCTGCGCAGCAGGCTGTATCGGTCTTCGCGGATGCTTCGGATGCGACGCAGCACGCGGGCCAGCGGCGTGCCGGCCAGCGCCAGTGCATGCGAGGCCAACATCAGGCTGCCCTCGACCACCTCAGGGACGACCTCGGTGGCGCCGGCCTGGCGCAGCCGCTCCAGGTCGACGTCGGTCGCGGTTCTGACCACCACAGGCAGTTGCGGCGCCAGAGTTCGGGCCACCTTGAGCAGGCGCACTGCGCTGGGCGTGTCGTCATACGTGATCACCAGGACAGATGCCCGGTGCAAACCGGCCGCAAGCAGGGTTTCGCGCCGGGTGGCGTCACCCAGCACCACCGACTCGCCGGCCGACGCAGCCTCCCTGACCCGGTCGGCATCCAGGTCAAGGGCCACGAACGGCACCTCTTCGGCCTCGAGCACGTGGGCCAGACTCTGACCGCTGCGGCCGTATCCGCAGATGATGATGTGCTTGTCGCGCGAGATGCTGCGTGCCGCAATCGACTGCAATTGCAGCGAGCGCATCAGCCACTCCTGGCCAGTGACTCGCAGGGCGAGCCAGTCGGCGCGTCCGATCAGCCAGGGACTCAAGAGCATCGAAATCAGCATCGCCGCCATCACCGGCTGAAGCAGGGGTGGCGGAATCAGCTTCGAATCGCCCGCCAGGGTGAGCAGCACAAAGGCAAATTCACCCGCCTGAGTCAACCAGACGGCGGTACGGATGGACGTGGGTGGTGGGTCGCGCATCAGCAGACCGACCGCGGCAATGACTCCAAACTTGAGGATCACCGGCACAAGGGTGAACAGCAGCACGGCCTGCCACTGAACCATGACCACCGCGAGGTCGAGGCGCATGCCGATGGTGATGAAAAACACCCCCAGCAGGATGTCGCGAAACGGCTTGATGTCTTCTTCGACCTGATAGCGGTACTCGGTCTCGGAAATCAGCATGCCGGCCACGAAGGCACCCAGCTCCATCGACAGACCGGCCCGCTCGGTCAGCCATGAAAACAGCAGCGCAGCCAGCAGGATGTTCAGCGTGAACAGTTCATGTGATCGCTGGCTCGCCACCTGAACGAACCAGCTCTGCATGAGCGGCGGCCCAAAACGCAGCAGCACCACCATGAGCACGACCGCCTTGGCCAGTGCCCAGCCGATCGCCGCCCACCAGTCGCCCTGTCCACCGCCCAGGGCTGGAATGACGATCAGCAGCGGAATCAGGATCAGGTCCTGAAAGAGCAGCACCGAAAAAACCCGACGGCCGTATTCGGTCTCCAGCACCCGCGCTTCCGAGAGCAGCTTGCTCACCAGCGCGGTGGACGACATGGCCAGGGCACTGCCCAGTGCAAAGGCCGCACGCCAGTCGAGCCCATCAGGTGCCAGCGAACCGAGCCACTGCGAGGGCATCACCGCCAGGGCCAGCACCACGACACCGATCGTGATGAATACCTGCAAGGGCCCGTGGCCGAACACGAAGCGGCGCATGGCGCGCAGCTTCGTGAGGTTGAACTCCAGCCCCAGGGTGAACATCAGAAACACCACGCCCAGCTCGGCCATGGTGTGCATCGCCTCGCCCCGGGCCGACAGCAGCGTTGCGAACGGGCCGAGCACGACACCGACCAGCAGATAGGCCACCAGCGCGGGCATCTCCAGGCGGCGCAGCAGCATCACCGCCACGATGCTGGCGGTCAAAAGAAGCAGCGTCACTTCGAGGGTCGACAGCATGGGAGCGGCACAAAGGGGAGGGACGGGCGCGGCTATACTCGTTGGATGCCCGATGCGATTGTATCCACCCCCCCTGACGCCACGCGCCTCATCGAACGGGCACGGGAGGTATTGCGCATCGAGGCCGAGGCGGTCGCCGGCCTGATCCCGCGAATCGGCGATGACTTCGTCGCCGCCTGTACCCTGATCCTCGCCTGCCCGGGCCGCGTGGTGGTGAGTGGCATCGGCAAGTCGGGGCATGTCGCACGCAAGCTGGCCGCCACGATGGCCTCCACCGGCACACCCGCCTTTTTCGTGCATCCGGCCGAGGCCAGCCATGGCGATCTCGGCATGGTGACCCGCGACGACGTCTTCATCGCGCTGTCCAATTCGGGCAAGACCGACGAACTGCTCGCGATCATGCTGCCCGTGAAGCGCCAGGGTGCGCGCCTGATCGCGATCACCGGAGACCCATCGTCGCCGCTCGCCCGCGAAGCGGATGTGCACCTGGACGCACGCATCGACAAGGAAGCCTGCCCGCTGAACCTTGCGCCCACCGCCAGTACCACCGCCGCGCTGGCACTGGGTGACGCCCTGGCAGTGGCCCTGCTGGACGCCCGCGGGTTTGGCGAAGCCGATTTCGCACGCTCGCATCCGGGCGGTTCACTGGGCCGCAGGCTGCTGACCCGGGTCACGGATGTCATGCGAAGCGGCGATGCGGTGCCGCAGGTGGCGGCTGGCTCCAGCCTGACTGCGGCCATCCTCGAGGTGACCCGCAAGCGGATGGGCATGACTGCCGTCATCCAAGCAGACGGCACGCTGGCCGGCGTGTTCACCGACGGCGACCTGCGCAGGCTGCTCGAGCGCACCACCGAGCTCGGCGCCCTGAAGGTCGACGATGTTATGACACGGCAGCCGACCACGGTCGGCCCGCAAGACCTCGCCGTCGAAGCGGTGCGCCGCATGGAAGACCGCCGCATCAACCAGCTGCCGGTCATCGACAGCTCACGCCGTCTGGTCGGCGCGGTGCACATCCACGACCTGCTGCTCGCGCGGGTGATCTGATCGACCCATCGACCATGAACACCGCAATGGAACGCGCCGCGGCCGTGAGGCTGATGGCCTTCGATGTCGATGGCACGCTCACCGACGGCAGCCTGAACATCGGCCCAGAGGGCGAGGCCTTCAAGCGCTTTTCGGTGCGAGACGGCCTCGGTCTGGTGCTGCTGGCGCAGGCAGGTATCCGGGTAGCGATCGTGACCGGGCGCCGCTCTGCGATCGTCGAACAGCGGGCCCGCGAGTTGCGCATCGACACTGTGCTTCAGGGCGTGGCCGACAAGGCGCAAGCCCTGCGCGAGCTGTGCGCCACGCACGGGCTCAGCCTTGCGCAGGCCGGCTTCATGGGTGACGACTGGCCCGACCTGCCGGCGATGGGCATCGTGGGTTTTGCCGCAACCGTGCCGGACGCCGCAACCGAGGTTCGCCGCGCAGCGCACTGGACGGCCCGCCTGCCGGCAGGCGGCGGGGCAGCCCGCGAGCTGGCCGAATTCGTGCTCGACAGCCAGGGCCTGCTCGATCAGATGCTGGGCCGCTTCGACGGGCGCATCGCCTGAAGCGCTCGCGCCACCCATGAATCCGCGCCTGTACGACCGGCTGGCCGCGACCGTATCGGTCATCCTGCTGACAGTGCTCGCGCTGTTCACCATCTATCTGGCCAGGGCCGCCGAGCGCGATCGGGCCCGTGCAGCACCGGCCAGCGTCGCGCCGGGTCAACCCGACTATTTCGTCGACCGGCTCGCCTTGCTCACCATGACCTCGACCGGCACACCCGGCTACCGGATCGAGGCGCACCGGCTGGTGCATTTCCCGGACGACGACACCGCCCGCTTCGAGTCCCCGACCCTGATCTCGCTGACCCCGGACCGACCCCGGCTCACCGTCACCGCCGACACTGGTCTGCTGTTCAACCCCACCCCGCAGCGCGAACAGTCGATCCATCTGTCCGGGCACGTGCGCCTGACCCGCGCCGCGACCGGGCAATCGGGCCTGCTGCAGGCCGACACCGATTTCGCCATCGTGCTGCCCGACCGAGATCTGGTGCAGACCGACCGCGCGGTGCAGATCCGGCTGGGCGAGCATCGGCTCGACGGCATCGGCATGGAGCTCAATACAGCCACGCGACAACTGCGGTTAGACTCGCGGGTCAATGCCGTGCTCCAGCCCCCGGCGCCCCGCTGACTGCCGAAAACCCGGCCACGCGATCGACCCCATGCCACGTCAGAACCCACCCCGACGCCCACTGCCCGCGCCCGCCCTGCTCAGGCTGCTCGTCGCGGTCGTCCTGCTTTCAGGGCTTGCAGCCAACCCACCGGCCCGCGCCGAGCGGGCCGATCGCTACAAGCCCACACAGGTTGAATCCGACCGGATGGAGTATGACGACCTCAAACAGGTCAATGTCTTCACCGGGTCAGTGGTCCTCACGCGGGGCACGATCACCATCAAGGGCGATCGAATGGTCGTCAGCCAGGACGCAGAGGGATACCAGCACGGCACGACGACCGGGAAGCTGGCCAGTTTTCGCCAGAAGCGCGACGGCCTGGACGAATGGCTCGAAGGCTACGGCGAAGAAATCGAATACAACGGCAAAACCGAAACCGTCCGGCTGATCCGCAAGGCCAAGGTGAGGCGGCTTGATGGCACCCGGGTGATCGACGAAATCGAAGGCCCGCTGATCATCTATGACGGGCGCACCGAGCAATTCAATGTCGAGGGTGCGGCCACCGGCCCGGCTGCATCCGGCCGGGAGCGGGTCAAGGTGGTCATCCAGCCCCGCCTGACCGATCCGACCCCCGGCACCCAGTCGTCGCCCGCAGCGCCCAAGCCCGGTGCGGTGCTGCAGCCCTCGCCGGCAGGCGGCTCACGTTGAGCGAGACTGCAGCGCCTGGCGCGGGCCAACCCAGTCGGCTCGGCGCCTACAAGCTGATGAAGTCCTACCACGGTCGCACCGTGGTCAAGGATGTCTCGATCGAAGTTCAAAGCGGCGAGGTGGTCGGATTGCTCGGTCGAAATGGTGCCGGCAAGACCACCTGCTTCTACATGATCGCCGGGCTGGTGCCCACGGACGGCGGACGCATCGAACTCGACGGCCAGCCGATCAACCGGCTGCCGATTCACCGACGGGCCCGGCTGGGGCTGTCCTATCTGCCGCAGGAGGCGTCGGTCTTTCGAAAGCTCAGCGTCGAGGAAAACATCATCGCGGTGCTGGAACTGCAGACCGACGCCCACGGCAAGCCCCTGCAAAAAGCCGTCCTCCAGGAACGCTTGAATACCCTGCTCGAAGAATTGCAGATTGCGCACCTGCGCTCCAATCCCGCCCAGTCGCTGTCCGGCGGCGAGCGGCGACGCGTCGAAATCGCCCGCGCGCTGGCCACCGCACCCCGCTTCATCCTGCTGGACGAGCCCTTCGCCGGGGTCGACCCGATCGCCGTGATCGAAATCCAGCGCATCGTGCGCTTCCTGAAAGACCGGTCCATCGGGGTCCTGATCACCGATCACAATGTTCGTGAAACGCTGGGCATTTGTGACCGCGCCTACATCATCAACGATGGTATTGTTCTTGCTTCTGGCGATCCGGACGATGTGGTCCGCGACAGCCGTGTTCGCAAGGCCTATCTTGGCGAGGAATTCAGGATGTAGCGGCCCGCCGGGCCCGCTGCGGCAACGGCGATGAAACCATCCTTACAGCTCAAGGTCGGCCAGCATCTGGCCCTCACGCCGCAGTTGCAACAGTCGATCCGGCTGCTGCAGCTGTCGACCCTTGAGCTGAATCAGGAACTCGAGCAGATCCTGGCCGAAAACCCGATGCTCGAGCGGCTGGACGATCCGATGGACGACTTTTCCAGGATCGCGCCCAATGGATCGCTGGATGGCGGCGGCTCGGGCAGCACCGCTGCGGAAACCACCAGCCCGATGTCGGATGGCGCTGAGCCCCGCAACGAGGCCTCCGAAGCCCCCCTTGATTCCGATGCATCGGCCAACGACTACGACGGGGCTGGCAGCGACAGCCTGGATTGGTCTGGCGACGGGCGCAGCCAGCGCAACGAAGGCGATGACGACGAGCGCGACTACCCGCAGCTGGCCGGCTCGGGCACCACCCTGATCGAGCATCTGCAGCAGCAACTCGTCGGCACAGGCTGCTCGGCACGCGACCGGGCGCTGGTCACCCTGCTGATCGAAGAACTCGATGGCGACGGTTACCTGCGAGCCACGCTGGATGAACTCGCAGAAGCACTGCCCGCCGAACTGGAAATCGACGCGCAGGAGTGGTCGGCAGCGCTGCGTCTGCTGCAAAGCTTCGATCCGCCTGGCGTGGGCGCACGCAATGCCTCCGAATGCCTGATGCTGCAGCTCGCAGCGATCCCTGAAGCGAATCGCCCGCGCCGCGAAATCTTTCGCGCCGCCGGCCTGATCGCGCGCGACCACCTCGAGCTGCTGGCGGCCCGTGACTTCGCGCGGCTCAAGCGGGCCCTGCGCTGCGACGACGACCCGCTGCGCGAAGCGCAGGCGCTGATCCAGACGCTCAATCCGCGCCCCGGCAGCCGCTTTGCCAGTGACCCGCCCGCCTATGTCGTGCCCGACGTGCTGGTTCGACGCGTCCGCGGCAACTGGGAGGCGAGCCTCAACCCTGAGGTCATGCCGAAGCTGCGCATCAACGACATGTACGCACAGATCCTGAAACGCAACCGGTCGGGCGGCGGTGGCGGTCTGTCTGCGCAGTTGCAGGAAGCACGCTGGCTGGTCAAGAATGTCCAACAGCGATTCGAAACCATCCAGCGGGTCGCTCAGGCGGTCGTTGATCGCCAGAAGGCCTTCTTCACCCATGGTGCGGTGGCCATGCGCCCGCTGGTGCTGCGCGAAATCGCCGAGGAACTGAGCCTTCACGAATCCACGATCTCGCGCGTGACGACCCAGAAGTTCATGCACACGCCTTTTGGAACCTTCGAGATCAAGTATTTCTTCGGCAGCCATGTGGCAACCGACACCGGCGGCACGGCATCGAGCACCGCAATCCGCGCCGTCATCAAGCAACTCATCTCAGAGGAGGATCCCCGCCAGCCCTTGTCAGACAGCCGAATCGCCGAACTGCTCGGCGAGCAGGGAATTGTCGTCGCACGCCGCACCGTGGCCAAATACCGCGAGGCGCTGCAGATCGCCCCGGTCTCTCAGCGAAAAGCGCTTTAGATCGGCCCTCTGGCGACGCAATCACCTGTCTTGCCGCCCTTGCAACGATTTCCGAGAATCAGGAGTCCGCATGAATCTCTCCATCACCGGTCATCACCTCGAGGTCACTCCCGCATTGCGCGACTACATCACGTCGAAACTCGAGCGCGTCAGGCGTCACTTCGATCAGGTCGTCGATGTCAGCGTCATCCTGTCGGTCGAGAAGCTGCAGCAGCGGGCCGAAATCAGCATGCATGTGCCTGGCAAGGATCTGTTTGCGGAGTCGATCGACCAGGACCTGTATGCGGCGATCGATGCGCTGATCGACAAGCTGGACCGGCAGGTGCTCAAGCACAAGGAGACCCGCCAGGGCCATCAGCATGACGCGCTGAAGCATCAGGAAGTGTCCTGACACAGACACTCACTGCGCTGTGCCAACAATGGCGCAGCGCAGTAAACATCACGGTCACCCTCACGTAATCATGGCTATAATCAGCCGCAGGGGTCGGTTCAAGTGCATCTGCAGGCCGATTCCGCATCGCAACAACCGGCCCTGACGGCCCTGCCCCGATGAACCGAATCGCCCCCTTGCTGCCGGCCCGCAATGTCATCCTCGACCTTCAGGCGACCAGCAAGAAGCGCTTGTTCGAACAGGCCGCACTCCTCTTCGAGAACGAAAACGGCATCGAGCGCGGCAAGGTCTTCGATTCGCTCTTCGCACGTGAGCGGCTCGGTTCAACCGGCCTGGGACAGGGCGTTGCCATTCCCCACGGTCGTATCAAGGGACTCAAGGAAGCGGTCGCTGCGGTGGTGAGTGTTTCGCCGGGCATTCCATTCGATGCACCCGATGGCCAACCGGTGCGACTGCTGATTTTTCTGCTTGTGCCTGAGCAGGCCAACGAAGAACACCTCGAGATCCTCTCCGAACTGGCCGAGTTGCTGTCGGACAGCACCCTGCGAACAACGCTCATGGAAATGCATGACGCAAGCCAGGTGCATCAGCTGCTGGATAGCTGGCAGCCCTATCGTCCGGCTGCCTGAAGGGACTCCTGTCCCGATCCCGGCGACGGCATGTAGAGTTTCCAGATGCCCACGCCTGAATTGCCCGATCACCTGAGCGAATCTGCTGCTTCGGACCTGCCCTGCGGCCAGGACCTCAGCCTTCGCGATCTGGTGCGACTGACCGAATCCAGCCTGGGTCTCACATGGATCTGTGGCGAGTCCCTCGGCGACCGGCCGGCCGCGATGAGAACCCCCGATCCGGTCGATCAGGTCGGCTACCTCAATCTCATCCATCCGCATCGGCTGCAGGTTCTGGGCGTGGCAGAAGTCGCCTATTTCAACCGGCTCAGCAGCACCCGCCGCGAACATGTGCTGGACGAAATCGGTCATGGCCAGCCACCGGCGCTGATCGTCGCCGAAGGCGTCAGTCCGCCTGATGCACTGGTCCCGGCCTGCATCGCACGCGGCGTTCCGATGCTGGCGTGCAGTCTGCCCAGCGCCCGGGCCATCGAGCTGCTGCGCGGGCAACTGGCCAAATCGATGGCGCCGCAGGGCAGCCTGCATGGCGTAATGATGGATGTGCTGGGCCTGGGCGTGCTGATTTCCGGGGAGTCTGGGCTTGGCAAGAGCGAGTTGGGCCTGGAGCTCATCAGCCGCGGTCATGGCCTGGTTGCAGACGACGTGGTCGAGTTGCACCGGGTCGGACACAGCACGATCGAGGCACGGTGTCCTGCCCTGCTGCAGGGCCTGCTCGAGGTGCGCGGGCTCGGACTGCTCGACATCAAGACAGTCTTCGGCGAGACCGCAGTGCGTCGCAAGATGCGGCTCAAGCTGATCGTCCATCTGGTCAGAAGGACCACCCACGAAGACGAGTACGAACGCCTGCCGCTCGAGGACATCACCCAGGATGTGCTCGGTCTTGCGGTGCGCAAGGTCATCATCCCTGTGGCCGCGGGCCGCAACCTGGCGGTGCTGGTCGAGGCGGCCGTTCGAAACACCATCCTGCAACTGCGCGGTATCGACACCATGGGCGAATTCATCGCGACCCAGCAGCGCGCCATCGAATCCGGGAATCACGATCAATGAACGTCGTCCTGGTCACTGGCATCTCGGGCTCGGGGAAATCGGTCGCAATCAATGTGCTGGAAGACGATGGCTTTTTCTGCATCGACAACCTGCCCGCCAAATTCCTGCTGGATGTCATCGAGTCGCTTCGAAGCCAGGGCTACAGCCGGGTCGCGGTATCGATCGATGTGCGCAGCGGCACCTCGGTGTCCGAATTGCGCGAGATCATCGGCGGGCTCGACCGCTTCGGACACGACGTCAAGGTGCTGTTTCTCAATGCGCGAACCGATGTGCTGGTTCAGCGCTACTCCGAGACCCGCCGCCGGCATCCGCTCACCATGCATGGCGCGGCGCCTGGAGATGCGAATTCGACCCTGATCGAGTCGATCGAACAGGAGCGCGAAGTCATGAGCGTGGTCCAGGATCTTGGCCTCACGATCGACACCAGCGATCTGAATGCAAACGTACTGCGCCAGTGGGTGCGCGATGTGCTGAGCCTGCATCACTCGGACATCAGCCTGCTGTTCGAGTCGTTTGCCTTCAAGCACGGCGTGCCGCTGGATGCCGACCTGGTCTTCGACGTGCGCTGCCTGCCGAACCCCTTCTACACCCCGTCCCTGCGGGCGCTGAACGGCACCGACGAACCGGTTGCCCGCTTCCTGTCGGAGGTTCCTGCGGTGACGCGGATGATCGAGCATATCGGCCATTTTCTGCAGCACTGGCTGCCGGCTTATCGTCAGGAAAATCGCAGCTACCTGACGGTCGCGATCGGGTGTACCGGAGGGCAGCACCGTTCGGTGTATGTCGTCGAGCAGCTGGCCGCCCGGTTTCGCGCCTCGGAACAGGTGCTGGTGCGGCACCGGTCCCTGGCTGCGCGCGGCCTGACGACCTGAAGTTCTGGTGAACCCCGCAGCCATGCTGTCAGACCTTCCGATCTTTCCGCTGAGCACCGTGCTGTTCCCCGGCGGCGTCCTGCCGCTGCGCATCTTCGAGGCGCGCTACATGGACATGGTGCGCGCCTGCATGCACAGCCAATCGCCATTCGGGGTCTGCCTGATCACCCGGGGCGGCGAAGTGGGCGAACCAGCCGAACATGAGTCGATCGGGTGCCTCGCCCAGATCCACGACTGGGACATGCAGCAACTCGGCGTGCTGCAGTTGCGCACGATCGGAGGCAGCCGCTTTCGCATCGACTCCCGGCGGCTCGAAGCCACCGGGCTGATTCGCGCCAGTGCCAGCCTGATTCCGGACGATGAACCCACAGCCCTTCCCCCGGAATTTGCCGAATGCGCTGCACTGATGCGTCGAATCGTCGATGAGTTGCGGGGCAACGAGCCAGACCCGATCAAACGCATGATCGCCGAGCCCTGCGATTTCGATTCAGCCGCCTGGGTCGGCAACCGGCTGGCCGAATTCCTGCCGATCGCGGGCCCGGTGAAGAACAAGCTGATGGCGCTGGAAGATCCCCTCGCCCGACTGGCCATCGTCCACCGCTGGCTGCAGCAGCAAAAAGTCATCTCCTGAAAATTGGAAAATTGGGGTCAGACCCGAAAATTGGGGTCAGACCCCAATTTCTTCGGCTGGCCACTCATTGCCCTTAATTGGGGTCTGACCCCAATTTCCGATCCAGCAACAGGGTCCTGACCGGTTTGGGCAGCGGCGCGCGCGCGACATCGGCCCAAGCCAGCCACTCGCAGCCAGGCACCTCAGGCCATTCGCCATCCGTCTCATCAATTCGCCAGACCATCGCCTCCAGCCGAAAATGCGTGAAGGCATGTCGAACGATGCTCTGGCGGACGGGCGCTTGCCTGCACGCAAAGCCAAAGGCCTGGTTCAGAAACGCCATGACCTGCGCCGCATCGACTGCCTCGTCACCGACCATCACGGGCCGTGGCGCCCTCACCTCGGGCAGACTCCACAAGCCCCCCCACAGGCCCGATGCCGGTCTGCGCTCGAGCAAGACCCGATCGCCTCGGCCGAGCATCACCCAGTCGGCCGTGCGCACCTCGAGCGTGCGTCGCGGCCGTGGCGTGGGCAAGGCATCCACGCGCCCCTGCGCGTGGGCCTCGCACCGATCGATCACCGGGCAGGCGTCGCATCGCGGACGCGCCCGCAGACAGATGGTTGCGCCCAGGTCCATCAGGCCCTGCGTATAGGTTTCGATGCGACCCGGACCAGGCGATGGCAGCTCGCGTTGCGCAATCGTCCACAGACGATCGAGCACCAGTCGTTCGCCTGGAAAGCCCTCCACGCCAAAGAGCCGGCACAACACACGCCGCACATTGCCATCGAGGATGGGCGCCATGACACCGGCTGAAAACGCGGCAATTGCCGCCGCGGTCGAACGCCCAATGCCAGGCAGCGCTTCGAGCTCGAACGGATCGACCGGAAAAGCGCCCGCATGCTCGGCCATGATCGCCTTCGCGCAGGCGTGCAGATTTCTCGCCCGGCTGTAGTAGCCCAGACCGCTCCAGTAGCTCAGCACCTCGTCCAGATCCGCATCGGCCAATGCAGCCACATCGGGGAAGCGGCCGATGAAGCGATCGTAGTAGCCCAGAACCGTCGAGACCTGGGTCTGCTGCAGCATGATCTCCGAGACCCAGATGCGATACGCGTCGCGTGTGCCCTGCCAGGGCAGATCATGCCGACCGAACTTCAATTGCCAGTCGATCACCGCATCGGCAAGCGATGCGTCATGAGCGTCGCTGGACGACGGCCGCCTCAGACTGCGGTCGCTTCGATGGACTGGCTCACCTCGACCGTCAGCGCAGCAGCCAGCTGCGCGGCGAACTGCTCCACGCGCGCCAGCTGGGCGTCGATACGATTGCGATCAGCCTCAAGCTGCCCAATACGACCCTGCAACTGACCGCTTGCATCGAGAACGCGTTGCACCGACTCGAGCCGTCTGCGCAACTGGGACTGGCGCTCACGAACCTGGCCCTCAAGGGGCGAAAGCAGCCCGTCAAGCCAGGCCTTCAGCATCCGCTCGGCGAGTTCATAGACTGCCCTCAACCGGACCGCGACGGTTTCAAAGAATCGCCGGGTCAGCGCCCATTTCTCGGTGGTCACCAGGCTGAGTGCGCCGAAGTGACGATGCTGATAGACCTTGAGGCGATCGAGTTCCTGGACGAATCGCTTCAGTGAGAATGTCGCGGGTGCACCCAGGGTCAGGCCATGCTCGCGGCCGAAGCTCGAATACATTGCAGACATCAGCGACTGCACTTCGTCGACCTGCCTGGACAGCGCCTCAAAATCCCGGCCTGCCGCCTCGATCAACCCGTCCATGCCCCCGCGCAATCCGCTGGACAGGCGGCTTTCTTTCATGCGCTGGCGGGCATCGCGAACATGCGACTTCAATCGCCCAAGGCGCACGGTCTGCATCATCTCGGACTCATGCCGGGCAAACACCGTCCGACACGCCTTGAACTGACGCAGACACCGATCGAAGTCAGCCCGCTCGAGCCGGATGCGCCGCGCCGTCTGCTCGATGGCCACACGATTCTTGCCCCGCAATCCCTCAAGCTCGAGCAATTGCTCGAGCAGAGCGATTCGACGCGACGACAGCAGCGTGCGGGTCATCCCCATCAAGGCATCGGATTCGAGCTTGACCTGATCTGCAACGATCGACTGACGCTGCGGCACGATCTCGCGCGACAGTGCCTGCTCAAAGTCGGGCAGGCGACTCTGCGTCAGCAGCGCCTCATCGTTTGTGACCCGCGCAACCAGGCCTTTTTGCGCCGATACCGGAAAGATCCGATTCACCGGCAAGGACAGCGTTCGCGCCACCTCCTCGACCTGTCTGGCGATCTGGGCATCGACCTCGGCCTGTGGCCGCAGCGCATCCCACATGCTATCGATCTTGTTGAGCACCACGAAGCGCCCGGATGCATGAGTCGGGCTGATCTGCTCACGCCAGACTTCGATATCACTGCGGCTGACGCCGGCATCGGCGGCCAGGATGAAGACCACGGCATGCGCACTGGGAATCAGGTTCAGGGTCAGTTCGGGCTCTGCGCCCAGGGCGTTGAGCCCCGGTGTGTCGACCACCACCAGACCCGTCTTGAGCAGGCGATTCGGCAGATTCGCAATCGCATGACGCCAGCGCGAGACTTCGATGCAATCGTCGTCATCCTGATCCGGTGGTGCGCCGGAACGCATGCCCGCCTCGACGCCGGAGTGCACCTCATCGTACAGACCCATCAGGAGCGCATCCTCGAGGCTGACCCTGCGGGTCTCGCTCACGCATTCAAACGCTTCACGCACGCTGTCGACATCGGCCGGATCGAAAGGCACGCTGATCCATTCATCCGGACACTCGCGCAGCTCCGAAAGCGAAGTCTCCTGAAGACGGGTCTCGATGGGCAGCAAGCGGATACCCGGCGGCTGTGTCGGGTCGTACATGAGTTCTGTAGGACACATCGTCGTGCGACCGGGCGCAGAAGGCAGCATCCGCTGGCCGTAATCTGCGAGGAACAGTGCATTGATCAGCTCGGACTTGCCGCGAGAGAACTCGGCCACGAAGGCCACCGTCATGCGATCGTGCTTGAGCCGCTCAAGCAGGGCATCAAATCGGGTGCGCGTGGCGACATCGGCCAGCAACTCGCCTTCGAGCCACTGAATCTGGCGCGCAAGCACATCGGCGATGCGTGTGCGCCAGGAGTCGTATGCATGAATTCGTTCGTTCAAGCCGCTCATCGACGCAGGCAGGATTACAGTGCACTGGGCAAGGCCCCGAACTGCGTCGCCAGAGCGCGAGCTGGATCGGGATGAACTCCGCCGGCCATTGCCGCCACGAGGGGCGTCTGGGCCACGGTTTTCGAGGTTAGCACAGCCTTCTGCCCGCTTGCACCATAAGGTCTGACAGGCTGCGTATCAGGTCTGACAGGCTGCACACCAGAAGCTGGCTCGCTGTTGCTGACGCAGGCTGCGCACCGCCTGGCCGCAGACCCTGCACGGCTCGCCGGCGCGGTCATAGACGAAGCAGGTCTGCTGGAAATAGCCGCTTGCCCCATCGCTGGAGACGAAATCGCGTAGCGTGCTGCCGCCGGCTGCAATCGCCTCTGAAAGCGTCTCGCGGATCGCCTGCGCAAGGCGCTGATAGCGGGCAAGTCCGATTCGACCCGCAGCGGTGGTGGGCCGGATGCCCGCGCGAAACAAACTCTCGGATGCGTAAATATTGCCCACGCCCACCACCACCGAGCCTGACAACAGCAATGACTTGATCGACAGCCTGCGCCCGCGCGTGCGCCGGAACATCCATTCTCCAGTGAACTCGGATGAGAACGGCTCGACGCCCAGGTGCGCCAACAGGGGATGCGACTGCGGCGCGCCCTCAGCCGCCGGATGCCACAACACCGCCCCGAAGCGACGCGGGTCATTGAGGCGAAGCAGCCCCTGCTCGAACACCAGATCGAGGTGGTCATGCGCCCGCAGGGGCGCATCCACGCTTCGCCATGACAGGGTGCCGGACATGCCCAGGTGGATGATCAGGCAGCCCGGCTCGAAAGCCAGCAGCAGGTATTTGCTGCGCCGCTCGACCGCGAGCAAAACGCGACCGACCGGCTGCTCGAGTGCTTGCGTCGGGATCGGCCAGCGCAGTGCAGCCACCCGGGACACGACCCTGACCACGCGCCTGCCGGTGGCGCTGGCCGCCAACCCGGCACGCACCACTTCGACCTCAGGCAATTCAGGCATGCAGACCCGCGAAAAATGAGCTTGGGCAGCTCGACCGCAAGTCGACTGCTTGGTTGCCGACCAGTGTAATCCAGCCTAAGATCGGCGGATGAACCTCTCCTGCAGGCTGGCTGCAGCCCTCGTCGCTGCGGCGATTTCCGGCTGTGCAGTGACACCCGTTTCCGAACCGTCCCCGATCGTCACCGCACGCCCGGCGCAGGCTGCCGATGCGCACGCTTCGACTGTGCATCGCGCGGCCGGTGCGCCGCTGGCCAGCGTCGAGGGCCCGACGCCTGCGGTCGACCTCTCTCCCCAGATCCTGTTCCAGATCCTCGCCGCCGATCTGGCCCTGCAACGGGGCGAGGTCGGCGCAGCCTGGAACACATATTCGCTGCTGGCACGTCAGACGCGCGATCCACGGCTGGCGCGTCGCGCCACCGAAATCGCACTGGGTGGCCGTGCCCTGAACGAGGCAACACAATCCGCCCGCCTGTGGCAGGAGCTGTCGCCGGAATCGACTCAGGCATCCCAGACACTTGAAACCCTGCTACTCGCATCGGGAAAGCTGTCCGATGTCGAGCCGATGCTCGCCGCCCGGCTGGCGCGCGCCCGTCAGGCCGGCACGCTGGCCGAAGCCTACCCGGCGCTTCAACGCAACCTGTTGCGCAGTCCGGATCGGCCCGCCGCCTGGCAGATGCTCCAACGACTCAGCGCCGCCGATCTGAACGAGCCACAAGCCCGGCTGGCCCGACTGGCGCTGGCTTCGGCCGCCCGGGAAGAAGCGGCTGCACTATCCGAAGCGCGGGCCGCCATCGCACTGGCGCCCTCAAGCGAGCCGGTGGTCATCGCCGCCGCGCGACAGATCGCACTGTCGCCCGACGGGCTGCCCGATGCTCAACGGCTGCTGGCCGAGTTCCTTGAAAAGAACCCCGAATCGGTCGATGCCCGTGACCTCTATGCGCGCGTGCTGCTGGCAGACGGTCAGGCAGACAAGGCTCGCGAACAATTCGAACAGGCACTGGCGCGCGCTCCGGGCAACTCCAGTCTGCTGCTGGCGATCGCCCAGCTCTCACAGCAGGACCGTCGCTTTGCCGATGCCCGCCGCTATTTCGATCGGTATCTGGCGACTCCATCGCTGCCCCGGCGGGACCGTCACCTCGCCCTGATCCAGATGGCACAGGTGGCGGCCGATGAAGGGCGCCCGGACGAAGCCTTCAAGTGGCTCGACCAGGTTGCCGAAGGCGACGAATACCTGCTGGCGGTCACCAAACGAGCCCAGCTGACCGCGAAATCCGGACAGCTCGAGGCCGCGCGCAAGATGCTGCAGCAAGCGCCTGCAACCGGCATCAACGACAAGGTCCTGCTGCTCACGGCCGAGTCGCAGCTGCTGCGCGACGCACGGCGCAACCAGGAATCCTTCGACCTGCTGACCCGCGCCTTGCAGGAATATCCGGATCAGACTGATCTGCTCTACGACCACGCGATGGCGGCCGAACGGCTCGACCGCATCGACGACATGGAGAAGTCGATGCGCCGGCTCATCGAGCTGCGCCCCGACCATGCCCATGCCTACAACGCGCTGGGATACAGCCTGGCCGATCGCAGCCTGCGGCTGCCCGAGGCACGCAGTCTGATCGAGAAAGCCCTGGCGCTGTTGCCGGACGATGCCCACATCATGGACAGCATGGGCTGGGTGATGTTCCGCCAGAACGACATGGCCGGCGCGCTTAAATTCCTGCGCAAAGCCTACGCCGTGCGTCGCGAAGCCGACATCGGTGCCCATCTGGGCGAGGTGCTCTGGAGCACCGGCCAACAAGACGAGGCGCGTGCGATCTGGCGGGAGGTGAAAGCCCGCGAACCCGACAACACCACGCTGCAAGAGACCCTGTCGCGACTGAATGTGGCGCTCTGAACGCCCGGACTGCCTGCACTGCCTGGCGCAGGTCACAGCCGTGCTGCTGATGTCGGCCGGGCTTGTTGCCTGCGCGGTGCCAGTGCCCCGCCCCCCGGACACCGCCAGTCTGGCCGAGCGCATCGACGCGCCACGCCGATGGGATGGTCGTTTTTCGGTGGTCATGCAGTCCCCAGGACCCGAGGGCCGCTCCGAGGCGGCGATGGGTCGCTTCATGCTGGTGTCGACGCCTACGCCGCAGGGACGCGAGCTCTCGCTCGAACTGCGATCGCCTTTCGGCCAAATCCTGGCGAGCGGGCGGCACACGCGCGGTGGGCCCTCGCGCCTGACCCTCTCCGACGGCCGGGTCCTGCAAGCCGACTCCCTGGACGGAGTGCTCGAACAGGCGCTAGGCTGGCCCCTGCCCGTCGAACGACTGCCCGACTGGCTCGATGACCGCTTCGATCGCATCACCGATCGGGATGCTGCGGGCCTCGTCCTGGCCGCTCAGGACAGTGGCTGGCGCATCGAGCGCGAACCATTGCGCTGGTCGCTCGAGCGCGATGCGCCCGCCGGACGTCTGCGGGTGGTGCTCATCCTGGACCGCTGATTTCACTGGATTCATCGTATCCGGCCATGCTCACTGAAATACTCGACGCGCCCGCCCCGGCAAAACTCAACCTGTTTCTGCATGTCACCGGCCGAAGGGACGATGGCTACCATGAGCTCGACACCGTTTTTCAGCTCATCGATCTGCAAGACCGCATCGACCTGAGGCTGCGTCACGACGGCAGGATCGTGCGCACGAGCGAGCTGCCCGGTGTGCCGACCGAGACCGATCTCACCGTGCGGGCCGCACGCCGACTGCAAGAGCAGACCGGCACCTCGCTGGGTGTCGAGATCAACCTCTCGAAGGCCATTCCGATGGGCGGCGGGCTGGGCGGCGGCAGCTCCGACGCCGCCACCATGCTGCTCGCCCTCAACCAGCTCTGGGGGCTTAAGCTGGATCACGATCGCCTGGCGGGCATCGGCCTGACGCTGGGCGCTGATGTGCCGTTCTTCATCTTCGGACGCACCGCGCACGCCAGCGGGGTCGGCGAACGCCTGAGCGCAATCGAACTGCCGCCGTCCTGGTTCGTGGTGGTGGCACCGCCTGTCAACGTGCCAACGGCAGCGATTTTCGCCGCGCCCGAATTGACAAGAAATACGCCACCCCTCAAAATCGACGGTTCTTCGCAGGGCTTATCGGTGTGGTCGGGTAGAAACGACCTTCAGCCAGTGGTCCTGAGGCGGTACCCTGAAGTGGCAGCGGCAATGTCGGTGCTTGTGGGGTCTGCCAGCTCGATGGGGCTCGATCCTGCCCTCGTCCGGATGTCGGGGTCCGGGGCATGCATCTTCTGCCCGGTTCCCTCGCAATTCCTGGCCGAGGACCTGGCGAAATCCATCCTGCGCAGTGAAGTCGGGTCGGTTCACGTCTGTCGCGGACTGTCCAGACACCCGTTGGGGAGTCGCCAAGTTGGTCAAGGCACCGGATTTTGATTCCGGCATGCGAGGGTTCGAGTCCTTCCTCCCCAGCCCGTATTGAGACCTGACGCCCATGCAACGAGCCACTCATGACCTGCCGGAAGCCCTCAGACCCGAAGGCCTGATGGTCTTCACCGGCAATTCGGTGCCCCGATTGGCGGCGTCGGTCGCAGAGCACCTCAGCATCGGTCTTGGCAAAGCCACGGTCGGACGGTTCTCCGATGGTGAAGTGCTGGTCGAGATCCTTGAGAACGTCCGCGGCAAGGACGTCTTCGTGCTCCAGTCGACCTGCGCACCCACCAACGACAACCTCATGGAACTGATGGTCATGGTCGATGCGCTCAAGCGCGCTTCGGCCGGCCGGATCACCGCCGCCCTGCCCTATTTCGGCTACGCCCGCCAGGATCGCCGCGTTCGCTCCTCTCGGGTGGCGATCAGCGCCAAGGTCGTGGCCAACATGCTGGAAGTTGCCGGCGTCGACCGCGTGCTCACCATGGACCTGCATGCCGACCAGATCCAGGGCTTCTTCGACATCCCGGTCGACAACATCTATGCCGCGCCGGTGCTGTTGGCCGATGTGGCCAGCCGAGCGCTGACCGACCCGATCGTGGTCTCGCCCGACGTCGGCGGGGTGGTGCGGGCCCGGGCGCTGGCCAAGCGCCTTGACACCGACCTCGCCATCATCGACAAGCGTCGCCCCAAGGCCAATGTCTCCGAGGTCATGAACATCATCGGCGAGGTCAAGGGCCGTACCTGCGTGATCATGGACGACATGGTCGACACCGCCGGGACGCTCACCAAAGCGGCTGATGCACTGAAAGAACACGGCGCAACCCGCGTGATGGCCTATTGCACCCACCCGGTGCTGTCGGGCAATGCGGTCGAGCGGGTGAGCCAGTCGGCCCTGGACGAACTCGTCGTTACCGACTCCATTCCGCTGTCGCCAGCGGGGCAGGCCTGCAGCAAGATCCGTGTCATCAGCTGCGCGCAATTGCTCTCCGAGACCATCATGCGGATCAACCGCGCCGACTCGGTCTCGTCGCTGTTCCTGGACGAATGATCTGAACGCAGCCCGCTGAATTCGGCAGGCTGCACTGTTTCACTGGAGGCGGTCGACCGCCATCAGTCCAGCCCCTGCAAGGGGGTGAATCGACCCGCAGCAATGCGGATTCCGTTGCCCCATCACCTGATGGGTCAACTGCCTGGCGCTCTGGTCGCGGAGCCCGGGCTCATTGAAAAGGAGTTGCGATGAAAGTCGTCGCCAATTTACGTACTGCGCAAGGATCGGGTGCGAGCCGCCGGCTGCGCCATGCCGCGAAAGTTCCCGGCATCATTTACGGCGGAAACGCCGAGCCCACCTCGATCGAAATCGATCACAACCCGCTGTATCACTCGCTGCGGGTTGAAGCCTTCCATTCGTCCATCCTGGACATGGAGCTCGACGGCAAGACCGAAAAAGTCCTGCTGCGTGATGTCCAATGGCATGCCTACAAACCGCAAGTCATGCATGTTGACTTCCAGCGCGTGGCCGCCGACCAGAAGATCCACATGAAAGTGCCGCTGCACTTCATCAATCAGGACACCTCGCCTGCGGTGAAGATTTCCGCAGCGATCGTGAGCCATGTGCTCACCGAGATCGATGTCAGCTGTCTGCCGGCGCAGTTGCCCGAGTTCATCACGGTCGACCTGGCCAACCTCACCGCCGGCCATCCGCTGCATCTCAACGATGTGAGCTTGCCCGAGGGCGTGACGCCGATCGTTCACGGCAACCCCAACCCGGTGCTGGTGATCGCGACAGTGAAGGGCGGCTCCGCGGACGCCGAGGAGCCGGCAGCCGCTGCCAAGGCAGCACCAGCCGCCAAGGCCGCTCCGGCTGCCAAGGCGCCTGCGAAGAAGTAAGCGTCGACCGACTGCGGG
>Ga0209598_10000549_pt1 | contig 30117 bp, 26 predicted proteins | sample M_140807_EF_Meta_FD_187317 | JGI IMG/M metagenome (GOLD analysis project Ga0209598, IMG submission 187317) | Freshwater microbial communities from Lake Montjoie, Canada to study carbon cycling - M_140807_EF_MetaG (SPAdes) (version 2) | ecosystem: Environmental > Aquatic > Freshwater > Lake...
GCGCGGCGCCGATGGGCGTGCGCGGCCGCTGCTCGGCGTCGCCGTCGACCTCGACGCCCAGATACAGGCTCGCCTCGGCGGGCAGGTCGCTCGGCAGCGGCTCCACCACGCCGAGCAGCACGGCGAAGTCGCCCGCCGCCACGACCACGTCGGGCAGGGTCTCCGACCACACCGGCGTGCCGCCGTCCGGGGCGTCGTAGAGCCGAAACGTCAGCGTCACGGGGGCCTCGAGGGGCCGCCCGCGCTCGTCGAAGATGCGGCCCTCGTAGACGAGCGGCCACTGCGTCTGCGCGAGGGCGGGCGCCGCCGCCGCGCCGAGCACCACCGCGGCCAGCGCCGCGACCGCCGCGGACCGCGCGCGGCTCAGAATGCCTGTGGACATGACGCCTCCTTCGGGCAAGAGAGCGTGAGCCGCCCCTCGACCTCGTACTGCTGACCAAACGAGCGGACCTCGCCGAGCGCGACGCCCCCCAAGATGCGAAACTGCGGGCTCTGCGTGGCCTGCGCCCCGAGCACCAGGCGCCCCTCGACCCGAAACCGGGCGGGCACCTCGGCGTCGGCGCGGGCGTCCGACGCGCCGGCGTCGTCTGCCTCACCGGGCCGCAGCGGGCCGAGCCGGTCGGGGGGCAGCACGCACGCCGTCAGCCCGAGGGCGACGGCCCAGCCCGCGATGTGGCCCCACGTGAGCGCCATGCTCCCCCCGCTGGGCCGCGGCGCGCGACCCTCGGTTGTGCATGTTGGCCCCCGTCAGCAGAACGGTCAACACACTTGCGGCACCAACCCGTCGCGCGGGTGATGCTCACACCCCGAGCGCGGCGCGGGTCAGGCGCACGACCTCGTCCGGCGCGAGGCGCGAGCCGTAGTTCCAGGGCGAGCCGAACACGGCTTGGCGTCCGCCCCAGTTCTCGCTCGCCGTGCCGGGCGTGGCCGCGAGCGCGGGCGCGCCGTGGGCGAACTCGGCGGCGGCGAGCGCTCGGAGCGCGGGGCGCACATCGTCCGGCGGCGCGGCCGCGTTCGGGTTCACGCCCACGGTGTAGCGCAGCCCGCCGGCCTTGTGGTCGTCGACCCACACGGCGACGGGCGAGGTGTCGAGCGAGAGCAGGGCGGCGGGGTCGATGCCCCCCTGACCGCGCTTGTCGACCACCACCACCCCGCCCTCGTGGCGCACGCGCCCCGCAGTGATGAGCGCGCGGGCCCGCTCCACCCGCTCGGCGAAGCGGTCAGCGAAGGGCAGCGGCCCCCCCGCGCGCACGGCGTCGTCCACGAGGCGGCACGCGTCCGCAAAGCGCGCGGTCGCGCGGTCCGGCGGGCCGGCTAGGCGTTCCGCCACGACGTCGAGCAGGCCCCGCCCGAGCCGGTTCGTCTCGGCGTCATGCGCGGGGTGCCGCGCCAGATGGTCGCACCAGCACGACGCCGCCTCGAGGACCTCGCGCGCCGCGCGCGGCAACCTCGCCTTGCCGCCGTGCAGCGCCGCCACCACAGACGCCACGGCGTCCATGTCCGCCAGCGTCGTCCCAATGCCGTCGAAGCCATCGAGCGCGAAGACGTCGGGCATCGCGTCCAGATTGATGCGCTCGCCCGTCACGTGGTGGTCCCACACCACGCTCGCCCCCGGCACGGAGCCGTCCACCGAGATGTAGCGCGCACAGCCCGCGGGTACATCCTCGCGCCGCGTGGCGACGAAGATGCACAGCGGGGTCACTCGATCTCCCGATTCAGGAACGCCGCGAACCCTCGGTAGCTGTTCGGCCCCAGCACACCGTCGATGGAGCCGGCGTAGCCGTAGCGCGCGGCGACGCGCTGCATAGCGCGGTAAGTGAACGGCCCGGGCACGCCGTCGTCGGGGCCCTCGTAGCCCTCGGCGCGCAGGCCGCGCTGCACGCCCGCCCAAGCGGCCAGGCTCATCACGCCGTCCACCGGCCCGCGGTAGTCGTGCAGCGCAGCGTAGCGCTGCAGCCGCATCCAGAAGGCCAGGTCGGGCTCGCCGGTCTGCTCGGTCGCGCTCTGCGGCACGGGGCAGCCATCCGGCACGGGAGCGACGCCCGCGCCCCCGCTCGGGGCGCATGCCGCCGCGCCGCCGTCGGCCAGCCGCGCGCCCGCGAAGTCCATCGACCAGCCCAAGTACTCGGCGCCGGTCTCGGCGGTGTAGGCGGCCACGCTGGTCACGCCGATGGCGTCGCCCCAAGCCTCGCGCAGGTGGCGCGTGGCCATGAAGACGGTGTGTCCCGCGCCGAGCAGGTCCACCCCCACGTGGCCGTCTTGGCCGATGTCCCACCAGTGGAACGCCCCCTGCGGCGCAGCGGCGGGATCCTGGCTCTCGACGCGCGAGTCCGCCCACGCCGCGATCGCCGAAGGTCGCGCGGCGGCCTCGGGCAGCATGCCAAAGCGCCACATGAGCGAGCCACACCACAGGTACCAGGTACCGCCGTCCCGCAGGGGGTTGACCGCGGCGTAGTCGCGGGCCCGCTCGTAGAGCGCGCGGTCGCACGGCGGCCCCTCGACCGCGCAGGGGTCTACGGCCGCATCGACCGCATCGACCGCAGGCGCGGCGTCGGAAATCGGCGGCAGCGAGGCATCGACCGCAGGCGCAGCGTCGCGGTCTGGTGTCGGTGCGCCGTCTTCGGCTGAGGCGGCCGCGTCATCCTCGCGCAGAGGCGCGACGTCTGCTGTCAACGCGGCGTCGAGCACGGGGAGCGTGGCGGCGTCGGGCGACGGCGCTTCGGCGTCGAGCGCAGCGAAGCTGCAGCCACCCACGCCGATGAGGGCCCCCCACGACAACCACCCCGACGCAAGCGCGGGCAGGCGCTTCACGCGCCGCGAATCCGGGCGGCGAGCGCGTCCACGGGGAGCGTGTGCTGCTCGCCGGTCTTCAGGTGCTTGAGCGTGACCTCGCCGCGCGCGAGCTCGTCCGGGCCCGCCACCACGGCCCACGGGATCTGCTTGCGGTCGGCGTAGGTGAACTGTTTCTTGAGCTTGCCCGCGCCCAAGAAGACCTCTGCGCTCACGCCCGCCGCGCGCAGCGTGTTCGCGATCGCGTAGCTGTGCGGGCGGGTCGCGTCGTCGAAGACCGTCACGAGCGCCTGCGTGACGCTCGCCCGCGCCTCGATCAACCCGAGCTCCTGCAGCCCCGAGAACAGGCGGTCCACGCCCAGGCTGATGCCGACCGCGGGCATCGCCTCGCCCGTGTACAGGCCAAGCAGGCTGTCGTAGCGCCCGCCCGACATGACGGAGCCGATCGACTCGAGCCCGCCGACGAAGGTCTCGTAGATGGTGCCGTTGTAGTAGTCGAGGCCGCGCGCGATCGAGAGGTCGACGGCGACGGAGCCCTCGAAGCCCTGCTCGGCCACGGCCTGAAGCACCGCCCGAAGCTCGCTCGCCCCGAGCAGCCCCGTCGCGTGGCCCTCGAAGAAGGCCTCGAGGGTGCCCGGCGAGCGGGCATCGAGCGCCAAGAAGCGAAACACGGTGTCCACGGCGGCGTCGTCGAGCGCGTTCTCGGTCCGCAGGAGCTCGCGCGTCGCGGCCTCGCCAATCTTCGGGAGCTTGTCGATGGTGCGGAGCACGCCGAGCGCGGCCTCGCCCTCGACCCGCACCATGTCGAGCATCGCCGTGAGCAGCTTGCGGTTGTTGACGCGGATCTCGAACCGCTCGACGCCGAGCGCGCGGAGCACGCTCGCGCCCACCGCGATGCACTCGGCGTCCGCCATGAGCGAGTCGGCGCCGACGATGTCGACGTCGCACTGCGTGAACTCCCGGAACCGACCACGCCCGGGGCGCTCCGCCCGCCAGACCGGGGCGATGTGGTAGCGCTTGAAGGGCTTGGGCAGGTCGCGGTTCATGCCCATGAGCCGCGCGAGGGGCACCGTCAGGTCGTAGCGCAGGGCCACGTCCCGGTCGCCGTTGTCGCGAAAGCGATAGAGCAGCTTGTCGCCCTCGTCGCCGTACTTGCCGAGCAAGCACTCGGCGTACTCGAGCGCGGGCGTGCTCAGCGGCGCGAAGCCGAACGACTCGAACACGGCCGCGACCCGCTCAAGCATGCGCTGCCGAGGCAGCATCACGTCCGGCAGGTAGTCGCGAAAGCCGCTCAGCGTGCGGGGCTCGACTTTGGGGGTGGCCATGCCGCCCTCAGCGCTGGGTGCGGCGACGACGAGCGGCCACTGCGAGCGCGACCGCGCCGGCCATCCACCCGAGGCCCGCTAGATCGGTCGAGGCGGGTCGAGCGGCGCAGCCACCGCTGCTCTTGCTCGGCGTCGCGCCCGCACCGGCGTCGCCGCCCTCGGGCACGCCCCCGTCCGCGCCCGGCGCGCCGCCGGCCCCCGCGTCCACTTCACCGCCGCCGCCGGGCGGTGTATCCCCCGGCTCGTGGCTCGCGCAGTCACCGTCGTTCAAGCACACGTCCGCGCAGACCTGGCCGTCCACGGGCGTCCGCAGGTCGAACGGGTTCGGCGGCGGGTACATCTGCATCATGCCGTTCGGCAGCGGGCAGGGCTCGAGCACCGGGATGTCGATGCAGTCCTCGTTCGACAGGTCCTGGATGTCGCGGCCCCACTCGTCGACCACCACGACCGCGAAGCACTCGCGGCGCGGGAGCGACATGTACGGCAGGGTAACGGGCGTCTTCCGCTCCGGCAGGCCCGACCCCTGGTCGACCGTGCCCGCCTCGAAGCCGATGAGCGCGGGCTCTTCGTTGATGGTGGGGTCGTCGAGCTTGGGGTTGCCCTCCTCGTCGAGGGGCACCGAGCGCGTGTGGTAGATGGCGTAGGTCGCCGCCGCGTTGCTGAGCGGCTGGTAGGCGACGCGCAGCTCGAGGCGCCGCTCCCGCGCGCAGGGCGGGTCGGGGTTCATGTCGTCTGAGTCCGCGAAAGCAAAGACTTTCTGGCCCCAGCAGCGCTCACGGTTGCGCTCGCCCTCGACGGCCAGGATGCCGCCGAAGTCGGACTGCGCGAGCGGCTCCATGTCGCGCATGCCGGTGCGGAACTCGATGACGTACTCCTCGAAGAGCGGCAGCGCGGGGTTCTCGGGGCGGATCGTCAGCACGTAGTCGGTGCGCGGCTCCAGCTTCGGGATCGGGTCGATGTCGACCATGCTGAGCGGGAAGGGCTCGTTCTTGAAGGTCGCGAGCGGCGTCCGCACGCGCACCTCGGTGGGCACGCCCGCGCCGTCGTCCTTGCGGGCGAGCGAGACGCGCATGCCGTCCGGGCACCACGTGCCGCCGTAGGCTACGCGCAACGTGGCGTCGAGCGGCCAGCGCACGGCACCATCGGCCGAGATGGGCACGGCCTTCGGCTGCGACCACCCGATGCTGGTCGTCGGCGGAAAGCAAGCGGGATCGGACTCGTCCGCGAGCGCGAGCGTGGGCGTGGCGCACAGCGCGACGAGCGCGCAGGCGGCGAGGCGACGACGAAGCGGACGACCGAGGCGTGACATGGCGGCTCCCCCAGAGCGAGACGAGAGGGCGTCAATGTCCCGCATGCGGCGCGGGGGCGTCAATGCGGGCGTGCGTTCGCATGAGGGACGCGCCCCGCGCCAGCGCTGCGGCGGCGACGAGGCACGCCGCGGGGCACACGACCAGCGCAAAGCGCAGTTGGAGCGGGTCCGCCGCGCTGCCGAGCGTGTCCGAGAGGCGGCCGATGAGCGGCGGCGCGAGGCCATACCCGAGCAGGTTGACAACGAGGTAGTACACCGCGATGCCGAGCCCGCGCAGGCGCGGCCCGACGAGCGCGTGCACGTCCGCCGCGGCGGGGCCGAGCCACACGAGGCCGAGGCCGGCGAGCCCGAAGAGCGCGGCGTACAGCACGCTCAGGTCGCTCGCCGTGAGCAGGACACCCCAGCAAGCCGCGGTCGCGAGCGCCGTGAGCGTGGTAAAGCGCATGCGGCCGCCGGCGTCTCGGGCGCGGAACCAGTCAGCGCCTGCGCCGCCCAGGCCCGTGGCGAGCGCGCCTGTGGTCGCCATCGCCAGCGCCGAGACGAGGCCAACCTGCGCGAGCGGCGCCCCGTGGCCGCGCGCGAGCAAGCTGGGCACCCACATGGAGATCGCGTTGCCCGCGATGGCGAGGCAAGCGTAGCCGAACAGGTGCCAGCGCAGCGCGGGCTCGGCGAGCAGCGCGCGCAGGTCCGTGCCGAGGCTGGAGGACTCGGCGGCGTCGGGCTTGGTCTCGGGGGGCTTGGCCTCGGCGGGCTTGGCCTCGGTCGCGCCCCGCTCGGGCTCGGGCACGAGCAGCATCAAGCCCGCGAGCGCCACGCCAGGAAAACCGAGGGCATAGAACGCGGCCCGCCAGCCGTGGGCCTCGCCGATCCAGCCCCCCAAGAAGAAGGCTGCGGCCGCGCCCAGCGGGATGCCCATCGTGAACAGGGACTGCACCGTGGCCCGGCGCCGAGGCTCGAACCAGTCCGAGATGAGCGACATCGCGGCGGGCCCGAGCGTGGCCTCGCCCACGCCCACCATGACGCGACAGAAGAAGATGCTCCAGAAGCCGTCCGCGAGGCCCGTCAGTCCGGAGAAGACGCTCCAGACCGCCAGGCCCGCCGCAATGAGCTTGACCCGAGAGACGCGGTCCGCCAAGCGGCCGAAGGGCACGCCGAGGAGGGTGTAGAAGAGCACGAACGAGGTCGAGCCCAGCAGCGCGAGCTCCAAGTCCGAGAAGGTCATCTCGGCCTTGATGCGCGGGAACAAGATGAAGATCAGCGTGCGGTCGAGGAAGTTGAAGAGGTAGACGACGAGGAGCAGCGTCAGCGCGAGCCATCGGTTTCGCATGGCTGCTCTGTTAAACGAATGGGCCGCGCGCGGCAATCGAGAGGCGTGGCATGCTCGCGCTGTGGGGACACGAGGACAGCGAAGCGGGGGACGCTGGGGAGCGCTGGCCGTGGTCGTCGCGGGTTTAGGGTGCGCGCCCACGCGAGCGCCCGAGGCCGACGCCGCGCGGGGTGACCTCGGACCCGAGCGTGACGCCGCGGTTCAGCGAGACGTCGGGTTCATGGTCGATGCGGCGCGCGCGCCGGACGCAGTCGCCCCGCCCGACGCCGCGTTTGTGCCCGACGCAGCGCTCGACCGCGACGCCGCGCTCACGCCCGACGCCGGGCGCCCGCCCGACGCCGCGCACCCGCCCGACGCCGCGCTCACGCCCGACGCCGCGGTCGAGCGCTGCGAGAACACCGCCGACGACGACGCGGACGGCCTCGCGGACTGCGACGACCCCGACTGCTTTCTGACGCCGCGCTGCCTGCCCACGGCCGAGATCTGCAACGACGGCCGCGACAATGACCTGGACAGCCGAACGGACTGCTGCGACCCCGCGTGCACGGACGACCCCGCCTGCCCTGGCGGGAACGCGCCCCCTTACACGCAGGCGGAGCTGCAGGCGCACCTGACCGTGTGGTGCGGCGGGTGTCATATGGGCGAGCAGCGGCAGTCTGGGCTGTCGCTCGACGCGCCCTTTACCGACAAGACCGTGGGCGTGCAGTCAGCCCAGGTGCCGGGGCTGGCGCTCATTGAGCCGGGCGACCGCCTGCGGAGCTTCCTGTGGCTCAAGGTCGCAGGGCGCCAGCGCGAGGTGGGCGGCGGCTTCGGCGACATGCCCCCGCGCGACCGCCTGTGCGCCGACGAGATCGAGCGGCTCGGCGGGTTCATCGACGCTCTGGTAGACTAGTCCCATGCTCCTGATCCGGCCCGCTCGACTCGAAGACGTGGATGCGCTGCTCGCGCTCGCCGAGGGCGCGGGCGTGGGCCTGACGACCTTGCCGCCCGACCGCCGGCTGCTGCGGGAGCGAGTCGTGCGCTCGCAGCACGCCTTCGGGAGCGAGCCCACACGCCCCGCGGGCGAGGCCTATCTACTCGTGCTCGAGGACCTGCGGACCGGCGGGATCGCAGGGACCTGCGGCCTGGTCTCCAAGGTCGGGGGCTTTGAGCCCTTCTACACCTACGCCTTGCAGACGACGGTACACGCCTCGAACGAGCTCGCGGTGCGGCGCGAGGTGCCCACGCTCCACCTGGAGCGCTCCCACAGCGGGCCGAGCGAGATCGGCACGCTCTTCTTGGCGCCCGAGTGGCGGCGCGGGGGCAACGGCCGCCTGCTCTCGCTCTCACGCTTTGTCTTCATGGCCTGCTTTCCCGCGCGCTTCGACCGCACGGTCATCGCAGAGATGCGCGGCGTGCTGGACGCCCAAGGCAACAGCCCCTTTTGGGAGGCCGTGGGGCGGCACTTCTTCGACATGGAGTTCGCGCGCGCAGACGTCCTGAGCGCGGCCGACAAGACCTTCATCGCCGACCTGATGCCGAAGCACCCGATCTACACGCCGATGCTGCCGCACTCTGTCCAAGCCGTGATTGGGCGCGTGCACGCCGAGACCGCGCCCGCGCTGCGCTTGTTGGAGCAAGAGGGCTTTCGCTTCGGCGACCACGTCGACATCTTCGACGGCGGGCCGCTCTATGTGGCCGAGCGCGACGCGATTCGGACGGTGCGGGAGAGCCGCGCCGCGGTCGTGGCCGACATCGTGCCCGAGCTGGGCTTGCCCGAGACCTTCTTGATTGCGAACGCGCGCGTCGACTTTCGCTGTGTTCTCGGCCACTTGCGTGTGATCGAGCCCGACGCGGACGGCGCGGCCCGCGTTGTCCTGCCCCGCGATCTGGCGCTCGCCCTCGGCGTGCGCACCGGCGAGCGCGTGCGCTTTGTCGCGGCGCGGCCCGAGGCCGAGCGACCCCTCAGCGCTTCTTGAGGACCACGGCGCCGGCGGTGTGCTCGATGTCGAACGTCGGCAAGAGCGTGAGTACGGGCGTCCCGATGAATGGGATCTTCGCCTCGCGCAGCGTCTTGATCGCGGGCAGCGCGCTCAGGTCGGCCACGAACTGCCGCTCGCCCTGGCGCGTGACGCGCACGCCCTCGGACCCGGTCGCGCCGGACTCGATGGCGCCCTTCACGACCTCGAGGACCATGCTCGCGGCGAGCGCGGCGACGATGCGGACCAACCAAGACTCGCCGATGATCTGCACGTCGAGGACCTCGAACGTGACCCGCTGAGCCTCGGGGTTTAGCTCGATCGCACGCACGGCGAGGTCCACCGCGACGGGGACGCCGACGCCGAGCACGCTGCGCTCGACGACGACCTGCACGCCCGCCGCCGAGCACTTGCAGGCGCGGTATTGGACACCGTCGAGCGACAGGGCCTTCAAGGCCTCGTTGAGCGCGACCTCGGGCACCCTGAGCTGCCCCGCCTTGACCGCCTCGAGCCACGCCACAACCCCAAGCGCCATATTCACCTCCTGAGTTTCTGAGAAGGTGAACACGCTTCCGCGCGCGTCAAGGGCCGACAAACCCCGGCGCGCCGAGGCGCGGGTCTTGGGGGCCGTCGACGGTCTCGACCTCGACGCCGTGGGCCCGCAGGTAGTCGAGGCCGTTCTCGCCGGCGTAGCCGCCGCCGACGACGATGACCCGCTTGATGCCGGCGTGGTGCAGGAGCTTGGCGCACAGGGCGCAGGGCTCGCCGGTGACAATGAGCCACGCGCCTTGCGTGCGTACCCCGGACGCTGCGCAATTACAGATGACATTCATCTCCGCGTGATGACATCCGATCTCCATGCGCGTGCCCGAGGGCACACCCATCGTGTCACGCAGACAGACATCGCCGCCACACAGCCGCCCGCCGCCGCGCGGGCCGCCGTTGTAGCCATCCATGAGCACGACGTTGCGCTCGGGATCGAGCAGGAGCGCGCCAAAGGTGCGTCGCGGGCAGTTAGACGCGCGGGCGAGCGCGAGGCACTGCTCGATGCGAATGCGGACGTGCTTCTCTTTCATCGGCGCCTCGGCGTCGTCTGCGGGCGGTGGGGCTCGAAGACCGCGAGCGTCTCCACGTGCGCGGCATTCGGGAACATGTCAAACGGCGCGGCCTCGACGAGCCCCCAGCCCAGGTCGCGGAGCGTGGCGGCGTCCCGCGCGAGCGAGCGGGGCTCGCAGGACACGTAGACCAGCCGCTCCGGGGCGATGCGGCGCGCCACGGCGGCGAGCACGCGCGGGTCGCAGCCCTCGCGCGGCGGGTCGACGACCACGGTGCGTATCCGCGCCTCGGCGGGCAGGCGCGTGACAAGGTCCTCGGCGCGGCCCGCCTTGAACGCGGTATTGCTCAGGCCGTTCAGGGCCGCGCCAGCGCGGGCGTCCTCGATGGCGGCCGCGCTCTCCTCGACGCCGTAGACGCGGCGATGCTGCCGCGCCAGCGCGAGCCCGAGCAGGCCCACCCCGCAGTAGAGGTCGAGCAGGTCGTCCTGCGGGCTCGGCTTGATCCGCGCCCGCACCTGCTCGACGAGGTGCCGCGCACCCCAGGCCGAGGTCTGAAAGAACGCGGCGGGCGAGAGGGCGTAGCGCACGCCCGCGACCTCTTCCACGAGCCGCGCCGGGCCTTCGACGACGCGGGTGTCGCGCCCGAGCAGCATCGGGCCGGGCTCGGGGTGCTCGCTGTAGGCCACGGCGGTCGCGCCGGCGGCCAGCGCCGCCCGAATCAGCGGCTTGGGGAGCCACTCGACGGGCTCGGTGCCGACATAGATGGCCAGCCGCTGCCCTGTGCCTGGTGCATCTCGCACCACCACGGACCGCAGACCGGCCGCGCCCGTCCGGGCGTCGTAGACCAGATAGCCCAGCTCGCGGACCGCGCGCGCCATCTCCAAGGCCAGATGCGTGCCGGCGGGCGTCTGCGCGGGGCACTCGCTCAAGGCGACGACGTCGTTCGACCGCCGTGCGAAGAGGCCGGCGCGCATGGGGGCGCGGCCCATCGGCGGCGCGAGCGCCAGCGCGATCTTGGTGCGCTGGCCATCCGACGTGGGCGGGCCGACACAGGGCGCGACAGGCAGCGTCTCGGGCGGCACGCCGAGCGCGAAGGCGAGCGCCTTGGTCACCCAGCCGCGCTTGACGTCACGCTGCCGCGCCGCGGAGACGTGTCGGAGCTGGCAGCCCCCGCACTGCTCGAAGTGCAGGCAGCCGGGTTCGACGCGGTCGGGCGAGGCGCGCTCGAGCGCCACGGGCACGCCCCGGCCGTGCTTGCGCCCCGCCGACGTCAGCTCGACGCGCACCCGCTCACCGGGGATCACATGCGGCACGAAGACGACGTAGCCGTCGACCAGCGCGAGACCATCCGGGCCGTCTCCGAATCCTGTAATCTCAAGGGAGACGAAGTCGCCCTTCTGCGGTCTGCGGCTATTCGCGCCGGGGCGCTCGTTGGACGGGGTGTGCACGCCGCGAATGTTCTCACAGGGGAGCCCATGTCGACAGCGAGACGCGAAGTTTGCATCACCCGGCGTGGCTGGCTGCTCGGCCTCGCAGCGCTCGTGCCCATCACCGCGTGCGCGGCGCCGGGGTCTGCGGCGCCGGCGGGGCCATTGCCCGAAGCGACGCCCGCGTTCGACCTGCCGCGGCGCCCCGCGACGCTCACGCTGCACAGCGCATCGCCCGCAGACTGGCGCGCTCGACTCACGCCCGAGCGTTTCGAGGTGCTCCGAGAGCACGGCACCGAGCGGGCCTTCACAGGCGCGCTCTGGGACCACAAGGCGCGCGGCGTCTACCGCTGCGCCGGGTGCGGCCTCGATCTGTACGCGAGCGAGGACAAGTTCGACTCGGGCACGGGCTGGCCAAGCTTTACGCGCGCGGTCGCCGACGCACACCTGCGCGTGCTGCGCGATACCCAGTACGGCATGGTACGCGAGGAGCTGCGCTGCGCGCGCTGCGACGGCCACCTGGGCCATGTCTTCGACGACGGCCCCCCGCCCACAGGTCGGCGCCACTGCATCAACAGCGCCGCGCTCATCTTTACGCCCACCTGAGAGGTCTCGACATGCGCCTCGCTCTGATCGCTCTATCGCTCGCCGCGTGCACTTCGGCCACAGCCGAGGCGCCCAGCACCCAGCCCGCCGTGGTTACGCCTGCCGTCAGCGCCGCGCCCGCCGGCACAGCGGCGCCCGACTTGGAGGCCGGCGTGGCGGCCGGCACGCTCAAGGCCGCAGTCTTCGCGGGCGGGTGCTTCTGGTGCATGGAGGGCCCATTCGAGCGCGCGGCCGGTGTCCTGTCCGTGGTGAGCGGCTACGCCGGCGGCACCGAGGCCAACCCGACCTACGAGCAGGTGGGGAGCGGGCGCACCGGGCACGCCGAGGTCGTCCGCGTCGTCTACGACCCAGCGCGCACGTCGTTCGCGGCGCTGCTCGAGGTCTACTGGCACAACGTCGACCCGACGCAGCGCGATGGCCAGTTCTGCGACGAGGGGCGGCAGTACCGCACCGCGGTCTTCTTCTCAGACGACACCGAGCGCGCAGCCGCGACGGCGTCGAAGGCGGCGCTCGAGGCCGCGGGCACCCTGCCCGGCCCGATCGTGACGGAGATCGTGCCCGCGACGCCGTTCTACGCGGCCGAGGGATACCACCAAGACTTCTACCGCACCAACCCGACGCGGTACGCGATGTACCGCGCGGGCTGTGGCCGCGACCGCCGCCTGCAGGCGCTCTGGGGCGCCTCGGCGGGGCACTGAGTCAGCGGCGGCGCGGGAACGGCTGCCGCAAGTCGTCGTCGAGCGCAGCGCCATGCGGCGTGAGCTGACCGCCGACAGCCGAGGCCTGCGCGGGGATGGGCGCAGGCGTGGCGTTCGCGAGTGACTCCGCAGCGCGGAGTCGAATCTCCTCGTGTGCGCGGTCGAGGTAGGCCCGCAGCTGCTCCATCCGGTTGAGGTTCTCGTCGTCCTGCGGCAGGTGCTGGAACTCCTCGAGCGCGCGCCGCCAGAGAAGCGCCTCACGCCGAGGCTCGCGCGCGGCGTGCGCTTGGTGCGCCTGCGCGGTCCATGTGTCGAGCCGCGACTTCGCGATCGAGGTCGTGAGGTGCTGCATGAGCGACTTCGCGCGCGACATCGACAGGCCGCCGGTCGAGTGAATCTGGCTGATCAAGCGAATCGCGGCGTTGAGAGCCTTGCGGACCTCAACCGCCTCCTCGTCCGTCGTCGGGAGCCAGTCGGGCACGGTCTTCGGCTCGCTCAGCCGAGCGATTTCCCTGCGGACATCGTGGAGGTCACGCTCGTCATCTTTATTGCCCGGGTCGGCGATCAGGCTATCGGCGTAGCAGGTCGCCATCTCGGTGAGCAGAAACCGCGTGACCTCCTCACCCAAGTAGCGCGAGGGGATGTCGTCCAGCACCACGCGGAACTGGGACGCGCGCTTGCGCAGCAGCGACCGACGCTCTAGGCGGCGTTGCCTCGTCCCGCGGGAGACGGCCCACGACGCCGCGATGAGCAGCAGCAGCAGGGTCAGAAAGAGGATCGGGACGTAGCTCATGTTTTTCGTGCGGGAATTGTTATCATTGTGCGCTACGCCCGGCGCGTCAATTCGGGCTAGCGAGCGCGTCGATTCCCGCATTCGCCAGCGCGTCTGCCCGCTCATTGCCGGGGTCACCCGCGTGCCCTTTGACCCACACCCACTCGATGCGATGGCCCGCGGTCGCGGCGTCGAGCGCGCGCCACAGGTCCTCGTTCTTGACGGGCGCCTTGCTCGCGGTCTTCCAGCCGTTGCGCTTCCAGCCGACGATCCACTTCTCGATACCGTCGAGGACATAACGAGAGTCCGTGTGGAGCCGCACGTGCGTCGGTCGCTTGAGCGCCTCGAGCCCACGCAGGGCGGCGGTGAGCTCCATGCGGTTGTTCGTGGTCGTCGCCTCGCCGCCGGAGAGCTCCTTGCGGTGGTCTCTCCAGATGAGCAGCACGCCCCAGCCGCCGGGGCCAGGGTTGCCGCGGCAGGCGCCGTCGGACCAGATGTCGACCGGGGGACTCGGAGGGGCGGTGTGGGTACTCACGCCGCGGGAGTCTACATCACTCACGCTTGCCCTCGACCCAGCAAGACGTTTACGAGTCAGGGATGCTCGCAGACGTCGCGCTCGCCGTCCTCGTCGGCCTCGTGGCCCCCACGCCCAGCCCGTGGGCGCAGGCGACTACGCCCAGCGCAGGTGCGGCCCAGTCAATGGGGACCTACAACCGAGGGTGCATCGGCGGGGCGCGCGCGCTCGCGCTCAGCGGCCCCGGCTGGCGCGTGATGAAGCCGGAGCGCGTGCGCTACTTTGGTCACCCTGTGCTGCTCGACGTGGTGCACACGCTCGCGGGCTTCGTGAAGTCGAAGCGCCTCGGCGCGCTGCGCGTCGGCGATCTGGGGCAGCCGCGCGGCGGGCCAGCACCCAGCGGGCATGCGAGCCACCAGACAGGCCTCGACGTCGACATCGGCTACGCCCTCACGCCACCGAGCGAGGGCGAGTATTGGCGATCGATGGTCGAAGGCCCGCGTGGTCGCGTGACACCCGACTTCGGCGCGTCGCAGCTCAAGCTCGTGCGGCAGGCGGCGCTTGATGAGCGTGTTGACCGCATCTTCGTGAACCCGGTGATTAAGCGGACGCTCTGCGCGCGCGCGGCGAAGCCTGAGGCTGAGCGCGCGTGGCTCCGCAAGGTTCGGCCGTGGTGGGGCCATGACGAGCATATGCACGTTCGGCTGCGCTGCCCGAGCGGGAGCCCGGAGTGCGATGACCAGGCGGCGCTGCCCGAGGGCGACGGCTGCGACCGGCTTGGGTGGTGGTTCGCCAAGCGCAAGCGGCAGCCCGAGCCCCCGCCGAAGCCCGACCCCGCCCCTGAGCCGAAGCCCAAGCCCGCGCGGCCGCTGCCACCACCGGAGTGCGACGCCGTGCTCGCCGCCGCCCCCCAGAGCGGACCGTGAGCACCGCCTGGACGACCATCGGCCTGCTCGTCGTCGCGAATGTCTTCATGAACTTCGCGTGGTACGGCCACCTCAAGTTCAAGGACACCGCCCTGTGGGCCGTGGTGCTGGTGAGTTGGGGGATCGCGTTCTTTGAGTACTGCCTGCAGGTGCCCGCGAATCGGCTCGGCCACGGTCGCTTTTCGGCAGCGGAGCTCAAGACGATGCAAGAGGTCATCTCCCTTTCGACCTTCGCCGTGTTCTCCGTCTGGTACCTGCGCGAACCCTTGACGTGGAGCCATGCGGTCGGGTTCGCGCTCATCGCGCTTGGGGCCGCGGTGATCTTCAAGCCCTGGGCGTAACGCCGCCCGTTCGTGGCGGGCGTGTGACAAATTGCGACACCTGCGGGGCAAGTCGGGGCCGCGCGTTGACGCCCTTCGGGCCGCTCATCAGCATGCGCTCACCCCACAGGCTCGCGCAGGGAGACCCATGGAAGCGCTGCTCGACAATGGCCTCAGCGGTGGCAGCCTCGCGCTGCTCTTCGTGTGCCTCTTCGCCGCGCTCGCCTTCGAGTTCGTGAACGGCTTTCACGACACGGCGAACGCCGTCGCCACGGTCATCTACACGAACTCGCTCAAGCCGAACGTCGCGGTCGTGCTCTCGGGCGTCTTCAACTTCATGGGCGTCTTCGCAGGTGGTATCAGCGTTGCGATGGGCATCATGAAGCTGCTGCCCGTCGAGCTTCTGGTCGCCGGGGGGCCCGGCGTCGGGCTCGCGATGGTGTTGGCGCTGCTGGTCGGCGCGATCGCTTGGAACGTGGGCACATGGTACTTCGGGCTGCCGTCGTCAAGCTCGCACACGCTCATCGGGTCGATCATCGGCGTCGGGATCGCGCACTCGCTCACGCCCGGCCACGTGTTCGGTGAGGGCGTGAACTGGTCGAAGGCCACGGACATCGGCGTGTCTCTGCTCGTGAGCCCTATGGTCGGCTTCGGCGCGGCCTTCCTGCTCTTCTGGTTGATGAAGCGCTACGCCCGCAACCGCGCGCTCGTCGAGCCCCCCGTGGGGGACGCGCCGCCGCCGCGCGGCACGCGCGCCGTCTTGATCGGCACCTGCACGGCGGTGAGCTTCGCCCACGGCTCGAACGACGGCCAGAAGGGCGTCGGGCTCGTGATGCTGATTCTGATCGGCCTGTTGCCCGCAGGCTTCGCGCTCAACCCCGACGCCTCGGCGGACTCGCTCGAGCGCGCGCGCGCGGCCGCCGTGGCGCTGGACGCCACGCTCGCGCAGCATGGGGACGCAGGCGGAAGCGAAGAGGTCGGCAAGGCGCGCGCGCTCCTGACTGACCTGTCGACACGCCTTGAGGGGCGCAATGCCGTGACCGAGATCCCCGCAGACGCCCGTTTCGCGGTGCGTCAGGACATCCTGCTCATCGACCGCTCGGTCTCCAAGCTCGTCGATCGTGGGCACTTGGGCTTGAGCGAGGTCGACCGCGCCGCGCTTGAGGCCAACCGCAAAGCGCTGCGCACGCCGACGGAATACGCGCCGACTTGGGTGCTCGTCGCGATCGCGCTGGCGCTCGGCGTCGGCACGATGGTCGGCTGGAAGCGCATCGTGGTGACCGTCGGCGAGAAGATCGGCAAGACGCACCTGACCTATGGCCAGGGCATGTCGGCGGAGATCGTCGCGGCGTCTGCGATCGGGTTCGCCTCGGTGTCCGGCCTGCCGGTGAGCACGACGCACGTGCTGTCCTCGGGCATCGCCGGCACGATGGTCGCGCAGCGCGCGGGGCTCAACGAGCGCACAGTGCGGAGCATCGCAGCGGCGTGGTTGCTCACGCTGCCCGCCTCGATGCTGCTCGCGGGCGGGGCCTTCTGGGTCCTGCGCCTCGTCCTCGCCTGAGCCCCCTAGCGCCCGCCACCAAAAACGGTGAACCTTGCCGGCGGTGAAGACTCCGCCGACCCCCGCTCAGCGCGCGCGACGCCGCCGACTGCTCGCCTTCGCGTGCGCCTTGGGCGTTCACGCGGGTGCCTATTTCGTGGTGACGTGGGTCGCTCCGCCCGCGCTCGATCTGGAGCTGGAACTGGTCGACGACCTCGGCTTCGGTCTCGACCAGGCGATGATGACGACCCTCGTCTCGGCGCCAACGCCGGAGTCCGCAGCACCCGAGGCGACGGCGTCCGAGGCGCCGAGCGTGGCGCCCGACGAAGAGCCCCTGCCCGCGCTGGACGCCGCCCCGCCCGCCTCGCAGCCACCGCCGGACGCGGCCGTGCCCGACGCTGCGCCGCCGCCATCGAAGCCCCCGAGAGACGCCGCGCCGCCCGATGCCGCGCCGCCCGATGCCGCGCTCGCGTCGCAGCCGCCGGCGGATACGAGCGCCGTCGCGCAGACCACCACGGACGCGGGCCCGAGCGCGCCACAGTCAGCGCCGGCCGCGGTTGGGCTCGCCGCGTCCGCGCCGCCCGGGGCTGTGGCACTCCCGGCCGGCGCCCAGATCGCGCTGCGATTGGACCTGGCCGCGGTGCGCGCGTCGCCGCTCTCGACGGACACCGCCGCCCTGCTCGCCGCCATCCCCGATTGGCAGCGCCTGCTCGATGGCGCGGGGGTCGACCCCGTGACGGCGCTCGACCGCGTGGTGATCGCGACGCCGAGCCTGTCGCAGACTCACATGGTGATGGCGGGGCTGCTGGCGAAGCCCGGCTCGGGGCTGGTGCGCGCCGCCGTGGCCTCGCTCGCGCAAGCGCGGGGCGTGCCGGCGCCCTGGACGCGCGTGGACGGCCGCCCCGTCGCCCCGTGGGCCAACGCGGACAGCGTGCCGCGACACGTCGCGCTGCTCGACGACCGGCACTTCGCCATCGCGCAGCTCACCGACCTGCCCAAGGTGCTGGCCCTCGCCCAAGCGCGAGCGCAGCAGGCGCCCCCGAGCCCGCCCGCCCCCAGCGAGCTCAGCGACGCGGGCCTGCCCGCCCCGCCGCCGCTCTCAGGCACCGAGGCGCTCCTGTGGATGCCGCCCGACACGGTCGTGTCCATCGACATCGATGGCGCCCGCAATCTCCTGCGCGGCCAGCCCGCACTCGCGCCCACAGCGCTCCGCGTCGCGCTGGTCAACCTGCCAGAAGCCCGCGTGCGGCTCGAGGCCGAGGCCCGCTATCCCGACGAAACGCAGGCGCAGGCCGCGCTCAAGGAGATTGTCCGACGCCAAAACGCAGCGCTTCAGAACCCGCTGACGATGATGGCGCTCGGCGCGATGGGCCTGCACACCCTCGTGCGTGACCTGACACCGGACGTCTCACCGGACGGCCTGTTGCGGTCGCGCGTCGAGCTGAGCTACCCGCAGGTCAAGGGCATGCTGGCCTATATCCGCACCTCGCTTGAGGCGCGGGCGCAGCGGGCAGCGCAGGCTCGAGCGGCCGCAGCCGAGGCCGCCAGCGCCCCGCCGAGCGCGGTGGGCAGCACCCCGCCCTCGACACCGGCGTCGAGGCCAGAGCGGCAAGCACCGCCCTGAGCGCCGCGTCAGTTGCGGTTGGCCGCGCGGTGATTACTATACCGCGGTTTTTGCCTGCCCCCCCGAAAGGGACCGCCGTCATGATGGATCTGTTCACTCGCCTCTTTGGCACCGCGAACGAGCGCGCGCTCGCGAAAATCACGCCGTTCGTCCCGCAGATCAACGCCCTCGAGCCGGCGATGCAGAAGCTCTCGGACGACGAGCTCAAGGCGAAGACGCCGTACTTCAAGGCCAAGCTCGCTGCCGGCGCAACGCTCGACGACATCCTTGTCGAAGCCTTCGCGGTCTGCCGCGAGGCGAGCGTGCGCGTGCTCGGCCTGCGCCACTACGACGTGCAGCTCATCGGCGGCGCGGTGCTTCACTCCGGCAAGATCGCCGAGATGAAGACGGGCGAGGGCAAGACGCTCGTCGCCACGCTCGCGTGCTACCTGAACGCCCTCGGCGGCAAGGGCGTGCACGTCGTCACGGTGAACGACTACCTCGCCCGCCGTGACGCGGAGTGGATGGGGCAGCTCTACCGCTGGTTGGGGCTCTCGGTCGGCGTCATCGTGCATGGCCTGACGGACCAGCAGCGCCAAGACGCCTACAACAGCGACATCACCTACGGGCAGAACAACGAGTTCGGCTTCGACTACCTGCGCGACAACATGAAGTTCGAGCTGTCGCGCTATGTGCAGCGGGAGCTGAACTTCGCGATCGTCGACGAGGTCGACTCCATCCTGATCGACGAGGCGCGCACGCCACTCATCATCAGCGGGCAGGCCGAGGACTCGAGCGAGCTGTACCGCACCGTCGACAAGCTCATGCCGAAGCTCAAGCGCGACGTGCACTACAACGTTGACGAGAAGAGCCACTCGGCCACGCTGACGGAAGACGGCGTCGAGCAGATCGAGAAGCTCATGCAGGTCGACAACCTGTATGCGCCCGAGCACATCATTGTCCTGCACCATGTGAACAACGCGCTGAAGGCGCACACGCTCTACCGGCGTGATGTGAACTACTTGGTGCGCGAGGGCGAGGTCGTGATCATCGACGAGCACACCGGCCGCCTGATGCCGGGTCGGCGCTGGTCGGACGGCCTGCACCAGGCGGTCGAGGCGAAGGAGGGCGTGGACATCCAGCCCGAGAGCCAGACGCTCGCGACCGTGTCGTTTCAGAACTACTTCCGCATCTACAAGAAGCTCGCCGGCATGACGGGTACGGCGAAGACGGAAGAGGAAGAGTTCCAGAAGATCTACAAGCTCGACGCTGTGCAGGTGCCCACGCACCGCCCGATTCAGCGCACCGACAAGCCCGACATCGTGTACCGCAGCGAGCGCGGCAAGTTCCGCGCGATCGTCGACGAGATCAAGGCCTGCAACGCGAAGGGCCAGCCGGTGCTCGTCGGCACGATCAGCGTCGAGAAGTCCGAGATCCTGCACCGCCTGCTCGACAAAGAGGGCATCGCCCACACAGTGCTCAACGCGAAGCACCACGCGCGCGAGGCGAGCATCGTTGCGCAGGCAGGCCGGCTCGGCGCCGTGACCGTGGCCACGAACATGGCGGGTCGCGGCACCGACATCATCTTGGGCGGCAACGCGGAGTACGCGGGGCAGGCGCTCATGGAGGCCCGCGGCTTCGAGCGACACACGCTCGACTGGGAGCACGCCGAGGGCTTCGTCAAGCAGATCTGCATCGGCAAGGAGCACAACGCGCGCGCCCTGCTCGAGACCCTCGGTGACCGCGCAGACGAAGCGCTGATCGAGGAGATCAAGGCGCTGCGTGAGCAGCTCAAGCGCGAGCAGGCGCAGGTCGTCACCGCGGGCGGTCTGCACATCATCGGCAGCGAGCGGCACGAGAGCCGGCGCATCGACAACCAGCTCCGCGGGCGCGCGGGCCGTCAGGGCGACCCCGGCTCGAGCCGGTTCTACCTGTCGCTCGAGGACGACCTGATGCGGATCTTCGGCTCGGACCGACTGGTCTCGGTCATGGACCGCTTGGGCATGAGCGACGACGCGCCGATTGAGGCCACGATGGTCACGCGCTCGATCGAGAACGCGCAGAAGCGGGTCGAGGGCCAGCACTTCGACGCCCGTAAGAACCTGCTCGAGTACGACGACGTGATGAACCAGCAGCGCAAGACCGTGTACGCGTGGCGGTTGCGCGTGCTGCGGTCCGAGGGTGAGGCGCTGCGCGAGATCACGTACGACGCCATCGAGGACTTGGTCATCAACCTCACGGCGACTCACTGCGGCGCTGAGATGAAGCTCGAGGAGTGGAAGCCAGAGGCGCTCATCGAGGAGGTCGAGCGGCAGTTCGGCGTGAAGGTCGACTTCACGGGGCTGCCGCAGAGCACCGAGCGCTACCAAGAGCGCGTGTACTTCGCGGTCGAGAAGGCCCTGAAGGCGCGGCACGCAGAGATCGAAGAGAAGCAGCCGAACATCTTTGGGCGCATCGAGAAGGAGCTCTTCCTGCGCACGATCGACGAGCTCTGGAAGCACCACCTGCAGGTGATGGACCAGCTTCGTCAGGGTATCGGCCTGCGAGGCTACGGCCAGCGCGACCCCAAGAAGGAGTACCAGAAGGAGGGCTTCCGGCTCTTCCAGGACCTGCTCGTCGAGACAAAGGCCAAGGTGGTCAGCCAGCTTATGCGCGTGCAAGTCCGCGGCGAGGCTGAGGTCCGCGCCGAGGAGGAGGCGTATCGCCGCCGTATTGAAGCGCTGCAGCGACAGATGCAGATGTCGGCGCCGGGCGGTGACAAGACAGAGGATGGCGCGCCCGCCGGGCCGACGCCGGAGCAGGTACTCGCGGCCCGACGCGCCGCCGCGCCCGTGCTCCAGCGCCGCAACCGCGCCAAGATCGGCCGCAACGACCCCTGCTGGTGCGGCAGCGGCAAGAAGTACAAGGCCTGCCACATGGCGGCGGACGGCGGAAACCCGGACGACGCGGACACGGAGGCGCAGGCGTGAGCGGCGCGCAGCCCACCCTGAATGGCGTGCCCGGCTTTCGGCTCGGTGGCGTGTCCGCCGGCATCAAGAAGCGCGGCGGGCTTGATCTGGGCGTGATCGTCGCGGACGCGGTCGTGGCGTGCGCGGGGGTCTACACGACGAACTTGGTCGTGGCGGCGCCCGTCGTGCAGAGCCGCGCGAAGCTGGCAGCGGCGCCTCGGGCGCGCGTCGTGATCGTGAACAGCGGTAACGCGAACGCCTGCACAGGCGCGCGCGGCGAGGTGGACGCGGCCGAAATGGCCAAGGCCGCCGCGGACGCCGTCGGCTGTGACGTGCGCGACGTGCAGGTGTGCAGCACGGGGGTGATCGGCGCGCCGCTGCCGGTCGAGCGCGTGCGGGACGCGCTGCCGCGGCTCTTGGATGTCACGCGCGTCGACGGCCTCCCGGATTTTGCGCGCGCCATCATGACGACGGATACGCGCCCCAAACAGCGCGGGGTGCGGCTCACGATCGACGGCCGCGAGATCACCATCGCCGGCGCGTGCAAGGGCGCGGGCATGATCCACCCGAACATGGCGACGATGTTGGGCTTCGTGCTCACCGACGCCCCCATCGCCGAGGCCGATCTGGTGGCGGTCTGGGGACGTGTGGCGGGTCGCACGTTCAACGCGATCAGCGTCGACGGCGACACCTCGACGAACGACACGGCCCTTTGCCTCGCGAGCGGCGCGGCGGGCGGCGCCCCCCTGCAGGGCGACGCGCTCACGCGCTTCGAGGCGGCACTCGAGCAGGTCGCAGGCGAGCTCGCGCGGGACATCGTGCGAGACGCCGAGGGCGCAACGAAGCTCGTGGCGGTGACGGTGCAAGGCGCGCCCAGCGACGCGGACGCGCGCCGCGCCGCGAACGCGATCGCGACGAGCCCGCTCGTGAAGACGGCGCTGCACGGCGAGGACCCGAACTGGGGCCGCATGGTCGCCGCCGTGGGCCGGAGTGGGTGCCCCATCGACACCGCCCGGGTGCGCGTCGCGGTCGGCGAGACGACCGTCTTCGCGGCCAACGCCTGGGCGGGCGCCGAGGCGGAGCAGGCCGCACACGCGACGATGAAGACGCCCGAGTACGGCGTGACCTTGGATCTGGGCTTGGGTGAGGGGCGCTTCACCGTCTTCACCTGCGACCTGAGCGGTGACTACGTCCGCATCAACGCCGACTACCGGAGCTGACCGTGCAGAGCCCCCTCGCCGCAGACACGCCTGAGATCCCCTGGCCCGCGCTGCGGGCGGAGGACGTTGAGCCGACCGTGCGCGCCGCCATCGCCGAGGCCGCGGCGCGCGTCGCCGCGATTGGTCCGGATGCTGCGGCTCACGGGCCGACGTGGGCGCGCACGCTGGGCGCCCTCGACCAAGCCACACGGCGCTTGGACGAGGTCAGCAACATCGTGCACCACATCGAGAACGTCGCGACGTCGCCCGAGTGGCGCGCGGCCTACAACGCGGTGCAAGCGGACATCGCCGCGTTCTCCGCGGAGATCCCGCTGAACGACGCGCTCTGGGCGGCGATTCAAGCCTTCGCGGCGACGCCCGAGGCGGCGGCGCTCGATCCTGAGCGCGCCCGCCTGCTCAGCCGTACGCAGGCGGATTTTCGCAAGCACGGCGCGGACTTGCCCCCCGAGGGCAAGGCCGAGCTCATGGCGCTGACGCGTGCGTTGGCCGAGAAGACCTCGAAGTTCGCGCAGAACGTGCTCGACGCGACGAACGCGTGGACGCTGTACCTGCCGCCCGGCGACCTGCACCGCCTGACGGGTTTGCCGGAGAGCGCCCTCGAGCAGGCACGCGTCGCCGCCACGCAGAGAGGGCTCGAGGGCGCGGTCCTCACGCTCCAGATGCCCTGCTACCTGGCCGTGCTGACGTACGCGGACGACGCGTCGCTACGGGAGATGCTTTACCGGGCCTACGCGGGCCGCGCGGTCGAGGGCCCGTGGTCGAACGCCGCGCTCGTCGTCGAGATCCTCGCGCTGCGCCGGGCCCAGGCCACGCTGCTCGGCTTCAAGGACTTCGCGGACTTCGTGACGAGCGACCGCATGGCAGGCTCCGGCGCCCGGGCGGCTGGCTTCGTGAGCGACCTCCAGCGCCGCGCTCGGCCCGCCTTCGAGGCCGAGGCCGCGGCGCTCCAGGCGTATCGGTGTGAGGTCGAGGGGGAGGCCGCCCCGCCCTGCCAACCTTGGGACCTCGCGTACTACGCAGAGAAGCTGCAGAAGGCCCGGTACGCGCTCGATGACGAGGCGCTGCGGCCCTATTTGCCGCTCGACCGCGTGCTCTCGGGCTTGTTCGCGCTGCTTGAGCGCCTCTACGGCGTGCGCGTCGAGCCGCGGCCCGACCTGCCCCGCTGGCACGACGACGCGCCCGGCTACGCCCTGCGAGACGCCGACGGCGCGCTGCTCGGCCTGTTCCACACGGACCTGCACCCGCGGGCCTCGAAGCGGGGCGGGGCCTGGATGGTGCCTCTCCGAACCGCGCTGCCGACCGAGGGTGCGCCGCACGTCGGGCTGGTCTGCGGCAACATGACGCCGCCCGGAGCAGACGGCCGCGCGTGCCTGCGGTTCTCTGAGGCCGAGACTCTCTTTCACGAGTTCGGCCACCTGCTGCACCACCTGCTCAGCCGTGTGAGTGTACGCGGTCTGGCGGGCACGAACGTCGCGTGGGACTTCGTCGAGCTGCCTTCGCAGATCCACGAGAACTTCCTCTACACCCGCGAGGTACTTGACCTGTGCACGGGGCACGTCGAGACGGGTGCGCCCCTGCCCGAGGCGCTCGTCGAGGCGCTGATTCGGGCCCGCGCCTTTCGGCAGGGCACGGCGACGATGCGGCAGCTCGCGTTCGCCGAGATGGACTTAGCGCTCCACCGAGACTACGACCCCAGCGTGCACGGCGACGTGCTGGCGTTCGCCCGAGGGTACCTGCAGCGGGCCTCGCCCGCGCCACTCCCCGAAGGAGCGAACACGGTGGCGAGCTTTACTCACCTGTTCGCGGGTCCCGTCGCGTACGCCTCGGGGTACTACTCGTACAAGTGGGCCGAGGTCCTTGAGGCAGACGCCTTTGAGACGCTGGCGCCGGGCCAGCGTGTTTCGCCCGAGGCGGGGCAGCGGTTCAGGGCGCTGGTGCTGTCTCGCGGCGACGCAGACGCCCCCGCCGCGCTCTTCGAGGCCTTCGTGGGGCGCGCGCCGTCGCTGGACGCGCTGCTGCGCCGCGCCGGCCTGACCGCCGCGGCCTAGACGGGCGCTCAGCGCCGACGACGCCGCACGACGAGCGCGAGCGCGGCCGGCGCGAGCAGCCATGCTGCGCTGCCCTGCGCGGGCCGCGCGCTGCAGCCCGTGACGCTCTTGCTCTCGCCCGAGACTTGGACGCGGTCCGCGCCTGCCGGGTCGGTCGGGTCGGTCGGGGGCGAGGGTCCGGCGTCTGGGGCGGCGGGCGCGGTCGGCGGGAACATCGAGCCGCCGCTGGGCGGGGGCTCGGCGCCGCCCGTCGAGCCGGCGGGATCGACCGAGCCGCCCGGCGACGGCGTGGGGTCGGGCTGCGAGAAGTCCTGGCAAGCCGCGCCCTGCTGCGCCACGCAGTACCAGTTGAAGCGGTCCTGCTGGTCACCCGGCATCGACGGCACGCAGCAGAAGTCGCTCGGGCAGTCGCGGTCGACGTCGCACAGCTTGGTGCAGATCGACACGCCCGCCTCGAGGCCCACGCACCGCTCCGCGACGCTTGGGTCGCAGTCGGCGAACGAGCTGCATCGCGCGCCGATGCCCCCCGGCGCTGGGCCGGGGTCGGGGCCGGGTCCTGGGCCGGGGCCTGGGCCGGGGTCACCCGAGCCGTCGGCGGTCGTGACCAGGTTCGGCGACGGGTAGCCGGGCTGTGTGGCGTCCTGCTCCCACTGCGCCTCCCACTCGCGGCGCAGCTCGTCGACGACCTCGATGTTGCGGTCGCTGATGGCGTCGTTTCGCTTGGCGGCGAGCACGAAGGCCATCGAGAACTCTTTGGGCGACTGCGCGTAGCTCGGCCGCCGCTGACCTTCGACCGCGATGACATCGTCGATCGAGATGTTCACACGCGTGCCGCGCACCGTGACCTGGTCCTGCACGCCGCCGAAGATCGGCGGGTAGTACGATGGGTTGAGCTCTTGCCCCCGGTAGGGCTGGCTGCAGTCCCACGCGCCCACGTCCGTGACCAAGAACCAGTCCGGCACCGACTCCGCCGGCGCGAACCCCATCAGGTAGCGGTCGAGTGGGTTGAAGCCAAAGTTGTAGAAGCTCGTCTCGGTCGTAAACGTCCGGTTGCCGTTATCCCGCCAGACGTTGCCCTCCATCGCCGAGTTCTCCGAGTCCATCAGGAACGACCAGTGCGCACAGTCTCGGCCGAGCATCTCGGCGGACGGGCCGCTACGGTCCTGAAAGTAGACGAACGAGCCCCAACGATGGCCAAGCTCCTGATTGAACGTCAATCGACCGAGCGGGGCGTTTTGGCCGGCGTAGTTCCTGAATGAATTCAGGAAGATCACGCCATCGAGGGCAAGGCCGGGCACGGACCGGAAGATCTCCTCACCCGTCGAGCGCTGGTAGCCGATGCCGCGTACGTCGTTCGCGAGCGGCAGGTAGAACGCCGCGACGCTATCGACCGTGAATGTCGTGAGGACCGTGATGAAGTGCGGATTCCGACCCGGGTGCGTGTCGTAGTAGGCCTGAATGACCGTCAGGAGCGCGTTCTGGAGCTGGTTCTGGTCCTCCCAGTTCACGTCCAGCTCGCCCTGGTCTCCGCGAATGATGGCGATGTTGCCACGGTCCTCGTTGACCAAGCGCGCCGGCGGGGGCAGCCCCGCGACCGCCCGGTTCTCCGCTGAGTCCGCGCGCGGCCGCCCGAGCTGCTTACGCAAGCCCGCCGCGACCGCCTTGACCATCGGGTGACCGGTGTCGTCCCGCATCGGCGCCAGATAGGGCGGCCGCGCCGGCATCCGGTCGAAGGCGGGGTCACGCGGCGCCTGCGCCTGCGCCTGCGCCGCCGGGGCCAAGGCCGCGCTCATCGCGCAGAGCGCGGCGCCAGCGAGGCGCCTCGAGGGATGACGTAAGGTTCGGGACACAGGGCCTCCTGCGCGGGCGTGCGTTTCGTGACGACCGCCACGCTAGCAGGAAGTGTACCTGAGCGCCCCTTTCCGAGTCAGGGGGTCGCGGCGTCCATTGGGCCGGCCGCCTGGCGCACGTCGACCGCGCGCTCGCGAGCCGTCTCGCCCTCGCCGACGCGGACGACGACGCGCTTCGCTTCGTAGTCGGGTGGCGCCGTTCGGTTCAGGCTCTCGCTCGTCCGCGCCGCGTAGTAGGGGTCGGACCGCGCATGCAGCCAAGCGCGCGTGTCGACCAAGGCGTCGGGCGTGAGCCGCCAGCCCAAGCCCGCCTCAAGGCCCGGCCGCTCTGCGATGTAGATGTCATCCACGCGCACCGAGACTCGAGCCCAGTCCTCCCGGCCCAGGTTCGTGATCGTGAGCACCGGCAGCGGGGGAGAGCGACCGACGCGCTGGAGCTCCACGTCCACCGGCAGGCGCAACCCCTCGAACACGAGCCACGCGGCGACGGCGACGATGCACGCGGCGCCGAGCCCATATGCGCCCCAGCGGACCCGGTCGGGCGAGAGAGGGCCCGGCAGTGCGCGGCGATATGCGGATGGGACGACAGGCATACGGCGATGATCAGCCGCAGGCGGGTGGGGCGCAAGCGCGCCGGCGTGCGCGCGGAAATTGCCGCACCGTCGGCGCGCTGCTAACGTGTCACGTCAATGACCTCAGGACGCGACGCCGAATGAAGTTCCGCTGCGATAAGTGCGGCACGCGCTACACGATCGCGGACGAGAAGGTTCGCAACAAGGTCCTGAAGATCCGCTGCAAGGTCTGCGAGCACGTGATCCAGGTCTCCGACCCAGAGCTCGGGCTCGGCAACCCGCAAACGCCCGCGCCGGTGGCTGCGCCCGTCGCCGCGAGCCCTCGCCCCAACACGTTCGCCCAGAACGCTCAAGCGGACGCCAACGCCACGGCTGTCAGCGTGTCGCCGGCCCGAGCTGCGCTCATGGCGGCGGCCCAGACCGCCGTGCCGAGCATCGGTCGAATCGGCCCCGAGGACTCGCTCGCGCCCTCGGACGATGTCGAGTGGTACGCCGCGCCCGACAGCGGGCAGGTCGGGCCCATGCCGCTCGAGCGTCTCCTCGACCTGTGCCGCAGCGGCGCGGTCAAGGGCGACGACTTCGTGTGGAACGAGCGCATGGCGGACTGGCAAGCCGCCGCCGGGGTTGCGGACTTGGCGGTCGTGTTCAAGCCCAAGGCCGCGCCCAAGCCGCCTCCCCTGCCGCCGCCCGCGCCCGCCCCGCAGCCCGTCATCGTCGCGGCGCCGAAGCGGTCGACCGGCCCGGTGCGCGCCGTGACGCCCCTCGTCGACGAGGAGGCCACGGCCTTCGGTCCCCCCGACGTGGCGCCGTCCGTACCCGAGCGCCTCGACTTCGACCTGCTCGCGGCGCCCCCGCCACCGGCTCCGCCTCAGGACGAGCTCTCGTCTCTGATGGACGCCGAGTTGGGCGCGCAGGCCACCGCGCTCGCGACCGGCGCCCCGCCTGCGCACGCCCCTGTTTCCGTGGGAACGAGCCGCTCCTTGGGCGGCCTCGGGGGCTTTGGTGAGGACCTCGTCAGCGACACCCTGCACGCCCAAGCCACGGTGCTCCAACCCGCAGGGCTCGAGACATCGGACACAGTGCTCGGCGCCCCCGCCGCGCTAGGTGCAGCCGCCGTGTTTCCAGCCCCCCTGAATGCGGGGACCGGCCCTGTCGTGGTCGCCGAACCTCGGCGCAAGGGCCTGCCCTCCTGGACGCTCATGGCGGCTGCCGGGCTCGCGCTGATCGTGGGCGGCGTTGGCCTGGGCGTCGCGCTCGCGCCGACGAGCGGTGGTGATCCGGTCGCTGCGCAGCAGGCGCCGCCGACGCTCTCCCCCGCGACCGCAGCCGCGCCCCCGAGCATTGTCGCCGCGGTCGCGCCCACCGGAGCGCCCCCCACAGCCCCCACGGCGCCCGAGAGTGTTGCCACGGCGCCGACTGCGCCTGCGACCGAGGCGCACGCCGCCGACAGCCACGCCGCCGACGGCCACGCCGCCGACCGCCACGGCAAGAGCGAAGACGCACCGTCCCACGAGGCCAAGGCCCCGAAGCGCGCCGAGGCAGAGCAACCGCGCATCGTGGCCACAGAGCCTGCGAAACCGAGCGCGTTCGCGGGCCTCGACAAGGCGCGCGGCTCTGTGGCGCCCACGGCGCCGGTCGACCACCACAAGGCCGCGCAGGTCGACAAGCCGGACTCCCTGTCTCAGGCGGAGATCACGGCTGTCCTCAAGCGCAACCAAAAGGCGCTTCAAGGCTGCTATATGCGGCAGCTCAAGCGCGACGACAGCCTCGCGAACGGCCGCGCGACCTTGCGGTTCCGAATTCACAAGGACGGTCGGCCCCGAGACGTCGGCCTTGAGAAGCGCTACGACGGCACCGTGCTCAAGCAGTGCCTGGTCTCCGTGGTGGAGCGCTGGGTGTTTCCCGAGTTCGACGGCGACCCGATCCCTGTCGAGTACCCGCTCATCTTTCAGGCGTCGATGTAGGCGCAGCCGCCTTGAGCGCGCGCTGAAGCACCTCGCCGTCAATCGAGACGCGACCGGTGACAACGTCGCGGCTCACCCCATAGCGCTCGACGAGCACGGCATCCTCGGCCGCCGCGACGCGGTGCGCGTCGGGCGTGACGCCCTCGGCCTCGATCGCCGCGCGAGCGCCGGCGCGCCGCAGGCTCTCGCGCGGCCCGTCCGGGTCCACGTCCGCCGAGACCTCGAGCGCGCCGCGCGGGCGGGCGGGGGGCGCCGCGGGGTCGAGCCGGTCTGCCCAGCGACGCGCGTCGCGGGTGGCCTTCTGACCGAGGGGCCCGCGCAGGGCGGTGGCAAGCTCGTCACGCAACGATTCGACGTGGGCGCTGCCTGTGCCGGCGCGCTCCACCAAGAGCCCGACCCAGCGATCCCCTGCGCCGCCTGCGGGATCGAGGGCTGCGTGGCGCGCGGCCCAACGCGTCGCCTCGGCGGGCCGCTCCACCTCGTAGCGGGTGCTGAGCGTCCGCATATACACCCCGACGAGGGCGGCCTGCGCCGACGATGTCGACCGCGCGAGGCGGAGCGCATCGAGCGCCTGCCATGCCGCCTCGGCGTCCCCCGAGACGACGTCGACGAGGGCGCGGTTCCAAGCGGGCGCGAACTCCCCCGGGGCTGCGGCCATGGCCCGCTCGAGTCGTTCGCGGGCCGCGTCAACCTCGCCCCGCGCCAAGTGCGCTCGCCCCACCTCAAGGTCGATGTCGGCGGACGACTCGGCCTCGCACGCCGCGAGCACGAGCGTGAGCACGACCGCGATGGCGCAGGCCCGGGAGCGAATCTCCATGCGGGGCGATTACCAGAACTTGCACAAAACCCACAATCCGCAAGACTCTTCGCACCCAAAGTCGTCCGATAACGGAGAGCTACGATGCGGATGAAGACCGACTGGACTCGCCACGCCCTCACCGCCGTCGCGGCCTTGAGCGCCGCCCTCGCAGCCTGCGAGGACGCCAACCCTGGGCGAATCAAGTCCCAGTGTGCCACGGCGTGCCCAGATGGGCAGGTGTGCGTGCTGCAGTCTGGCGTTGCGCAGTGCGTGCCCGCGATCGAGCCCCCCGAGGGCGCCGAGGTCCGCCGTCCGGACCCAGTCGAGGACGCCGCGCCTGCCGTCGACGCCGCGCCTGCCGTCGACGCCGTCCCTGAAAAGGACGCCGCCCCTGTTGTCGACGCCGCCCCTGTCATCGACGCCGCTCCTGAGGTCGACGCCGCGCCTGTCGTCGACGCCGCGCCTGTCATCGACGCCGCGCCTGTCATCGACGCCGCGCCTGTCATCGACGCCGCGCCTGTCGTCGACGCCGCGCCTGTCGTCGAC
>Ga0209598_10000551_pt1 | contig 30087 bp, 26 predicted proteins | sample M_140807_EF_Meta_FD_187317 | JGI IMG/M metagenome (GOLD analysis project Ga0209598, IMG submission 187317) | Freshwater microbial communities from Lake Montjoie, Canada to study carbon cycling - M_140807_EF_MetaG (SPAdes) (version 2) | ecosystem: Environmental > Aquatic > Freshwater > Lake...
GTTCCAAAGTGTGCCATTTGGCCGTTGCTCACAAAGTCCATGTATTTCTTCTTGCCACCGAAGGCGGCAAGTGGAAGTCCACCACCGATAGATTTTGCAAGAGTGATGAGATCCGGCTTTACACCGAGTCGAGCAGATGCTCCGTGTGCACCCGCCGTAAGTCCAGTCTTTACTTCATCAAAGATAAGCAGAACGTTGTATTGATCGCAAAGTTCACGAACTCGCTCGAGATAACCAGCATCAGGAAGAACGATGGCAATGTTTTCAAGTACAGGTTCAACGATGAAGCAGGCAATTTTATTCGCGTTACTTGCAAACATGCGCTCGAGTGATTCAATATTGTTAAATGGGACTACGTAGATATCTCCAGGGACGAGATTAGATTCAATATAAGGAGTTGGCTCTTCTGGATCTCCAGCTTCTGCAACCGGTGGCTTGGAAGAGACTACAAATGGGTCATAGCTACCGTGATAGCCGCCCTCAATTTTAAGAATTCCCATCTTCTTGGTTACAGAGCGTGCTACACGCACCGCATACATGGTTGATTCAGTGCCTGAATTGGTGAACCTAACTTGGTCGATTCCAAAGCGCTTACAGATTCGTTCTGCGGCATCAGTTGATGTGGGAGAAGGAGTAACGAAGAGCATGCCCTGCTTGAGGGAGCTCTCAACTTCTTCAATAACAATTGGGTTGAGGTGGCCGGCGAGCATTGCGCCAAAGCCCATAGAGAGGTCGAGTAATTGGCGACCGTCGACATCGGTCATATAAGCGCCCTTGGCAGAAGAGATGGAGATTGGGTAGGGATCCCAGTGCTGGAAGCTAGAAGTGACACCGAGTGGCAACGAGTTAAATGCTCGCTTGCTCTCAGTCTCAGATGCTTTGGTGCCTTGTGTGAATAATTCCCATTCAGCCTTAAGTACAGAAGCTACTTTTTCTGGCGAAACTGGAGTTGATGTGGACGGTACGTATCTGTGTGTTGCTGCATGTTGCGATTGAATCGCTGCTTGTGTAGTCATTGTACAGCCGTACGGCAAAAGTTTCTGATTTAGAAACCGTTTGAGAAGTACTCTCCCTTGAGTTTTGCGAATGAACGCAAGACCATTATCTATGATGCGCTAAAAACTTGCAACAAATGCGTGTTTCAGCGAGTTTTACGCACGAATAATCTGGATAGCATTCAGAATAATAATTCCTACCGCCACAACTATTCCAAGATACTTTGCGGGCAAGCGGCCAACAAGTCGCGCAGCAACCGGAGCTGCTATAACTCCACCAAGTGCTAATCCACCAACTGTTGACCAATTAATATCAATACGCCCGATCTGCGCCAAGAATCCGGCAGAGGCTGATAGCGCAACAACAAATTCGGCGGCACTTACAGTTCCAATAACTTTTCTGGGCTCAGTTGCAGTTGTCGCCATCAGCGTTGGGGTAACTATTGGTCCCCAGCCCCCACCACCTGATGCATCAACAAAACCACCAGTGAAACCGAGGTAGGTGAGAAAACGTGGATTTTTCATCTCCAACATATTTATCTGAGGTTCTGCTTTAAATACATTGCGATAGAGAAGTAAGAATCCTAGGAAAAGTAATAACGTTGAGATGAATATCTTGGAACTCGAGAGATCGATAAATGATAAGAATGTGGCTCCCAAGAAAGCTCCGATACCTCCGGGAATAGCCAGCCTCAGGAGAATTTTCTTATCTATATTTTCAGCATGCCAGTGAGAAGCACCGGATGCGAGAGTTGTTCCAATTTCAGCGATATGGACGGCGGTAGAGGCAACAGCTGCAGATGCACCCAAGGTGACCAAGAGGGTGGAGCTTGTGAGACCAAAACCCATTCCCAGGGAACCATCAATTAATTGGGCTGCTAATCCAACGAAGGCAAAGAGAATCCAATTCATAGGAGAATCTTAATTATTCTCTCCACATTGTCTGCCACCGACGCAGTGCCATCAAGATGCAAATCTGGTGCACTTGGTTTTTCATAGTCTTGTCCGACACCAGTGAAGTTTGGAATCTGTCCGGCCGCAGATTTCTTATAAAGACCCTTCGGATCTCGCAAACGACAAGTTTCCACTGGTGTATCAACGAAAACCTCTAAGAACTCACCATCTTCAAAAATGCTCTTTGCACGCTGTCGGTCGACTTCAAAGGGGCTCACCAGAGCTGTAATAACAATAAGACCAGCATCGACCATGAGTTTTGCAACTTCTGATACTCGTCGAACATTTTCAGCACGATCTTCCGGCGTGAATCCAAGATCCATATTGAGACCTAAACGTAAGTTGTCACCATCTAAGACGTAGGCGTGGGCACCTGAAGCAAATAGCCGTTGCTCTAGTGCATTCGCGATTGTTGACTTACCTGAACCTGAAAGACCAGTTAACCAAATAACGCGAGCCTTCTGAGACTTGAGCGCACCACGTTGAGCTTTCGTTATTTCATAATCCTGGTGCGAAACATTTGAAGCCCGGCGGAGTGAATGGCGAACCATTCCGGCTCCAACAGTTTTAAGTGTGAGTCGATCAACAAGAATGAAATTACCAAATTCTCGTGAATCTGTATAAGGACGCATGATTACTGGAATATCGGTGGCTACTTCAACATCACCTATTTCATTCATCTGTAGAGCATCTGAGGAAATATGTTCACCAGTATTGACATCAATTTTGTATCGGATTTTTGTAATAATAGCTGGAGTTGTCGTTGCACCACTGACGAGCAGATATGACCTGCTATGAATCAGTGGTTCTTCATTGAGCCAAACAACATGAGCGGCTAGGCGATCGGAAGGTTGTAAATCTTCTACAGATTGGGCGATTACATCGCCACGGGTTGCATCAACTTCCGGGGATAACACCAGCGTGACTGCTGAATCAGTTGGCGCGAGGTCACTTTCTTGGTTGAAGGTAACTATCGAGGAAATCACTGCCTTCTGCTTACTTGGAAAAATTGTTACTTCATCACCTTTACTGAAACTTCCACGACGGACGGTGCCGGAGACACCACGGAAATTTTCTGCTCGGGCAATCATCTGAATTCGCATCAGCCCTTGGGCATCTAGGTCAACTGGTTTGCTCCAGCCTTGGATCGCCTCGATAAGAGTTTCTCCCAAATACCAATCCATATTTTTGCTTCGATAAACAACGTTATCGCCCGATAGTGCACTCAGCGGGATGATGTGAACGTCCTTGAGCTCTAGTCGGTCTATTGTCTGTGAAATATCGGCAGAAATTTCATTGAATACTTTTTGATCGAAGCCAACTGCATCCAATTTGTTGATGGCAACTATGACGCGAGATACCCCCATTAAAGAACAGATTGTCAGGTGACGAAGTGTCTGGGTGCGAACACCTTTTACTCCGTCAACTAATACAAGTGCAATATCAGCACGTGAGGCCGCAACTACCATGTTGCGGGTGTATTGCTCATGGCCAGGTGCATCGCTAATAATCAGTCGCTTACCATCCAAAAGATTCATAGATCGATATGCGACATCGATAGTAATTCCTTGTTCGCGCTCAGCTTCAAGACCATCGGTGAGAAGGCTGAAGTCAATTTCTCCCGCAGGAATTGTCGAACCGGTACGTCGCACTTTCCTGGCGGCGCCAACTGTGTCGTGCGGGATGCTATCTGTCTCAACTAATAGGCGGCCAATTAGAGTTGATTTACCATCATCGACACTGCCACATGTTAAGAGGCGAACAATTGCTCCCGACATTAGAAGTACCCCTCAGACTTCTTTTTCTCCATAGAATCTTCATTATCGCCATCGATGAGTCGTGTAGCGCGCTCACTCAGTTTTACTTGCAGGACTTCTTCAACAACAGCCTCAATCGTCTGAGCGTTGGATTCAACGGCGGCGGTGAGTGGATAGCATCCAAGAGTACGAAAGCGAACCTGCTTCATAAATGGTGTTTCGCCATCCTGTAATGGATAACGATCATCATCAACCATTATCAACTGATCACCACGTTTTACTACTGGGCGTTCTTTAGCAAAGTAAAGAGGGTTAACTTCTATACCTTCCTGCAGGATGTAATGCCAGATGTCATTCTCGGTCCAATCGGAAATGGGGAAGACGCGCATGGTCTGCCCAGGGCCAAGGCGAGTGTTATATGTATTCCAAAGTTCAGGACGCTGTTCGCGTGGATTCCACCGATGGCCAGGATCGCGCACGCTAAAGATTCTCTCCTTGGCGCGGCTCTTCTCTTCATCTCTACGCGATCCACCAATTGCGGCATCAAAGCCATGAAGGTCAAGTGCTTCGCGAAGGGCAACAGTCTTCATCACGCGGGTGTATTCGGAAATTCCAGTGGTAAATGGGTTGATATTTGCATCCACACCAGCCTGATTTGTATGCACGATGAGATTTGAATTCGTTTCAGCAATAACTCGATCTCTAAAAGAAATCATCTCTTTAAATTTCCAAGTGGTATCAATGTGAAGGAGTGGGAAAGGAATCACCGCTGGATAAAAAGCCTTACGTGCAAGGTGCAGAAGTACCGTCGAATCCTTACCAATTGAATACATCATGACGGGTTTACGGAAACCAACTGCGGTCTCACGCAGGATCTCTATCGATTCATTCTCAAGTTCTTTAAGAATGCGTGACTTTATGCTCATACCAGCACCTTCGGAAATATGAAATCAGAGTAACTCTTATTCATGGATACTAGAAAATCTTCCTGGACTTTATTGGAGCGATCTTGTTTTACCGTTGTTGGCGCAAGAGTCAACTTATCCCAGTCTGAGAATCCATTAAAGTGCGCAAAACTCTGAATCTCGCGAACTTTGTCTGGGTTATGTAAATCTTCAAAAGGAACATCTAGTATGTGGCAACCTTGCGCCTTGGCATATCGCGCATAGCGAGTGTAAAAATCTGTAAAGTCTGAAATAAATCGGTTTAGCTCACCGGCATCAAGATTGATTACTAGATCAGAAGTAGAGGCTGTATGCCACTTGCCGCTCGCATTGGCTTTCTTGTGTGAGACGAAACGATCAAGATGGTTTCTACGTAGGAAAATAATATGTGGCTTGAACTCAGCGATGAGTGATTCTAATTCCTTATCGGGCAGGTGCTGTGGAAATATCTTAATGACATGAACTCCTGGAATCTTGCTTATCGCACTCAGTGTTTTTCGAGAGTCAAGTGATGTCGTTTCAAATTTGTTGTAGGACCATTTCTTACGTTGCTGCTTCAAGTTTTGCGAATAGCGAAAAGAGAAGAATGGATAGTGACGGTTAATCTTTTCAATATTTTTATTCCATGCATTGAAGATGAAAAATTCTCCGTAGTAGTGAAATCCAGCTTGGTCATTTGACAGCAAGCTGCCAATCGCATGGGTGCCTGAACGGGGGAAGGAGAGCACAAAGACTATTTTTGATTGCACTGGATCAGCTTTGCGAAGGTAATTGACTACAAAATAGGGAAGTAGCGCCCTCACATTAAGGAGAAACTTCTTTATTGAGGGCATTTTACCTTCGGTAGACACTTTAGAATCTTATCAGTCCACGTTTTGAAGATTGATAGTCTTACCCTGTGTCAGCGCCCGCAATTAAGAGTCTAGATAAACTCACCAGTTTTTCTCAGGAAATTGATGCTCTAGAACTATTGCGCAAGCGACGAAGGTCGAAGGTTAAGAAATACCCTTCAGTTTCAGTTCTTGTTTCTACGGTTCGCCCCGATGACCTGACTAATTTGCTGCAGCAGCTATGCGCCCAGAGCCTTCCATCTTTCGAATTACAACTTGGTTTACATGCAATAAAGGTAAATGCCTCGCATAAGAAACTCATCCGGGCTTTGGAGAAACGAAGAGTTTCGGTCAACATTTACTCATTTGACCAGGAGAAAAACCTCGGCACCATTCTCTCTGCCTTAGCCCAGTCATCGACAGGTGAATTCATTGCAAAGATGGATGACGATGATTACTACGGACCTGAGCATCTACGAGACCTACTAGATGCAGCTCTAGACACTGGTGCAGACGTGGTGGGCAGGGCGATGAATTATGTTTATCTTGAACCTCTACAACTGACAGTACGCAGATTCTCTCCTCACGGAATTCAAGCAGTTGAGTTATGGAGTGACTGGGTTTGCGGAGGAACAATTCTTGCTAAGCGCTCGGTCGCTGAAGCAGCACATTGGTTTGGTGATGGCAATACCGCGGTAGACAGGTTCTTACTGAGCGGGGTAACTAACAATGGCGGAAAAATTTGGAGAACTTTTGGGGCTGGCTACATTTATCGCCGCACCTTCACATTCCATACTTATGCAACCAACTACTCCAAATACCTTAATGGAGCCAATGAACATGTAGTTGGAAGATGGCAGCACCCTGTTTTTGGAAGTGTTCTCGCATGAGTACAAATTTTCGATTTAATCGCCCGCAAGACCTTTCACTTGTTGCAAAACCATCACTTTCAGTTGCCGTCGTCATTGCCTGCAAAGATGGACAAGAAAAACTAGATCTTGTCCTAGCTTCCCTTACTTCCCAGAGTTATCCATCTCGCTTAGTCAACGTTTACATCATTGATGACGGAAGCAGTACCCCAATAGTTATCCCCGATATTTCTCCCAAAAATACACGCCTTGTGAAGTACAAAAATTCCCCTTCTCACTGGGGAAAAACTGCCGCCACAAATCACGTAGCAGCAGGGTTGAAAGAGGATGTTCTCTGGTTCATCGATGCAGATATGGTCTTTGAACCTCACCACTTAACTCATCACATGAAGTGGCATCATGCCGGCGATGATTTCGCAGTCTTGGGTTGGAAAAGATTTGTCGATCAATGGGAGTACACACCAACCATGCTCTTGGCGTCACTACGCAATGGTGGTTTTCACAATTTACATTCCCAGAGCTGGAGTAAAGATCTATGGGAAGAGCGAATAAATCGCACACAGGATTTAGTTAATCCCGCACTCGAAGGTTACCGATCTTTTGTAGGCGCAACTTTCTCAATCATGAATTCACAATGGAAGAAACTTGGCGGCTATAACCGCGAACTAATCACTGGGGAAGATACTGAGCTTGGGTGGCGTATCTTTGTAAGTGGATTACGAACAGTTCCCGAACGAGAAGCACACTCTTGGCATTTAGGGTTTAGTACAGTTGAGAAGAATAAAGAGTTAATTCACCGGCACAATGATCCGGCCTTGGCGCAGTTTATTCCTGAGATGCACTCTGTCCGCTCGCGACATGATTTTGACTGGAAGGTTCCTACGTATGGGGTTTTTGTTGACGCACGCAAAATGACCTTAAGTGGGTTGCTCTCGCGCAGACAAGAACTACTAGCAACCAACGGCACATCTGCTCAATTCACACTGATTGGTCCATGGAAGCTTCTAAGAAATCGATACTCCCCAACTTCAGATGTTTACGCAGATCTTCGCGAAATCCATAGCTGGCTCAAGGGAGATGAAAGCTACACATTTGTTGAGATTAATCCGGATGTAAATCTGACGATTGATAGCGTAATTAATTTAATCCAACCAAGTTCAACACCGCACCACATATTTTTTGAGGGCACATCAAAGATTGATTTAAAGCACTTGGTTGACTTTCAAATATCTCAAGGCCATGGCCTATTGGGAGTTGTTGATAAGGAAGATAATCGTGCATTTGTCATCTTCGGTCCAGCGCTTTCGCGAGCCTTGAGCACAGGAGGAAATGTCTATGAAAATATCTCCGAACAATGGGGAATTAACTGGATAACAGATGAGAAGTTTCTTCAACTTAATTCCGGTAGAAAATCTCGAATTAGACGCTTTAATCGTTTTATTAAACGAGAAGGAAAGAAGATCAACTCTCCTTTGCAACTAGTGATTTTCCTCCAGAAAATAGGCAAGCTAGTACTCCGAAAAGTATTACGTAATGGTTAAACCAACAATTATTCTTGCGACAAGTAATGGAATTGGAATGGGGCACTTAGCCCGAGCAACAGCTATAGCCACTGCTATGCAAGAATTTGCAACACCCGTGATTGTCTCTGTAGCTGGGGGTATTGCTGAGATTCCATCTGCAACTGGAATTCGCTGTGAATACATCCCGGGAAAGACGCGCGGTTGGATGCCACGCAAAAAATGGGATACCTACTTTCGCGATCGTTTGGTTGCGATAGCCAAGGAAACAGGCGCCAGCGTCATTGCCTTCGATGGTGTTGTTCCTTATCCAGGTTTTATTGCAACAAAGTTGGTAGATCCTCGGTTAAATATTGTCTGGATACGAAGAGGGATGTGGCAAAAAAATCTTCTGCGTTTCGTTCTACCTTTCCAATCACAATTAGTAGATCGAGTGATTGAACCTGGAGATTTCGCCCGAGGTTATGACTTAGGACCAACGGCTCATCGCAGTGAAGGAATTCTCACTGCTCCGGTTTCACTCTTTCAAAAAGATAAAGCGCTATCACGCGATGAAGCACGAAAAATCTTAGGCCTTGATCTAAATCGTCCAGCTGTGCTGGTTCAACTGGGTACTGGTGAAAGTGATGTCAACGAGAAGATGACGGCGGCTTTGCGCGGGCTGATCGGATGGAAAGATTTGCAGGTTGTCCTCACCAAAGACCCAGTAGATAAGAATGGCGCCTCATTGGCACCCGAAGGTTTAGATATTCGGGTAGTTCGTCATTTCCCACTGGCTTATGTATTGCGTGCATTCGATGCAAGTGTCTGCGCTACGGGATACAACGGGGTTCATGAACTCTTGCCGGCGCAGATACCAACTGTATTTGTTTCAAATATTCGAGGAACCGACGATCAAGAAGCGCGCGCGAAGTGGTGTCACGACATGGGCTTTGCGCTACGAGCTGATCAAGCAGATTTACAAAACATCACTGCAATGGTCAAGAAATTGCAAGATTCGCAAATTCGCGAGCGACTACATCAGCAATGTGCTCATCTTCCCGATCCAGTCGGCGGAGCAGAGATTGCGAAGATTCTTTATGACTTAGCAAGCAAGACAGATTTGTCGCACCAAGGGCCCATTAATCGTCTGAAAAGACTTTTGCTGTGGGCAGTTCTCAGAAGAGTAGCTCTAATTTATCGCATGATTAATCCTCATAAGGTTGATGGCTCAGCACACCACGAGAATCCAATCTGGGGGTCTCAAACTTCTGCTGCGGAACTCGCTCCACTTATTAAGGGAAGTATTCGATTTGAACATCTCATTACGGGTGCGTCAGAGAACTACATCAGGCGACGCAAGGAGATTGCAAACTCCGCCTATGGCACTCGCGATCCTAGCTAGAAGCGGGAACGGATTTCCCAAAGGTCTTTAAATATAGGGTTAAAAAGAGTGCTTGCAAGATATTCCACTCCGCTGGAACCACCTGTTCCCATCTTCTTACCGATGGTTCTTTCGACCATCTTCACATGGCGGTATCGCCACTCTTGAATTCCTTCATCGATATCTACTAGTCGCTCACTGACCATAGAACTCTCCGGATCGTCTCTATGAACAGCTAAGAGAACATCTTGAACCAGCGGATTAGATTCATATGCAATTGATTTGTCTCGCGAAATTACCTCATTAGGAAGTGAATAACCACGTTTTCCTAGATACTCAAGGAAAGAATCCCATAATGAATTGCGGGAGGTAATCTCATTAATTTCCAATTGAATGTCGGGTGGGAGATGGCTCGACATACGGCTATCGCGACGACCAAGAATCGCTTCAACTTTTCTAAATTGCGCTGATTGAAATCCGCTAGATGATGAGAGAAATCCTCGGAAAGCATTGAATTGCAAAGGTGTCATAGTTTCTAAAATGTCTACTTGCGCCACACAGACCTTCATAATTGTTCGGATTCGCCCAAGGATTGCAAGTGCGTAGTGAGTATTGCCAGATTCAAGTGCCCGCTGAGCTTCTAAAAATTCGTGAATTAATTGCTTAAACCAGAGCTCATAGGTCTGATGGATGATAATAAATAGCATTTCATCATGTTCGGGTCCTGTGGAAAGTGGCTTCTGAAGTGCAAGTAATTCATCGACAGCTAGATATGAGGTGTAGGTAAGGGCGGAATCAAATTCATTGCTCATGTGACTCGAGATCCCATATCTGTAATCTTTTCATACTGACGTGTTTCCGTAAGATCCTTAATCCTTTGCATTCCATCCCATACCTCGACATATGAGGTTGCTAAAGGGGAGATAGCTAAACGAACAGTGTTAGGGGTGCGGTAATCCGGAATTACATTGGCGAATTTTCGAAGCGCAACACAAATTCTGGCGGCATCAGGATGGCCGATTGCGATATGTCCGCCTCGTTCTTGAGGGTTTCTAGAAGTTAAAAGTGAGTAACCAAGAGGAGCTAACCATTCATCAAATAGGTCAATCATCATCTGAGTTCCGATAGCAGCTTTGGATGCAATGACGTTAATACCTGCCTCTTCAATCATTGCATAGGAAACTTGGACGCCACGTATTCCAATAATGGAAGGACTTGCAATTTGGAAACCGCGAATTCCTTCGGCCTTAACAAATTCAGCTCCCATGCCGAATTGATCTTCATTGGCAAACCATCCCTGAATGGGAGTCTGTAATTCTTTTTGAATCTTCTTATTCACATATAACCACGCCGGTGATCCAGGACCAGCATTGCCATATTTATATGTGCACCCCACTGCAAGATCAACGCCGTTGGCATCGAAGTTCATCTCGATAGCGCCCGCCGCATGGCTGGCATCCCAAACAACAAGTGCACCATAATTTCGCGCCAAGTCAGTGATGGATTTAATGTCAGTGCGCGCTCCTGAGCGATACTGAATCACTTCGAAAGTTACGAGTGCAACATCTTCTGACATGTACTTCTCTAGTAGTTCTGCGGTAATCAACTCATTATCTGCGATGGCAGGATCTTCGTTGTCGATTATTACCAGGTTTAGTCCATGGCTCTTGGCGATTCCATCGAGTATGTAACGATCGGTGGGAAAATTAGCCGCATCTGTAATGATTGTCTTGCGACCAGGGCGCGCGCTAATGGCTGCCAAACAGAGTTGATAGAAGTTCACTGAAGTTGTGTCACAGACTAGAACTTGTCCGGCGCCAGCACCGAGAACTGCTCGACCCAGAAGATCTCCAGCTACCTGAGCTTCATCAATCCAATGACTCCAACCGGTAACGACTTCATTGCCCCATTCTTGGGAGAGATAATCTCCCACCGCCTTGACCGTGGCATGGGGCAACCTACCGAGTGAATTTCCATCGAGGTAGCAGAGATTTGGGTCTGTAATCACAAACTTGCTTCTGTAATCACCGAGCGGGTCATTCTTATCTAATTCCAACGCGTATGCGCGGTCAGTGACCTTCATAGTTCAAAGGTACGCTCTCCTACCGTGGCGCGCAATGTTGTAAATATCGAAGAGGTTTCTAAAGCCTTCGATATTCGTCCTCTTCTAGATGGTGTTTCACTCGGAGTCTCAGAGGGTGAACGAATCGGAATCGTCGGACGCAATGGTTCTGGCAAAAGCACGCTCATGAAGATTATTGCAGGCGTAGAAGATCCGGACTCTGGCCGAGTAACAAAATCAAATGCAGCACGTATTGGAATTCTCTCTCAGATAGATACAGCCGCAGCCGATGCCACCGTAGGTGATGTTGTGATTGGCAACCGCGAGAAACACGAGTGGGCCAGTGACCCTCAGATACGTGAGATATTTACCGGACTCTTTGGCGGATTTGATGATCACTTATTTGAAAGAGTCTTTTCATCTTTATCAGGTGGTGAAAAAAGACGGGTAGGCCTGGCGAAATTACTTATTGATGACCTCGATCTCCTCTTACTTGATGAACCAACGAACCATCTAGATGTTGAAGGTGTGGCTTGGCTTGCCAAGCATTTGAACAATCGAAAAGATTTAGCGCTACTTGTAGTTACTCACGATCGTTGGTTCTTAGATGCCGTCACAGATCGAACTTGGGAAGTTGTACTTGGAAAAGTAGAAGAGTATGACGGAGGCTATTCAGCATTTGTTCTGGCAAAGGCCGAAAGATCTCGCCAGTCAAATGTCTTGGATGCTCGAAGAAATAACCTGATTCGCAAAGAACTAGCCTGGCTTAGACGAGGCGCACCGGCTAGAACAACGAAACCAAAGTTTCGAGTTGACGCGGCAAATGAATTAATTTCTGCCGAGCCCGCCCCGCGTGATTCAACCGAGCTCTTAAAGTTTGCACTTAATCGCTTAGGAAATACAGTCTTTGAACTACACCATGCACTTGTGAGGGCCGGTGAAAAGAAGTTAATCGAAGATCTCACATGGAACATAGGTCCGGGTGACCGAATAGGAATTGTGGGAGTGAATGGATCAGGTAAAACAACCCTCATGCGCACCTTGGCTGGCCTGCACCAACTCTCAGCTGGGAAACTTGTCACAGGTATTACGGTGAAGACTGCTTTCCTCACTCAGCACCTAGATGAGTTAGATCCAGAGTGGCGCCTACTTGAAGCGGTAGAAAAAGTTGCCACCCATGTAGAGATTGGCAAAGGAAAGACTTTATCTGCTTCCCAGCTATGCGAACGTCTGGGTTTTGATCGCGATGCGCAATGGACACCGGTGGGAAATCTTTCAGGGGGAGAGCGTCGTCGATTGCAATTAACTCGACTATTGATGGATTCACCTAATGTTGTATTACTTGATGAACCCACAAATGATTTTGATATCGAAACCCTCACCGAACTGGAAGATTTACTCGACAGTTATGGTGGAACACTGATTGTTATTTCTCACGATCGATATTTCCTTGAGCGAGTCTGTGATCGCTTCTATGGGTTGCTCGGGGATGAAGCACTCCGTGATCTACCTAGAGGAGTAGACCAGTATCTGGAGCAACGCGCTGATTCGGTATCTTCACAAAATAGTGCGACGCCAAAACAAACATCTGGTTCCAGTGCTGCAGAGCAGAGACAACTTAAGAAAGACAAAGTTCGACTGGAACGCCAGATGGAAAAAGTTGATGTGAAAATTTCTGAACTTGAAGTCAAATTAGAGATTCTCGCATCCGATGCAGAGGGCCTCCAAGTGGTTAATGATGATTTATTGTCGCTGCACGCAGAGAAGAATAAATATGAGGAAGAGTGGCTCCAGGTGACACTCCTGTTAGAGCCTTGAGATAACCTGCTCCTGTGCGTTTAGATATATTGGCAGCGTTATCTGGTGTGATGATTGCGCTGCAAACACGTGCCAATGGCGAACTATCTACCAGATTAAATAACAGTCTTGAAGCAGCACTGATTTCATTTGGCTCAGGGCTAATCATCATCGTAATAGTTGCTTTCTTTCATGCTGGAATGAAGCAGGGAATCAGGAATTTACAACAGGCTGTCGCATCCAAAAAAATTGCTCGTTGGAAACTCCTTGCTGGAACGATGGGAGGAAGCTTTGTAGCGATTCAAACCCAGATTGTTCCCCTTATGGGAGTGGCCCTGTACTCGGTTGCCTCAATTGCAGGTCAAACAGCAGTATCACTTATTGTTGATCGTATTGGCTTAACGGGCGGAGTAAGAAGGCCAATCTCTCTCCGACGCGTGGCGGCCGCATTCTTAACTGTTCTTGCAGTCGTTATTTCAGTCCTTGATCGTTTAAATGCCAGCAACCTTTCAATTATTGCTGTGTCTGGTGGCTGCCTTGCCGGAGCATTGGTGGGTATTCGAAGTGCACTCAATGGAGAAATTAATGAACACTCACAACAGAGTTTTACCACCTCACTATTAAATTTCATCACCGGAACCTCACTCCTACTAATTCTGATGTTGGCTGGAATCCTGCTTGGGAAGAATCATCTCAGCGCTCTACCTGCCGGACCATGGTGGATTTATACCGGTGGTGTAATTGGAGTTATTTACATCGCCTTTATTTCAACAATAGTTCAGCACCTTGGGGTTTTAACCTTCACCCTCTTTAGCGTTGGTGGGCAACTTGTTGGTTCATTAATTATTGACTTAGTGTCTCCAACAGATGGAGTGCAGATTAGTGCCTATTTAATTACTGGAATTTTTATGACTTATCTAGGCGTGATCGCCGGTGGCGTGAGTAGTTCACGAGTGAAGAAACCAGCGAAGCAATAATAAAGAAGGCTGCAATTGCGTAAGAGAATGTTTTCACCCATGGCAAACTTGCGGCATAGAACCCAGCGAGAGTAACTCCCGCCCCCCACAGAACTGCTCCTAGGGCATTTGCAGATAAGAATTGGTAGTAATTCATCTTTGAGGCACCAGCTATTGGAGGCACAAAAGTTCTAATCCAAGGGAAGAAGCGTGCCGCGACAACTGCCCACCAGCCTGATTTTTCATAGAAGCGTTCGGAGTTCGCAATCATGCGTTGCACGCGCGCAGATTTTCTCTTATCCAAATAAGGGCGCCCGACAACGCGACCGATGACAAATCCAACTTGATCTCCGAAGAAAGCAGCGAGCAAGATGACAGCAACTAAGACGGCGATGTTGATATTTCCATGCGAAGCAGCAACGAGCCCGGCGCTGAACAAGATTGAATCACCAGGCAAGAAGAAACCAAAGAGAAGTCCAGTTTCAACGAAAACTATTGCTCCAATGACAATGTAAAAGATGAATGGAGCAAGCGTTGATAGTTGAGAATCAAATGATGCAGCTAGTTCAATCACACAGAAGCCTTCACTGCCGCCGCAACTTTAAGAACGACATTAGGGTCAAAGACGCTAGGGACGATAAATGATGTATTGAGCTGTGAAGGGCTCACGCAATCGGCAATTGCCTCGGCAGCAGCAACCAGTAACTTATCGGTGATCTTGTGAGCATTTGCATCAAGTAATCCACGGAAGATTCCCGGGAATGCAAGCACATTATTTATTTGATTGGGATGATCACTACGCCCAGTTGCCACAACTGCTGCATACTTGCGCGCGATTGCAGGATCAATTTCCGGATCTGGATTTGCAAGTGCGAAGACGATGGCCCCTGGAGCCATAGCTGCTACATCTTCCTCATTGAGAACTTCAGGTGCACTGACTCCGATAAAGATATCTGCTCCCACCATGGCTCCGTGAATATCGCCAGCAAAATTGGCTGGATTAGAGTGCTCAATAAACCAAGAGCGCATTGGGTCAGTCGATGTTGAATTCTTGCCAATTACCCCATTTTTATCGAAAGCGATGATATTTGTGGCACCACTTAGAACTAGAAGTCGAGCAATAGCTGTGCCAGCAGCTCCCGCACCACTCATAATTATTCGTACTCGTGAAATATCTTTCTTCACTAACTTAAGCGCATTGCGCAGCGCAGCAAGTACGACAATTGCCGTGCCATGCTGATCATCATGAAAAACTGGAATATCAAGAAGTTCACGTAAGCGACGTTCGACTTCAAAGCAGCGAGGTGCTGAAATATCTTCAAGATTGATACCACCATATACGGGGGCAATAAGTTGAACAGTGCGCACAATCTCATCAACATCTTGGGTATCTAAACAAACGGGCCACGCATCTACATTTGCAAAGCGCTTGAAGAGCGCTGCTTTTCCTTCCATGACAGGTAGCGCTGCTGCTGGCCCAATATTTCCAAGGCCGAGCACTGCAGATCCATCGGTAACAACAGCCACCGTATTGCGCTTCATGGTCAAGCGGCGAACATCGGATGGATCATCAACAATTGCTTGTGAAATACGAGCAACGCCGGGGGTGTAGGCACGCGATAAATCATCACGGGTCTTCAGAGGCACCTTTGACATCACTTCAATCTTTCCACCGAGGTGGAGTAAGAATGTTCGGTCACTTACCTTGCGAACATTAAGGCCGTCATTGGCTGAGAGAGCATCATGAATTTGCTGAGCGTGATTTGCATCTATGGTGTCGCAAGTGACGTCAATGACTACTTTTTCAAGTAAAGATTCAACAACGTCGAGTGCGGTAATAGTGGCACCAGCATTGGTGATTGTTGTAGTAATTAAAGCTACAGGTTGAAGTTCTGGAGAACCTTCAACACGAATCGTGATTCCATATCCGGGTGATGTAGAGGCCATTTACACAACTCCATAAAGACGATCGCCAGCATCGCCTAGACCAGGAACGATGTATCCCTTTTCATTTAACTTCTCATCGAGTGAACCAGTCACCAGCGTGATGGGAATCCCTGCGTCTTTAAATTCATCCTCAAGTGCCTTAATTCCTTCAGGGGCGGCAAGTAAACAGATTGCGGTAATTTCGTTAGCACCACGCTCGATCAGGTAATTAATGGCCATCGCCAACGTTCCACCTGTTGCAAGCATTGGATCAAGAACAAAACATTGACGGCCAGATAAATTTTCGGGTAAACGGTTTGCATAGGTGCTTGCCTGCAAAGTTTCTTCGTTGCGTACCATCCCAAGGAATCCAACTTGAGCTGTGGGCAATAACTTTGTCATTCCTTCAAGCATTCCCAAACCTGCGCGCAAGATGGGTACGACAACTGGTCGAGGTTCGGCAAGTACTAACCCTGTCGTCGTAGTCACCGGAGTTTTAACGGAAATAGATGTGGTGCGAACATCACGGGTTGCCTCATACGCGAGCAGGGTCACCAACTCTTCAACGAGAAGTCTGAAAGTTGGAGAATCGGTCTTTTCATCGCGCAGAATGGTTAATTTGTGAGAGATTAACGGATGGTTAGCAACGTGAACTTTCATGTCATTTACTCTACAGGGCTTTCTTTCTAATCCAATGAGTGCCAAAATGGTTGATGTGTCAGAGCAGACCCAGGACTTCGCAATTGAGGCGTGGCATGAAGACGGCCGCTGGTCTCTTGCTGCATTGCCTGACCCAGATGACCTAACTCACATTATTGATCGGCTAAAAAAGCAACAAACTAACGGTGGCGCTGTTGCTCTCATTGCTATTGATGACGAATTCTTCATCGCAATTCGTGTATTAGGTAGCAACGTTAGATACTTCATGAGCGATATCACCGCAGCACTTGATTATGAAGTGGCCGCCGAATTCTTGGAGATTGCAGATATTGACGCACCCGAAGATGAAGATGAACCACTTCCTACAGGAGACCTAGATATCTTTGCCGACTTAGGTCTACCTCATATGGAACTTTCAACTCTCTGCGATGATGCCAATCTCTTTCCAGATGAACTGATTGAAGCTATTGCTCATCGATTAGGATTCGGCGAGCAATTCGCAGAGTTATTGGAGTCATAGAAATTTCACTTCGTACGCCAGATGATTTAATGGGTGAAGCTATTGCAATCGCTCAAAGTGCTGTGCGCACAGGAGATGTTCCCGTGGGAGCAATTGTTTTAAATAAAGATGGGATTGTCATTGGGAAAGGTTCCAATGAACGAGAAGCCGATAATGACCCAACAGCACATGCCGAAATAGTTGCTATTCGCAATGCCGCTTCGCGATTACAAAACTCGCGCCTCGATGGTTGCACCTTGGTTGTAACCCTCGAACCATGCGCTATGTGTGCCGGAGCTATCGCGCAATCAAGAATTTCGCATCTGATTTTTGGTGCATGGGATGAAAAAGCAGGAGCAGTGGGCTCTGTCTGGGACGTACTTCGAGATCCACGTTCAATATTTAGCGTTGAAGTGACGGCCGGAGTTCGAGAATCTGAGTGTGCGCAGTTACTGAAAGATTTCTTTTCAGATAAGTAATTCGTAAGAAGGATTTAAAATAACGAGCTGGCCATCTTCTTCTCCGACCATTCCCTCTGCGCGCATCTCCATGCCAACTTCCAGACCTGCGATTTCACGTCGACCTAAGAAGTTCAAAGTGATTCCACCACTGTGATCCCACACCTCAACCTGAAGTATGGGAGCAGAACCACGCGGAGCTGTTGAAATTGAAGTGACTCTGCCATGGACCATGGAACGCTTACGCCACTGGATTTCACCTATTGCAGTGACATCATCGGCATAGTGTGTGACTTGAGCAAAAACCTTCGGTGCATCCTGAGTAGGTTTGGCAATATCAGAGGCTTTGATGTGTGCCAGAGTCTCACGCTCATGGTTGATAGAAATTGGCTTACCTGAGGTAATTTTGTTGACATCAAATGGCACGATCGTTGCAACTACCCGCTGCAACTGCGAGATTGGCGCTGCAATCTCTTCCGCTGTTTGGTCATGCAGCAGGCGACCTAAGAATCGCGAGTATGAACGACGAGGTAAGAGAATAGTTAACTCAACGTCAGGCTTCTCAGTCTTACGAATTGCGTAGTCGAGCGCGGAGTTAGCAATACGTCGATCTGGGCAATCGATGAGTTCAAGCTGAACATCTTCAAGTGCAATGGATGCTGCCCACGCTTTCTGGATATCTTCAGCGCGACGATCATCGATGACGAAATGTACTGCTCGAATCTTGTGTGGTTTAAGGCTTCGCGCATAACGAACTGCTCCAACTGTCGCAACATCGACGCTATCGACAAATATTGTGACTACGTGACGTGCCATAGAAGTGGCTCGTTCCTGCTCTGTCTTCACAGAGAGAGCGTCTTGCTCACGAGTGTATTGACGACGTAAACGTAAGAATGTTGCAACCAAGATGGGCGCCGTCACAAGTACCAACCAAGCACCTTCGGTGAATTTAACGATAGAGAAAATGATGACGATGGCTAGCGAGATTGAACCGGCAAGTCCGTTGATAAAGACTTTAATTTTCCATCCTTTTGGTTTTGTACGTAGGAAGTAGCGAGTCATTCCGAAGCCAGCCAAAGTGAAACCAGTAAAAACACCAAGGGCATAGAAGGCAACCAGGTGTTCAACTGATCCTGCTGTTATTACGACTAATAAAAGCCCTCCACCGGCAAGTAAAAGGATTCCATTTGAGAATGCAAGGCGGTGGCCACGCTTAGTTAACTGGCGGGGTAGGTAGCCATCTGATGCAACAAAGTTAACCAGTAGCGGGAATGCACTATAGGTGGTGTTCGCTCCAGCAAATAAAATAAGCATTGTTGCCAACTGAACCATGATGAACATAAACGATCCAAAGGCACCAGTACCTACAGCAGCCTTAGCAATCTGTGAAATTACTGTCGGAACACCAGATTCATAAGGCATTGCATAGATGTGATGAGCAAAGTAAGAAACTCCCAAAACAAGTGTTCCAAGTAGGCAGCTCATGACAACTAGGGTGCGCTTTGCATTCACATGCTCTGGTGCTTTAAAGAGAGCAACACCATCAGAAATAGCTTCGAGGCCAGTAAGAGATGAGCCACCATTTGCAAAGGCGCGAAGCAGGATAAAGATTGCTGCAAATGTGAGAAGGCCCTGTGGTTCTCCTAACTCAACTGCACCAGGCAAATTGGTATCGAGTACAGGCAAAGTTCCGTTTGCTAAACGATAAAGCCCCATACCGAAGACAATAAACATACATCCGACGAAGAAGTAGGTAGGGAAGGCAAATGCTTTCCCTGCCTCTTTTACTCCTCGCAAATTTCCATAAGTAAGAAGTGCGATGACAGCAAAAATCATATGCATCTTCCATGGTTCAGCAGATGGGAAAGTCGAAATTATCGCAGCGACACCTGCAGCAGCTTGAATTGCGAGAGTGACAATGTAATCAAGCATCAGCGCAACAGCTGCTATCTGTGCAACGACAGGACCAAAGTTATCGCGCGAAACAATATATGCGCCGCCCGTTTTCGTATACACATCAATAACGTTTCGGTAAGACAATGTAATGATGACAAGAATTGCAAGCACTATCGCTGTCATTGGCATCAAGATTGCAAAAGCTGCTAACCCAAAGGCCGGAAGGAGTGCTATCAAAATCTGTTCTGAACCGTAGGCAGAAGATGAAATGCAGTCTGAAGAGAGAATTCCGAGGCCATATCTCTTACTCAGACGTTGGTGACCAAGGGAATGACGATTAAGCGCACCACCTAAGAAAAAGCGCTTAACCTTGTAGGAGAAGGGATCTTTTACATGTGCATGTTCTTGAAGTGCTACCGGTTGCGGCGCATCATCGGTCCAAGACATCGGCATCAACGACCCCCTTAGTGCAGATAAAGCAATTATGTTTCAAGACTACTATCGTAGAGTTCTTCGGCTTTAACTTCTTGCAGGCTGCGCGTATGCTTGCCACCATGCAGACAAAGCTCTATATAGATGGCCAGTGGGTAGACGGTGCGAGCAAAGTCGCGGTTTATGACCCAAGTGATAACTCGGTGATTACAGAAGTCTCCCTGGCATCCATTTCCCAGTGCGAGGACGCGATAGCTGCAGCCGATTCTGCGGCGGTGGCCTGGGCAAAGTCGGCTCCCAGAATGAGATCTGAAATTTTGCGCAAGGCTTTTGAAATTATGACAAGTGAGTTAGAAGCGATCGCAACGCTAATTTCACGCGAAAACGGGAAAGCAATGCCCGATGCTCGCGGTGAAGCAGCCTATGCAGCTGAGTTCTTCCGTTGGTTTGCAGAAGAAGCAGTTCGTACACCTGGAGATTTCCGCAAGTCTCCATCGGGGGATAAGCGAATTCTTGTCACACACCAACCGATTGGCCTCTCAATACTGATTACGCCATGGAATTTTCCTGCAGGAATGGCAACTCGCAAGATTGGCCCAGCAGTTGCGGCAGGTTGCACCATGATTTTAAAGCCAGCAACTGAAACTCCATTAACTGCCATATACATCGTGGATATTATGGAGCGCGCAGGTTTGCCTAAAGGTGTTCTTAACTTAGTTCTTCCAGAAAAAACTGGACCTGCAATTTCGATGATGTTGCACGATCCAAGAGTTAAGAATCTTTCATTCACTGGATCTACCGAGGTCGGCCGAGTTCTACTTAAAGAGGCTGCTGACAATGTTATTCGTTGCTCTATGGAGCTTGGTGGAAATGCACAAGTGATTATTTGCGACGATGCAGATCTATCAATAACAATTCCTCAATTACTGCTTGCAAAAATGCGCAATGGTGGAGCGGCTTGCACCGCTGCAAACCGCATTTATGTCCAACGCCCGATTGCTGAAAAATTTATTAGCGAACTCACAAAATCTATGTCAGCTTTTGTGATGGGACGCGGAACCGATACATCAACAACCCTAGGGGCATCAGTTTCAATGAAGGAGCGCAATAAAATCGCGCAGATTGTTGATGAATCAGTGGCGGCCGGTGCAAAAGTTCATCTTGGAGCGAAGCTACCTGATGGTGATGGAGCTTTCTATCCTGCAACAGTTCTAGGTGTCGAGAAGGACAACCCAATCCTAAATCATGAAATCTTTGGTCCAGTAGCCCCAGTAGTCATCTTTGATACCGATGAAGAGGGGATTGCGCTAGCAAACGACACAGATTTTGGCCTCATTAGTTACGTGTTCTCTTCAAGCTTGGGACGAGCGATACACATCGCTGAAGCTATGGAATCTGGAATGGTTGCCATCAATAAAGGTGTGATTTCTGATCCGGCAGCGCCTTTTGGAGGCGTGAAGCAATCAGGTCTTGGCCGCGAAGGTGGCTTTGATGGAATTCATGAATTCCTACAGACCAAATATATTGGTGTTGAAATACTTTAAATTCTTTAGTATTTATTAAATCGCTAGCCAGAATGGATTTTCGAAGCGCTTAACGAATGCAGCAAGCCATTGAGCTGCCAACGCTCCATCGATTGCTCGGTGATCCACTGATAAAGTGAAGTTAATAACTGAACGAATCTGGATCTCGCCATCAATAACAACAGGCTTCTGCTTTGCAGCACCTACAGCCAAAATTGCCGACTGAGGCGGATTCAAAATTGCAGAGAACTCATCTGTTCCATACATACCAAGGTTGGTGACAGAGAATGAACCGCCCTCAATTTCATTTTGCTTTAATTTACCTGCGCGGGCACGATCAATTAAGTCGGTAGTTGCAAGACCTAGCTGCGCAAGGTTCATCTGATTCACGGCACGCACAACCGGAGTCACTAAACCTTTATCGGCGGCAACTGCAATTGAGATGTCAACATCGCTGAACTGACGCAAACTTGCCTCTGTCCAGATGACATTTGCAGCAGGAACATCGGTGAATGCAGCTGCCACACTTTTGAGAATCAGATCAGTAACTGAAACCTTTTTATCTGCCCACTCATTATATTTAGAGCGAAAATTTAACATGTCATTAGCAATGACTGGAGCAGATAGATAGAAATGAGGAACCGTAGTCTTACTTTCAGTCAATCGGCGCGCAATTGCTTTTCGCATTCCAGAATGCGGGGTGTCTACGAAAGTTCCTTGCGGAATTACCGTGTTAACAACCTTTACCTCAGATTTTGTGCCGGTGGAGATTGCATCCTGCACATCGCGCCTAACAATTCGGCCACCAGGACCAGTGCCCTGAATTGAGGCCGGATCAATTCCATTTTCTTTCGCTACCCGACGTGCAAGCGGGCTAGAAAAGAGCCGCCCAGAAGATTCCACCTTCGCAGTTTCTACTTTCGGTGCTTCAGCAACTACTGCTCGAACAACTTCTTGAGCAATGACAGGTGAGTTAGTAGTCGCTACCGTTTCAGGCGCGGCAGACACTTGCACTCCTGCTTCTGCCATCAAAGAATCTATCTCGGCTTGCCCTTCACCTGCTGCGAGCAAAATTGCAATCGGAGCACCAACTTGAACAGATGCGCCATTAATAGCGAGGTACTTTCCGAGTATCCCGTCTGTTTCTGCCGGCACTTCAACGAGAGCCTTCTCAGTCTCAACTTCAGCCATTGCTTGCCCGACAACAAATGAGCCACCTTCCTGGATAAGCCAGTTGGCGATGATTGCTTCAGTTGCATTGGCCAGAACTTCTGGCATTCTCATAATTGATGCCATGCTACTTATTACCGCCAAATCCAGCTTTAACGCGAGCAAGGCCTGCAACTACTTCTTCCACGCCAGCATAAGCAGCACGTTCTAGCACCTTAGAAATACTTGGGGATGCCTCTGATCCAGAGACGCGTTGTATTGGTTGGTCTAACCAGTCGAAATAGCGACGTTGAATTTCATCAGAGAGCCAACTGCCATAAGAAGTTCCGGAAGCGCCCTGTTCAACGATAAGAACTGAGTTTGTCTTCTTGATGGATGCTTCAATGGTCTGCCAGTCAATTGATGCACGATCTAACCAACGTAGATCGATTACTTCTGCATCCATCCCGCTTTGTTCAACTGCAGTGAGGGAATGCTTGACCATGGATAAGTAGGTAAGAATTGTTAAATCTTTACCCGCACGTCGAATATTTGCCTTACCAAATGGGATTTGATAATCAAAGTCACCTTCAGGCACATCTCCCATATCTTGATAGAGATCAACGTGTTCAAGAACTAGTACGGGATCTTGTAAGGCAAGTGCGGCATTCATCAAGCCGATGTATTCAGCTGGAGTAGATGCTGCAACGATTCGCCAGCCAGGACTTGTTGCGAAGATGCCGGCAGGATCCATCAGGTGCTGTGATCCATAACCACTACCGATTGCAACCTTGGTACGAAGCACTAGCGGAACAGGATTCTTTCCACCAAACATATGGCGAGCTTTACCAATTTGGTTAAATACTTGGTCTGCTGCAACCCACATAAAATCTGGATACATAAATTCTACGATTGGTCGGTAACGACCATCGAGTGCGAGACCTCCACCGAGACCTGCAAATGCGTTTTCGCTAATCGGAGTTCCTAGTACTCGATCAGGGAATTTCTTTGCCAAACCTTTAGTTGCGCCATTGGTGCCACCATTGAGACGATGGATATCTTCACCAAGAACAATTACGCGCTCATCTTTCTCCATTGCGGCATCGATTACACCGGCAACGGCGTCAACAAATTTCATATTGGTCTTAGCGCCACCATCTGTGAGTGGTTCTAGCGTGCGAGCTCCTTTGAGTTCTGATGCATCTCCACGTACTCCAACGTTGACGAAGGAGATATCTGGCCATAGCTCAGGTCTAATTCTTCGCTTCCCTGGTGCATCTGGGTTGGGCTCAAGAAGTGCTGCTGCGGCAAGACGATTGGCATCAAGTGCTTGCGCGCGAACCAAATCAACGCCAGCCTGGTCAATTAACCCTAAGGCAATCATTTCTTTTGCAACACGCAAAAGTGGATCGCGCTCGCGCCACTGCGCTTCTTCTTCCTTAGAGCGATAACCAAATGCGCTGCCAGGAAATGGTCCATTCTGATGGAAGTATCTGTATACATCTGCCTCAATGACAACCGGACCTTTTCCGCTGCGCATATGTGATTCTGCTTCTCTCATTGCAAGGTGGACTGCAAGTGGATCCATGCCGTCAACTTTCCATGATGGAATTGCAAAACCAAGTGCGCGAGCTGAAAGTCGTGGCTCAGCTGTTACTTCAGAAACGTGTGTAGAAACTGCATAAAGGTTATTCTCGATGAAAAATGCCATCGGCAACTTCCAGGCGGCAGCCAAATTCATAGTCTCAAGGACAGAGCCAATATTGACTGCGCCATCTCCAAAGTATGAAACAGTTAAATTGTTTGTGAGTGCCTTTCGTTGCGCCCATGCGTTTCCTGCTGCAAGCGGAACGCCACCACCAACAATTGCATTTGTGCCAAGGGCTCCTGCTTCAAAATACTGAAGGTGCATAGAACCGCCGCGACCACTGCAATAACCTTGGGCTAAGCCAAGAATTTCAGCGAGTGTGCGTTGTAAAACTTCTTGTAGCGCAGGGTTGACCAGCGCTGTTACATCTAATTTTCCATTAGAGACATGGTTAATAACTTTGGCCAGGAATTGATGGTGACCTCTGTGTGAGCCGTTAATTGCATCCTGTGAGTTAAGTGAAATTATCGATCCGACAGCGCCGCCCTCTTGACCTATCGAGGAGTGTGCTGGTCCGTGGACTAAACCTTCGCTAGCGAGCTCTAGAACTACTTCTTCAAATGCACGAATTAAGTGCAACTGTCCGAGCATCGTCTCTAGAAGTTGTGGATCTGCCTTCTTCCAATCATCGGGAGTTGTCGCAATTTCAACCCAGGGCGCTCGCGCTTCAAGGGGGGTGCGATTAGTCATGGAGAACTCCTCATGGGGTAAGACGGATCTATGGGCAAGTGCCGTATGAGAGAACAGTAATCTAAGATTGCATCCAATCACAAGGTTTATTGCCAAAATCTTACCTTTTTGGGTCAAATACGGCTAGATTGTATCCAATTGAGAGAAAGGGCTCGTCAATGACAGGGATTCCAGGGCTACGAGGCACCGAACACATCGGATTTACCGTGCCCGATCTAGACCAAGCTGAGAGATTCTTCGTTGATGTTATTGGCTGTGAGCGCATTTATAGCCTCGGGCCATTTAGTAGCGATGACGATTGGATGGCTGAGCATTTAGGAGTCCACCCTCGCACGGTGATGCGCGAGCTTCGCTTCTTTAGATGCAAGTCCGGGCCAAACTTTGAAGTATTTCAATACGAGCCAGCCGATGAGGCGGCGCCTCAACCTAGGAACTCAGATATCGGTGGTCACCATTTAGCTTTTTATGTGGATGATTTTGATGCCGCCCTCGAGTATCTCAAGAGCAAAAACGTTTCAATACTCGGCGAACCGACTTTAAGTAAAAGTCACTCAGAAGGACAAAAGTGGGTGTATTTCACAAGCCCGTGGGGAATGCAGTTTGAACTTGTTTCTTTCCCCGCCGGTAAAGCCTACGAAAAGAGTGCAACCACAATTCTTTGGCATCCAGCAAAACCGGATTTGTGATGACTGTTCTACACAATGAGAACGACCTAGCTCGCAGCCAACAAATCGCAAATTCTCTGAAAGAAGAGATACTTTCTGGAAAATTTCCTCCGGGAGTGCGTATTCGTCAAGAAGATATTGCTGAGCAATTTGGTGCATCTAGGTCGCCGGTTCGTGAAGCACTTCGCATTCTTGAAGCAGAAGGGTTAATCAACCTTGTCGCCCATACCGGAGCCTGGATTTCACACCTCAGCCTGGCTGAGTGCGAGGAGATGTATCAAATCCGTGAACGTGTGGAGCCGCTGTTACTTCGCTTGAGTATTCCGGCAATGACAGATTCAGTGATTGCTGAACTAACTGATTTAGCTAATCAGATGGAAGCAACCAATGATGTAGAAACTTTTCTTAAGTTAGATCGTCAATTCCATTTACTCTCATATTCGAAGGCAGAGACTGCGTTGGTAGGCGACATGGTTAATCGGCTATGGAATACAACGCAGCACTATCGGCGCGCATACTCGCGGCTATTGGCTGCCAGCTCCTTTAAGCCAGCTCATTACGAGCACCATTTATTACTGGCGGCAATTATTAGACGCGATACCGATGATGCCGAGCGGATATTATTCGGCCACATCAGGCGTACCAGGCTTGAATTAGCCCAGCACCCTGATGTCTTTAAATTGTAATTAAGAACGTGGCGGAATAATTTTTTCTGCTCTGAGTTTTTCAAAAAGCTCAAAGAAAGAATCAGGTGTTACTTGAATATCACCAAAGCCTGCCTTGCGGCTCTTACCCATATCAGCGAAGGTTTCTACCTGACGTCCTAAGTCAGCATCAGAGTGCCACCAAGATGCTATTTCAGATGCTTTGTGTGGCTTCAGTGAATATTTTGCAACAATCTTCTCCCACTGAGCGTCAGCACCTGACATGCGTGGTTCAAGTGGAGAAAGTTCTGCCGGGTAACCTGGATCAGTAACATCAAAGTACTCTGCAAGTAATTTCCAGAGTTGTCGCCAGCGAAATACATCACCATTTACAGTATTAAAAGCTTCGTTCTTACCAGCAGGATCTGTCGCAGACCACACCGCATGGCGTGCAAGCAAGCGTGCATCTGTCACATCAGTAACGCCATTGTATTGTTCTTTAGAGCCAGGGAAAATAAACGGTGCGCCAGTCTCTTTGCAGATTGAAGCATAGACAGCAAGTGTCACACCCATGTTCATTGCATTACCGAGCGCCCAACCAATCATGGTGTGAGGACGATGAACTGACCATGTGAAATTCTGTTCAGCAGCTGCCTTAAACAAAATATCTTCCTGTGTGTAGTAAAAGTTATCAATGGGCAGGCGAGCTTGACTCTCTTTAAATGGAGTTTCCATCGGAGTTGCTGCATAGGATTCAAAGGGCCCTAGGTAGTGCTTGAGGCCGGTAATCAATACGGTGTGCTCGAGTGTTCGCTTTTGTGCAAAGGCGTCGAGAGTATTTTGTAACATGGCGCCGTTGACAGCGATATTTTCTTTCTCACTGTTCTGACGTGACCAGGTGCAGAAGAAGAGATGTGAAATAGGGAGATCTTCAACGGCCTTCTTGACACTCGCTGGGTCAAGCACATCGCCGTATACGTGCTTTACGCCTGGGATGATGATTCCCGGCTTACGTGAGAGGCCGTACACAGTAAAACCCTTTTTTTGGAGTTCTGCTGCGATGTTGTTACCAGTAATACCGGTAACTCCGATAACTAGAGCGTTTTTACTCATTTTTTCATCCATTCAGTGGGGCGTCTCAATGTGCCGATGTTATGTGAGACTAAACATAAAGACAAGATAAGGCCTTGAATGTTCGCTAGTACTTGACGCTTTGCGCTCGCAGTGCCAAACTCTTGTGGGTAGGCAGCAATCATTAGGAGTTCTTATGGGACGAGTTTCTGGAAAATCAATCATAGTTACCGGCTCTGGTTCTGGCATCGGCGAAGGATTTGCCAAGGTATTTGGTGCCGAGGGCGCAAAGGTTGGTGTCTGTGATGTGAACACCGCAGCTGCAGAGCGTGTTGCCAAAGCGATCAACGATAAGGGTGGCCAGGCGTTTGCCTTCACCGCTGATGTTTCAAACCGCGAACAAGTTCGAGCCGGCTTCAAGAAATTTGTTGATTGGGCAGGCTCACTCGATGTCATCTTTAACAATGCTGGATTTAACAAACCTATGCATTTAATGGAAGTGACTGAGGAGAACTGGAATGCCATCATGAATGTAAACGGTCTAGGTGTGCTCATCTGCACGCAAGAGGCTGGAAAATACATGATTGCCCAGAAGAGCGGAAAGATTGTTAATACCGCTTCTATCGCCGGACGCCAGGGTTATCCAGCATTTGCACCTTATTGCGCTAGCAAGTTTGCAGTCAATGCACTGACTCAAGCAACAGCTCGAGGATTAGCAGAGCACAACATCACTTGTAATTCATTTGCACCAGGAGTAGTAGACACACCACTCTGGATTGATCTTGACCGAGATCTCATGGAGATGGGAATGTCAGAGCGCCCAGGACAAGCGACAGAAGAATTTTCAGCTGGAATTTTGCGCGGCCGAGCAGCAAAGCCTGCGGATTTGGAAGGAATGGCGCTATTTCTAGCATCGAGTGATTCAGATTATATGACCGGTCAAACCATCATGATTGATGGCGGAATGGTTCTTCTTTAAATCTGATTTTAAGATTTTCTACCCTACTAACGAAATGAGAAGAAAAGAATGAAGGCTCTACAATTCATGTCCCCTAACGTCATGTCTGTTAATGAGATTGCGATACCTAAAATTGCTGATGACGAAGTTCTTCTAGCTAGTCGTTCTGTTGGGATCTGTCACTCTGATATCGAACTTCTTGAAGGTCGGTACATCATTCCTTTCGATTACCCAATCATTCCTGGACATGAATGGTCAGCTGAAGTGATGGAAGTTGGAAGTAAGGTCTCTAAGCTAAAAGCGGGCGACCGCGTGGTTGGTGAATGCGTCATTGGACAAGAGCACTTTGGTTTTAGCATCAGTGGAGCAATGGCTGAGTTCTTTATTGCAAAAGCAGATTGGTTGCACAAGTTGCCGGAGAATGTCTCATGGACTCAAGGAGCACTCGTAGAGCCATTTAGTTGTGGTTACTACGCCACTGTTCGCGCAGAGAACATGGATGCAAGTGACACAGTTGCTGTATTTGGCGCAGGTCCTATTGGACTCGGCGTGATTGCGGCATCAGCAGCAAAAGGTGCCCGTGTAATCGTTATTGAACCTTCCGTTGATCGTGCCAAGATCGCACAAAGCCTTGGTGCTGAAATTGTTATTGATCCGATTAAGCAGAACACCAAAGATGCAGTCATGGATGCAACCAAGGGAGTTGGAGCAACAATTGTCATCGATGCCAGCGGTCGACCAGAGGCGATGGCTCAAACTCTTGAAGTTGCTGCATTCCATGGACGTGTTGTGATTATTGGAATTAGCGTTGGCGGAAAAGCCGAAACCGAAATGGGCTTGATTCAATCTAAAGAGCTCCAGGTACGTGGAATCATCGGCTCGCCAGGTGTGTGGCCAGAAACCATTCGCTTCCTCTCACGCACAAACCTTGACCTTTCCAAGCTAGTTACTTCTTCATTTGATATCTCTGAAGCGGATAAGGCTTATCAGAAAGTGCTTACTGATAAGAGCCAAGTAAAAGTTCACGTTACGAACTCAGGTAAATGATGTCAGCAACGATGCGCGCTGCGGTCCTGCACGACATTAAAGACTTGCGAGTTGAGGATTTTCCTAAACCTACAAATCTTGGTCCTGATGATGTCCTAGTACATGTGAAATACAACGGGCTGTGCGGAACAGACGCATCTGAGTATGCAAAAAACTCTATGTTGGTCCCATTAAAGATTGCGAACCGCAATAGTAAGCACCAGGGTGCAACAATTTTAGGACATGAATTTATCGGAACTGTTGTAGAAGCAGGATCAAATGCACAAGAGATGACTGGTAAGAGAGTTGCATGTGGAGCAGGAGTCTCGTGCGGTCAATGCGCTCTCTGCAAGGTAGGTCGCACTAACTTGTGCGATAACTATTACACCCTAGGTTTGAGCATTCATGGCGGGTTAGCAGAGTATGCAGTTGCCCCAAAGAATATCTGCATACCAATTCCCGATAATGTGAGCGATGAGAGCGCGGCACTTGCCCAACCACTGGCTGTTGGTATTCACGGCGTTCGTCGCGCGGGTGTGAAAAAAGGCGATCAAGTCATCCTCCTCGGAGTTGGCGCAATTGGTTCATTTGTCTGTGTTGCTCTACAAAACTATGGCGTAGAAATCATTGCAATGGACATTGATCAGAAGCGCTTAGATGTGGCAAAACAACTAGGAGCTGACAAGACAATCTTGATTTCAACCGAAATTACGCCTGCCGAGGTTAAGGAGCTCTTCCCTACTGGAGTAGATGTAGTTTTTGAAACATCTGGGGCTCCAAATGCTGCTGCACGCG
>Ga0209598_10000553_pt1 | contig 30075 bp, 31 predicted proteins | sample M_140807_EF_Meta_FD_187317 | JGI IMG/M metagenome (GOLD analysis project Ga0209598, IMG submission 187317) | Freshwater microbial communities from Lake Montjoie, Canada to study carbon cycling - M_140807_EF_MetaG (SPAdes) (version 2) | ecosystem: Environmental > Aquatic > Freshwater > Lake...
CTTTTAATTGAAACGATATTTGACACCCTTAATGCAAAAGCAGCCATATTTGCTGCCAAAGAATTTTTCAGAGAAAACAATATCCCTGAATTACCTATCATGATTAGCGGTACCATTACAGACGCATCAGGTAGAACTTTAAGTGGTCAAACATTAGAAGCATTTTACACATCCATTAAACACGCGGAACCGCTGAGTGTTGGTTTAAACTGTGCATTAGGTGCCGCTGAAATGCGCAGCCACATTGAAGAATTAAGTCAAATCGCAACATGTTTTACATCGGCATATCCAAATGCTGGGCTCCCCAATGCGATGGGTGAATATGATGAAGCGCCACACCAAACAGCACACTTTATTGAAGAGTGGGCGAATCAGGGTTTTGTAAATATTGTTGGTGGTTGCTGCGGCACTACACCAGACCATATCAAACATATCGCAGACAATGTTAAAAAAATTACGCCTCGAAAAAGACCCACAGTAGCTACTTCAATAGCTTAAGCACAATTAGATTTTTATGAGTTCAAATAATACGATACAACCTTATTTAAGATTAGCCGGATTAGAGCCGCTAGTTATTAGACCCGAAACAAATTTTGTAAACGTTGGGGAAAGAACCAATGTTACAGGATCTAAAAAATTTGCGCGTCTCATCAGAGAAAATAAATATGAAGAAGCTTTATCGGTTGCCAGACAACAAGTAGAAAGCGGTGCACAAGTACTCGACGTAAACATGGACGACGCACTACTTGATGGTGTAGAAGCCATGACTACGTTTTTGAATTTACTTCAAAGTGAGCCAGATATTGCGCGTATTCCAATCATGATTGATAGCTCTAAATTTGAAATTATAGAGGCTGGTTTAAAATGTGTACAAGGAAAATGTATTGTAAACTCTATCTCCATGAAAGAAGGAGAGGAGAAATTTATTGAGCAGGCTTATAAGTGCAAAGCCTATGGTGCTGCTGTTATTGTGATGGCTTTTGATGAGATAGGACAAGCCGATACCAAGGATCGAAAAATTGAAATTTGCCAAAGAGCTTACGATATTTTAACTACCAAAGTGGGCTTCGCACCTGAAGATATCATTTTTGATCCCAACATTTTTGCAGTAGCAACGGGTATCGAAGAACACAATAATTATGCAGTAGATTTTATTGAAGCAACTAGAGAAATTAAAAAAAGAATGCCACTCACCAAAGTAAGTGGTGGCGTATCAAACGTTTCTTTTTCGTTTAGGGGCAATGATCACGTTCGTGAGGCCATTCATTCTGTGTTTTTATTTCATGCTATTAAAGCGGGCATGGGTATGGGTATCGTAAACGCAGGTCAATTGGTAGTCTACGATGAAATAGAACCAACATTACGCGCACTATGTGAAGACGTGCTCCTCAATAAAAACAATGACAACAACGAAGCCACCGAAAAATTAATTGCGCATGCCGAAACGGTTAAAGCAAAAGGCAAAGTTGAAATAAAAGATGAGGCTTGGAGAAATGAGCCCGTAGAAAAAAGACTCGCTCACGCGCTCATTAACGGTATTACAGAATACATAGACGCTGATACTGAAGAAGCAAGACAAAAATATCCGCAGCCACTTGATGTTATAGAAGGACCACTCATGGATGGTATGAACATTGTTGGTGATTTATTTGGCGCTGGAAAAATGTTTTTACCACAGGTGGTAAAAAGCGCCCGTGTGATGAAAAAATCGGTAGCTGTATTAACACCCTTTATTGAAGCCGAAAAAGAACAGCGCAAACAAGCCCATTTGGCTGCAGGCACCACCAATACAGAAGCTGCGGGTGCTGCCAAAATATTACTTGCCACTGTAAAAGGTGACGTTCATGATATTGGAAAAAACATAGTTGGTGTTGTGCTTGGTTGTAATGGATACGATATCATTGACCTTGGAGTAATGGTACCTACCGATAAAATTTTAGAGGCTGCACAAAAAGAAAATGTAGATATCATTGGACTTAGTGGACTTATTACGCCATCACTCGATGAAATGGTGCATATCGCTAAAGAAATGAAACGTAGAGGTATGAAACAACCGCTATTAATTGGCGGTGCCACTACTTCTAAAATACATACAGCGGTTAAAATAGCACCTGAGTACCAAGATGTGATACATGTACTAGATGCTTCCAGGAGCGTAACTGTTGCAGCCTCTTTGTTAAGTAAAGATCAGCAAGCTGCATTTTTAAGTGATACGCAAAATGATTATGCTAAACTTAAAGATCAATTTGACAATAAAAAACCAACCAAAGAATACCTTTCTTATCAAGATGCACTTGGCAATAAAGTAGCCATTGATTGGGAAACGTATAAACCAGTTACCCCATCTTACACAGGTACTAAACTCTATAAAAATGTTGACCTTTCTATTCTAAGAGATTTTATTGATTGGAAACCATTTTTTATTACTTGGGAAATGCACGGAAATTTTCCAGCTATTTTAACCGACGAATTAGTAGGAAAAGAAGCTAGCAAATTATACGCAGACGCCAATGCACTATTAGATACCATCATTGCAGAGCAGTGGTTAACAGCAGATGGCACCATTGGATTTTGGCCAGCTAGTAGCGAAGGGGACGATGTAACCGTTGTAGCAGATAAACCTGTAAAGCTTTCGTTTTTAAGACAACAAATTAAAAAAGCAGCAGGTCAACCTAACTTTTCATTGGCAGATTTTATTGCGCCAAACTCTAGCAATACAAAAGATTTTATAGGTGCATTTGCCGTTACCATTAATGGTATTGAACCACATATTCAAGCCTTTGAAGCGCAACTTGACGATTACAATAAAATTATGTTGCAAGCGCTGGCAGACAGGCTAGCAGAGGCTTTTGCCGAATACCTCCACTTGCAAACTAGAAAATCAGATTGGGGTTATGCGCCTTCTGAAAGTTTAGATAATGCTGCACTCATTGGAGAAAAATATGTAGGTATCAGACCTGCGCCAGGGTATCCAGCATGTCCAGACCACACCGAAAAATACAAATTGTTTGAACTCTTAAACGTAAAGGATGCTATTGGCATCGAGCTCACAGAAAATTTGGCCATGTACCCTGCATCATCGGTGTGTGGATGGTATTTTGCAAATCCACAAAGCACTTATTATGGACTTGGAAAAATTATGCAAGACCAATTAAAGGATTATGCGTCCAGAAAAAATATGCCATTAGAAGAAGCAGAACGTTGGCTTAGACCTGTACTTGAATAATGTTGTAATTCATTATACTTTTTCAAAAAGCCACCATAATCTTTTGCGTGGCTTAACGGTATAATTCTTTTTGACATAGGCTTGTATATACTGCATGCCTTCATCAATATCGTCGGTAAAAAGCATCAATTTTTTATCAGCCTGAGAGATGGTTCCTTTTACAACCATCGCATCAATCATGTCTATTAATGGCTGAAAATATTCTTTGCCATAAATCACTATTGGGAAATCATTGATCACGCCAGTTTGCGCAAGTGTTAATGTTTCAAAAAATTCATCCATCGTTCCAAAGCCACCTGGCATGATAACAAAAGCGTAAGAATATTTTACCATTAATACTTTTCGAATAAAAAAGTAGTCGAAAGTGATCCATTTATGCATGTATGGGTTGGGATGTTGTTCAAAAGGGAGTTTAATATTACAACCCACAGATGTCCCCCCCGCTTCCATGGCACCTTTATTTGCAGCTTCCATAATACCTGGCCCTCCACCCGTCATGGTGGTAAAACCCAGTGCTGCTATACGCTTACCAAATTCGGCGGCTGCCGTATAATAAGGATGATCAGGCTGATACCTTGCTGAGCCAAACACTGTAATACAAGGATCTAAAAAATGAAGCGTTCTAAAACCTTTTATGAACTGAGTAAATATATCCCAGGCAAAGGTTAACTCATTAATCCGCGGCTTAGGTCCATCTAAATAAACAAACTCTTTTGCGGGTATGATTCTTTCTGTTTTTTCCATAATAAATAGTACAATAGTAACGAATGGCTTGTAATAAAATTGTTAATAATAAAGGACAGGTTGTAATTTAGCCATCTAATGAAAAAACTGTTCTATTTAATACTATTACTCTGCATTGGCATTCATTCGCATGCGCAAAATAAGGTAGTTGTAGAATCGATCAGAAGCTATTCGATGTTTGGGCCAACCATGCATTACATGGAGGATCCTAATGTACAGCAAACCATTCAAACTAGACTTACTGCATTTCTACATAATAATTATAATCTTGACTTGGTCAATGAAACATTACCGGTTATCGTGTATACAAGTCCGGAATCCCTAATTAATAAAAAGGTGACTTTTAAAACAAATGACACCAGTACTTGGCATTTATTTATTGAACTATATGAATATGACCCAAAATGGTTTTTAGCAGGCTCCATGAGTCAATTGGAAGACAGTATAATCATCAATAAATCAAAAAGTGTTTTTCAGATAAGTATTTTACTCGCCAATGGTCAACAACAAATCATCAATGATCAAAATATTTTTGCTGCCATAACAACAACAGAAAGCAGCGGTGGCGGAATTAGTCCTAAAAATATTTTTTTAACCAAAAAAAGTTTTATCTCTCTCGTAAACGTTGGATTAGAAATGGCATTAGATAGTTCCAACCAAACAGAACTCATTGAAATTAAAGCGCCGCCCGTGTATTATGCAGATAATTTTATTTTAAAGCAACTCAAAAATTCAACTAAAACAGAAATAAAAGAAAATAAAGGTGTTTGGCAATTTAATTTGAATGGAAATCCTGAAGTACTTAGAATGGGCGAAGAGCTTTACGATGAAATTTGGGTGAAACGTAAATTAATTGACAGCAGTGCAACACCATTGTTACTTTCAAAAATGAAAGAAACGGGCAACACGGCTAGTTCCGATTTTATATATTTAAGACAGGAATGTAGGGACGTTTTCCAAGACAAAAATTATACCATCAAACTTGCAACCGAGATTGATCCGTTTAGTCAGAGCACGAGCAAAAAAGAAATTTTTACTAATTTTTTACCTGGCGCAGTTAATATGATGCTTTTAGGTAAAGACACGGTTGCTGTTTTTGAAATCTTTAAAAAAGTAGGTGACCCCAACAAACAAATCTATTTAGACAAAACCACCAATGGCATCGATAGCAGCTCTATGGCTAGTATTAGCGATAAGCCGTATACTTTTCAAGTGATTTATGATTACCAAATGACAGGAAAAATAAAAGGGTCATATTTTACCATAAATAGTTTTTGGAACAATGAAATGAAAGAACTTTATCTAAACAAACAACTCATATGTATTGTTAAAGGAAAAACGGATCCCGAAAATTTTATACTTATCAATGGCTATAACAATACCGAAATGATTAAAGAATTATTACTTATAGCCTACAATAAATTTTTACAATAAATGCGCATTATTTCCTACAACGTTAACGGTATTCGTGCCGCTATTAAAAAAGGTTTTGTTGAATGGCTTGCTACCAATCCTGCAGATATTATTTGCTTGCAAGAAACAAAAGCAACCAAAGAAGACGTTGACGCTACTGAAATTGAAAAATTAGGATACGAGCACTATTGGTTTTCGGCACAAAAAAAAGGATATAGCGGTGTTGCTATTTTTACAAAAATAAAGCCGGATCATATCGTTTATGGAACTAGCATTGAACAATCTGATTTTGAAGGCAGGGTTATACAAGCAGATTTTGGACCCGTTAGTATTATAAATGCTTATTTCCCATCTGGCACTAGTGGAGATGAAAGACAAAACTATAAATATCAGTGGCTCTCCGAATTTGAACAATACTTATCGGCACTTAGAAAAAAAAGACCCCAACTTATTGTAGTAGGTGATTATAATATAGCACATCAGGAAATTGACATTCATGACCCAAAAGGCAATAAAAAGAGTTCTGGATTTTTACCAGAAGAGCGCAGCTGGATGACTGAGTTTTTGGGAAATGGCTGGGTAGATACTTTTAGACACTTAAACCCAGATGTTACTGGTGGTTACAGCTGGTGGAGCCAACGCTTCCCATCTGTACGATTACAAAACAAAGGTTGGCGCATCGATTACATATGTGTAACAGATTCGCTTGGAACTGCCCTAAAAAACGCCTCTATTTTCCAAGACGTAAAACACAGCGACCACTGCCCAATTTTTATAGAATTGAGCCTTTAAAAGACATTTAAGCCACTTATATACTTGTTAGCCATGTTATTATACAACGTAACCACCAAAATTGACCCTAGTATTCACGAAAACTGGGTGAACTGGATGAAAAACACGCATATTCCTGCAGTGATGCGTACAGGTTGTTTTACCCATTATCATTTTGTTCGAATTTTAGACATCGATGATAGTGATGGACCTACTTATGCTGTACAATATTTTATCGAAAACAAAGACCAATATGACAAGTATATAGACACACACGCAGCGGCCTTAAGACAAGACGCCACAATGCTTTGGGGCCATCTAACAATAGGTTTTAGGTCATTAATGGCAGTTGTGAATTGAGTGTGGATAGATTTAAAATTACATTTTGGTAATCACAAATCTTCATTATATTGTTCTACAACCCTTATGGGTATTGAATCTTAGGCAGTATCGCCTGAAACCCTTTGCAGCAAAGGCTTTCGCATTTTTTGATCTGTATTTTTCAAGTTCGTTCTTTTCTATAAAAAGCCTGTAAACCCTTTGCATAAAGGATTTGGGGCATTGCACAAAGAGTCATTTTTTAATAAAAAAATTTTGCTGAACGAGAAAAGCAGATAAATTTGTTTTGTTATTCAAACAACTAAAAAAATCATTTATGAACAAAGCAGAATTAATCGCGCAACTTGCTGAAGATGCTGGTATCACTAAGGTACAAGCTAACGCAGCTCTTGACTCTTTCGTAGACACTGTTACTAAAACACTTAAGAAAGGTGATAAAGTAACTTTAGTAGGTTTTGGTACTTTCTCAGTTTCTAAGCGTGCAGCTCGTACGGGCCGTAACCCACAAACTGGTGAAACAATCAAAATCAAAGCTAAAAAAGTTGCTCGCTTTAAAGCTGGTAAAGAATTAAGCAGCAAAGTTTAATTTTTACTTAAAAAAAGAATTGAACCCCGCTTTCGCGGGGTTTTTCTATTTTTGCAGTTCAAGATTGTTCATTTAAAAAATTAAACCATGGGTAGAGGTGATAAAAAAACCGCTAAAGGCAAGAGAACTAAAGGTTCATTTGGAAAAAGCCGACCAGCTAAAGTAGCTGTTGTAAAAACTGCAAAAGCTGCCGCTAAAGCATAAAAAATAACAAACCCCCAAAATTGGGGGTTTGTTATTTTAAGTATCTATACTTTTTGTTTTGCAGCAATCTCTGTTAATGCTGCCACGAGTTTATCAAGGTCATCAAGTCTAGTATATACATGTGGTGTTATTCTAACGCAACTAATATTTTCCCAAACAATACCTACCGTGTGAATTTTATAACCCGTATAAAGTGCGCTATCAAGTGCAGCAGGTGTCATGCCATCAATGGTAACTCCGCAAATGCCACATGCATACTTGTCTTTTAATGAGGTATGAATTTTTACACCCGGAATATTGAGTGCTTTTGTAGCCCAATAATTTTTTAAATAACGAACCCTTTCTTCTTTTCGTTTAGGGCCAATGGCCATATGAAAATTAACGGCTTCGCCAATACCCTGCTCTATGGGAAAGCTTCTGGTACCAAGGGTTTCAAACTTTCTAATATCGTTACTAAGCGGCTTATCATTACATAGTAGTGGCCAAATTTTTTCGATCTTTTCTTTTGCAATCCATAGCATACCACTTCCAATAGGGGCCGATAAAAATTTGTGCAAACTGGTGCCAAAATAATCACAACCTAATTCAGGAATTTTAAAATCAAGTAAGCCAAACGAGTGCGCTCCATCAACAATAACTTCGATGCCACGTGCATGGGCCATCGCAGCAATTTTTTTAACCGGCATAATTTGTCCTACCCAATTAATGATATGGGTGATATGAATTAATTTGGTATTGGGTGTTATCGCTTTTTCAAAAGCCGCTACAATGGTATGGTCATCTTCGATAGGGAAATCAAAACTTAGTTGTGTATATACAATACCATCTCTTAGTGCGCGCTGACGGTAGGCCTGAATCATGTTTGGATAATCCTGTTTGGTTCCAATAACTTCGTCACCAGCTTTAAATGGATAGCCAAAAATGACCGTGTTAAGCGCCTCTGTAGCATTGCGGTTGATGGCAATTTCATCCGGTGAGCAGCCAGCAAGTGTAGCCAGTTTGTAGCGAACAGGTTCCCTGCCCTGGTCTAAAATACGCCACATATAGTAAGACGGCGCCTCGTTGGAGAGCTGATTAAAGCGTTCCACGGCCTCTTGCACCACCCTTGGCGCTGGGCTAACACCTCCATTATTGAGGTTTACCATATTTGGGTTAACCGTATAAGCCTGCTGGATTACCGACCAGTAATCTTCATCGGAAGCTATTTGTTGAGGGGTGAAGTCCTGTGCTTTTTGATTGACTTGTTCCCAGTTTGCTGCCCATGCCTGTTGTATAAGGCTAGGGGCGCTAAAGGCTGCGGTTAAACCGGCAATTTTTTGAATAAACTTTCTACGTTCTGTCACTGTTATAGTATTGAAATAGTAAGTTAAGAAATTTTCTTACGCAATTATTCAATTAACTTTGAGATCTATTTTTATCAGATGAATCAGAAAACACGCAGCTTCGTTTTTTTTACAATTGTAACCCTTGTAATAGTGTTTTTTGCAAATAGTGCAAACGCGCAGTGTTCTATATGCACCAAAACGGCTTCTCAATTAGGTGATGGTCCTGCAAAAGCGCTCAATGGGGCCATCTTGTATTTAGCAGGTGCTCCGCTTGCCATTATAGGCTACATTGGTTGGAGATGGTGGAAAACCGAGAAGGCTTTTAGAAATCCTGATTGATAAAAATCAGGTTCTCGTGATTCATTGAAAAAGAAAAATTATACTTGTTCATTGCAGCAAAAACAGATTTAGCAGCTCCTTTTCTCATATGATCGTGGACTTCGATAATGATCATTTTTGTTTGTGGCAACCAGGTTTCATATTTTTTTTCAAACACTTCTTTTTCAGAACCTTCTATATCTAATTTTAATAAATCGATTGTTGCCCAGTTCATTTCTTTAACAATAGATTCAATTGAATAGGCTGGAATACTTTCAGGCGTATTGGGATCCACTTCTTCTACCATAAAAGCATTGTCATTGTCTTTGGCATTTACAATTGCTAGGTGCTTATTGTCATTCCAAATTCCACCAAGTTTTGCTTTTACCTTAGATAATCCTGCAATGTTTTTTTCAACTATTTTAAAATTTTCTTGACTGGGCTCTACTGCAACAATACTTGCGTCAGGAAATCGATTGGCAAAATAAACAGACGCAAGTCCAATATTAGCGCCCCCATCAATAATGGTAGAAGGCGTAAATGGAATATGAAAATTATACTGGTCTTCTAAAAAAACTTGCTTGAACGTGTAGTTATCTGCATATTTTTTTCTTAAAAAAATACGAGTGTTGTAACGGCTTGAACGATACCATCCATCTTTTTTAAAAATACGACGTATAAAAAAAACAAACCCATCTACAAATCCAAATGCTTTGATAAGTGGTACAAGCCTTTTTGACATAAAATAAATTTAACAGTGCTAAAGTAAACTAATAAAATCAAAACCTTGGGAATGCAAATAAAAATGCGTGTTTACATGCCGAAATAAAAGGAAGCTTTCTTTTTTTATAATAAAATAATTCTTTGCGGTGTTTTATCATAAAGAAAAATAAACCTGTACTTGATCCTTTTTTTAGCATTTGACTCCAATGAATTTCAAAATCGACAAAAAAATCTTTGTCGGTTGCTGATAAAGCATCTATTTGCGTAAAGGCATTTAAATGTGTGCCTAACATGGTTCGGTAATTATCTCGGAGTTCTTTTTCACTGGTATTTTTTGCAATCGTAACGTTGTTGTCATGCGCCCTTTGATACACCAGTATTTCATCTAAAAATTGCAAACCTCCATTTGCCACTGCCTGAAGAGCAAGCCACCAATCGTAATAAATTGCCGAAGGAATAGGAAGCGCATGTTCAAGTAATGATTTTCGTATAATGAGTGCATGACCGCTTACGGTATTGTACATGGCCAATTTTCTAACCTGTGTTCCACTAATACGTCTATTTTTTTTATTGGCAACCGGATTTGATGGAACCGTTTTTGAAAACCGAACCGAGTCGCAATAAATGGCGGCCGCTGATGGTAAAAATGCACCCATCATTTTTTCGATTTTATGAAAGTGCCAAATATCGTCTTGATCGGCAATGGCTATAAAATCATGATTTGCCATTTTCATGGCTTTTTCAAAATTGGCGGTAAAGCCCAAATTAACCTCGTTTCTATAAAGTGCTATTCGGTTATCGCGCGCTGCCGCGCGCTCTAGAACTTCAAAAGTTTCATCAGTGGACGCGTCATCCACCACAATTATTTCAGCAAGCCCATAGGTTTGGCCTGTAATAGAAGCCAGCTGCTCTTCTATATATTTAGCACCATTATAGGTGCAAACAACAACTGAAATAGGCGGTTTCATCAACAATTTTTACTTTTAACCCCTAAGGCGTTAATCAATGCATGTAAATATAGAAAAAGTAGCGGGCAAGATGGCATCTGATGCAAAGTTCTCCATTGTCATTCCTAGCTGGAACAATTTGGCGTATTTACAATTGTGTATTGAGAGCATCAAAAAGCATTCAAAATTTACCCATCAAATTATTGTTCATATTAATGAAGGAATAGATGGCAGTTTGGATTGGGTAAAATCGCAACCAGATATTAGTTATTCTTACAGCAAAGAAAATGTTGGCGTTTGTTATGCATTAAATAGTTGCAGGGAACTCGTAACAACAAATTACTTGTTGTACATCAATGATGATATGTATGTGTGCCCAGGTTGGGATGCCCCACTTGCAAAAGCGATTGATGAAACCCCTCATAACCTTTTCTTTTTTTCAAGTACAGCTATCGAATTAAAAGCGCAGAGCAATTGTTCTATTGAATATGATTTTGGAAAAGATATTACGTCCTTTCAAGAATCAGATTTATTATCGAAATACGCATCTTTACCCATGCAGGATTGGCAGGGTGCTACTTGGCCTCCAAATATTGTACACATAAAAACTTGGGACGCAGTGGGTGGATATAGCAACGAGTTTAGTCCGGGCATGTACTCCGACCCTGATTTTTCTATGAAGCTCTGGAATGCAGGCGTACGGCTATTTAGAGGGATTTCAGAAAGCAGGGTGTATCACTTTGGATCAATTTCTGTTAAGCGCGTAAAACGCAATAAGGGCTATTTTACTTTTATAAAAAAATGGGGATTTACGTCTAGCACACTTTCCAAATACTATTTACGTAGAGGTGAAAAATATACGGGATCACTACCGGAGGCTACGGTGCCAGTAATTGTGCATGTAAAAAATTTTATCAAACGGTTACAAGTCAGGTTTTCTGCTAATCAATTTTAAAAAACATTTTTACCGCAAACAATACTTTAAGTAGTGCCGACTTTTTTTTATAAGCGAGTATCAAATTTCGGTAATCGTAAAAAAGTTTGGCTCTTTTAAAATTATTAGACATAGAAAAACTAGCGTAACTGTTGTTTATTTTTTCAAATACCGCAGTGTGTTCGTGACCGGTTTCTTTTACTTTATTGTATAGCAGTTCCATGCGGGCACGCGCTTGTTGCTTTTTTTGTGCAAGTGTAAAGGATGTCTTTTTATTTTTAGTGGTATCAGCACCAATTGCATTTTGTGCATGTTGCCTATAATGCACCAGCGGCTCGTTTACATACACCACTGTACTGTAACAAGTGGCCACAAAACCGAGCCAAAAATCATGTGTTACAAGGGTTGGAAAAGGAACCGCCTTATTGATCAATTCTTTTTTAAACAGCATGGCATGGCCTGGGGCCCATGCGCCAATAGTATACATGACCGGGGTATGATAGGCGAGTTGATTTTTAATGGATGACATTTTTTGGTGCAATAAACCACCATTTGCGTCTATCAATTCAGAATCGGAGTAGGATAACATTTTATCTCCAATATTTGCAAGCAATGTTGCCAATTTATGCGGTACCCAAATATCATCTTGGTCGCTGAGCGCAACATAAGAAGCGGTTGCAAGCAGCATTCCTTTTTCAAAATTTTTTATGTAGCCAAGTCTAGTTTCATTTTGAACCACCAATACTTCTGGATGCGCAGCGGCAAAATTATTCGCAATGCGCACTGTATCATCAGATGAAGCGTCATCTACAATAATGATTTGAGCGGGCTTATGCGTTTGCTGAGCAATACTTTCCAATTGCGCTAACAAATAGGTAGCACCGTTATAGGTGGCAACCACTACTGCAACTGATGTATTAGTAGGATTGTGCAAATTCAAAAATATTAAATTGAGGATTTTGCGACTGTGCAGTTATTGCAGCAAGTATTGCTGCAGCGTCTATGTCTTGCATTCTTTTTTGCTGAATTAGACGAAGTGCTTTTTGTGTAAGCAACCAGTTTTTTCTAGCGGGGTCTTGCAATTGTTTTTGATGTACAGCAATAGCTAAAGCAAGATCATCGATACCTACTTTTTGAGCTGCAATGGTTTTTATAATAGGTATTTGATAGGCTGTAATTGAAAAACTTGGGGCCATCATTTGTTTTAGATGATGTACAAATTGATCTGCTTCTGGGCGGTCGCTTTTGTTTACTACAAAAATATGTGCGATTTCCATGATGCCAGATTTCATGGTTTGTACTTCATCGCCCGCTTCTGGCACTACTACCACAACGGTGGTATCGGCAAGCCCCGCAATTTCAATTTCACTTTGTCCTACCCCAACTGTTTCCACAATAATTTCATCAAAACCTGCCACCGACATGAGCTGACAAATTTCTAAAATATGCGTATGTAATCCACCCAGCGCCCCTCTACTTGCAAGTGAACGTATGTATACACCTGAATGATTATACCACTCACTCATTCTAATTCGGTCGCCAAGGAGTGCCCCTAAATTAAACGGAGAAGAAGGATCTACGCAAAGCACCCCTACTTTTTTTCCAGCAGCCACCCAATTGGCTATTAAAGCGTCTACTAAAGTGCTTTTACCTGCACCCGGAGGGCCCGTAATACCTGTAATAGCGCATTTGTGTGCAGCATTTTGTAGTAACAACTCCTCATAGCCTTGTACTTCGTTTTCTACCCAAGAAATGCCTCTAGCCAAAGATTTAAAATCTCCAGCTACAATGCCTTTTATAATTTCTTGGGCGCTATTCATCAATTTTATTTTATGATTTTAAAATTACTAAAATCAAAGAGTCGAATACCTGTTAATTTTTCGAAGTAATACAAGAGGCGGTCTTTGAAAGAAAAGTTTTTTCTAGTGGTATCAATTTCTATTTTCCAATTTTGTGTATCAATACGATGCTGCATAACAAGAGGATGGGTACCAGTAAATTTCTCGAGTGAATCGTAGGCTGTAAAATCCCAATGCTGATTGTCTTTTAAAATTTTATTGAGCTCTTCGTCTGAGTGCCAAAGCGCGCTAAAATTTTTTATTTTTTTAGCCATTTGTGCTGGGCTTTTTACCCATCCGTAATGGTAAACGCTTGCTGCTATCCTCTTTACATCAATTTTTGTAGTGCCTTTTCTAAATCCTTGCGCGTCTTTGTAAGCACGAATTTCTTTTTTATTTCTAATAACACGCACTTCTTTATTGTACCATTTTCTACTATCCCCTACATAATCATACGTACCATAAAAATGTACATAATCAAAAAGTAATCCTTCTACGCGGGTGTCGTTTTTATACTGCTCACATGCTGCTTTAATAGCTGCATGGTATTTTTCATGCACTACTTCATCGCCCTGAATATAAAAAGCCCAAGTACTATTTGGATCAATGAGTGCAAATGCTTTATTGGTTTCTACGGCTAACACAACACCCCCTTTTCGTAAATTTGGATCCCACTCCGATTCGTAAATTTTTATTTTGGGATCGCCAATTGATCGCATCAAGCCTAAAGTATCATCGTCCGATTTCCCTACCAATACAATCATCTCGTCTACAACTGGTAAAATTGAAGTGATGGCTTCCACTATGGGATAGTCGTTGATCACTGCATTTTTAATAATGGTAAAGCCACTGATTTTCATGAACACAAAGTAACCGTGAAATTACAGGCTATCCAAGTAAATAGTGGCGGAAGCTCTACAAAAGCATTAATTTTGAGTCCAGTACACACCAATGCTTCTTTTATGGAAAGAACCTTATGCTTTGATTTTGGTAATAGCCGGCATAAATGTGCGGTTTTTGAAGGTCGCGACCTCCAAGAAACCATTCATTTGGAGAACGACGCTGAACAGACTATTGCGGAGGTTCTAAAAAGCCACCACCCTACAAAAATTATATTATCGTCTGTAATCAAGCACCGGGAAGGTTTAGAGGAGCAACTAGGGGCTGCGGCAAAATTTCATATGCTAGGTCATGCCAGCAAACTGCCCATTACTACTCCAGTTGGGAAGCCCGAAACCATTGGAGCAGACAGGTTAGCCCTTTGTTCGGCGGCTGTAGACCTATTTAAAGGGCAGCACAACCTAGCCATTGGCCTTGGAACCTGTATTACCTACAATTTTACCAATAAATACCACGAATTTTTAGGCGGAAGCATTTCGCCTGGCATGAATATGCGATTTAGGGCTATGCATGAGCAAACCGCTCTTTTACCCTTAATTGAGGCCCAAAGCCAGTTCCCACTTGTGGGCTTCGACACCAAAACCAACCTACTTTCGGGGGTAATACTAGGTATGGCCAAAGAAATTGACGGTATCATTGAGGCTTATGGCCAAAAATACAGCAACTTTAACGTGCTCTTAACCGGGGGAGATATGCCTTTTTTTGTACCACACCTAAAAAACAGGATATTTGCCGACCCTAACTTAATATTTAAAGGCCTTTATGCGATCAGTGAGATTAATAATGGGTAGGATATTCCTACCGCTACTAGTTACCGGATGTTTCTTTTTACATGCGAAGGCACAAGAAAATTCTCCATTTACAAGGTATGGCCTTGGTGACGTATCACCAGGAACGCATTCCATTAGCAGAGCCATGGGTGGACTTGGTGCTGCATATGCAGATGGTCAAGTAAACAATGTTGGACAGGCAATTAATTTTGCAAATCCTGCAAGCTATTCTAGTTTTTTTATGGTGTCTTACGATTTAGGATTAACCATCGATTCTAGAACGTTAAGAAGCGCAAATCCATCTGATAAATTTACTTCTAACAATTTTTATCCTACCTATATTGCTTTTGGTGCACCCATTAAAAGCAAAAAGAATTTAGGTTTTGCTTTTGGTTTAAGACCAGCTAGTAAAATCAATTATTCGGTAGTTGAACGTACAAGAATTGCCAATGACAGTTTAGGAACCGTATACGAAGGAAGCGGTGGACTCAATCAACTATTTGTTGGCCTAGGAAAAAAATGGAAAGGATTTAGTATTGGTTTTAATTCGGGATACAATTTTGGAAGAAGAGAAATTTCTACCAAAAAAACATTTTTGAACGATACTGTTTTTTATTATCAATCTAATTCCGTAACAGTTGGTAATTTTAGTGGCGCTTTTTTACACACTGGATTTCAATATGATTTTTCGATTGCAGAAAACGTTGATAGTAAAGCAAAAGTGATTAATAAATATTGGATTAGACTTGGCGCAACTGCAAACTTTAGTCAACAACTAAAAGGCACACAAACCACTACCAGAGAGACTTTCACGCAATCTGCATCTGGCGATATTACCATTGATAGTATTTACAAAGTACAAGATGTTCCAGGAACTGTAGAAATTCCAGCTACTTATACAGCAGGTATTACACTTCATAAAACGGCAGGCAACAATAGAGGTTTGTTTGAACTATGGTCGCTTGGTGCCGAATATACAAGTACCCAATGGACAAAATATAAATATTTTAATCAACCAGATAGACTTGTAGATAGTTGGCAATTTAAAGTTGGTGCACAATTTTGTCCTGATCCTGTTGCTGGTAGAAATTACTGGAGCAATGTAAATTATAGAGCTGGATTTTTTGTAGGAAAAGATTATGTAAATCCGGATGGAAATGGCTTAAAACAATTTGGCTTTTCGATGGGCATGGGTCTTCCTGTAAAAAAATGGAGTAGTTATGATAGACAATTTACAGTGCTCAATACCACATTACAATTAGGCAAAAGAGGATCAAACGTAAATAATTTTACAGAGAGTTACGTTCAGCTTACATTGGGTATGAGCTTAAGTGATCTTTGGTTCCAGAAACGTAAATATGATTAATCGTATAGCACATAAAATATTGAATATAGCAGCCATATTTTTTGGCTGCTTTTTTATGTATGCTTGTGAAAATGACGTGAACGTTGTAAAAGAATTAGGCACCAAAACAACAAGCATCGAAGAAGGTATACAAATAGAAAGTTACCTGAGCAACGAAGGAAAAATAAGTGCCAAATTAACAGCGCCACTTCTATTACGTTACCAAGGCGATAGTGCCCGAAAAGCCGAATTTCCAAAATCATTACACGTAGACTTTTTTGACGATAGCCTCAAATTAGAGAGTCAACTAGACGCTAAATACGGCAGATATCTCGAAAATGACCGAAAAGTATACCTAAGAGACAGTGTTGTGGTATTTAATTTAAAGGGAGACACTCTTTTTTGCAAGGAACTCTATTGGGATCAGGGCACCGAGCAGTTTTTTACCGACAAAGAGGTTACACTTGTTCAAACCTACCCATATAGACAAAAAGGAAAGTACGCCAATGGGTTTACTTCTAACCAAAATCTTACTAATATTGTTTTCTTTACAGTATTACCGGGTAGCTATGCCATTTTACCAGATAGCATATTATCAAAATAATCATTGATCAAAAATAACATTATGGAATACAGAAGAATGGGCCGTACAGGTTTGCAGTTGAGTGCTTTAAGTTTAGGAAGCTGGGTAACCTTTCATAAACAAATTGAAGACAATACCGCAGACACTTTAATGGGTATGGCATACGATGCAGGGATTAATTTTTTTGATAACGCTGAAGGGTATGCATTTGGTGAAAGTGAAAAAATGATGGGTCGTGTGTTACAACAAAAAAAATGGGACCGTACTTCGTATACCCTTTCTTCCAAAGTATTTTTTGGATGGAGAACCAACAACAAGCCCAATCAAACTGGACTAAGTCGCAAACACATCATAGAAGCCTGCCACGAGGCTTTGGGCCGATTACAATCAGATTATTTAGACTTATACTTTTGTCATAGACCCGATCAAAATGTACCCATTGAGGAAGTTGTTTGGACAATGCATAATTTAATTACACAAGGTAAAATTTTGTATTGGGGGACGTCTCAGTGGAGTGCCGCAGAAATTATGGAAGCACACCGCGTTGCAGATCAACATCATCTAATTGGACCTACTGTAGAGCAACCGCAATACAATATGTTTGAGCGTTTTAAAATGGAGCAGGATTATTTACCGGTGTTTAAAAACAAAGGTTTAGGTACCACTATTTGGAGCCCACTGGGTGCAGGTTTTTTAACGGGTAAATACAACAATGGTATTCCTACAGACAGTAGATTGTCACTCGAAGGCTTTGACTGGCTTAAAGAGCGTTGGATACAGGATAATAAAATTGAAAAGGTAAAAAAACTCAGTGTTGTTGCCACAGAACTTGGCATTAGTATGGCAGCTCTTGCCATTGCTTGGACCCTTGCCAACCCTAATGTAACAACCACCATTTTAGGAGCTACAAAAACCACCCAATTAACTGAAAATTTAAAAGCCGTAGATGCCTTAAAGCTGCTCACGCCGGAGGTTTTAGCTACTATTGATACTATTTTAGGAAATAGGCCATTTATGGATTTGGCATAATATTCTGTGTATATTTACGTTTGTTTATAACACTATGGCTGAACATTTATATACGATTATCTGGATTGTTGCATCGCTCATTTTAATAGGCTTTTTTGCTGGCTATGAAATTGCATTTATTAGTGCCAACAGGCTCAGTATTGAACTGAAAAAAAAGCAAGGATTAAGAAGTGGAATTATCCTCTCTAATTTTATGGAGAGCCCCGCCAAATTTATTGGCACTTGTTTAATAGGGCTCAACATTGTACTTGTTATTTATGGCTTACTTTTTACTTCTTTTTTAAAGGGTATTGCTTGGAATCCTTTGCACGTTGAAAATGAATACCTTAAATTAGTTATTGATACCATCATCTCTACTTTTGTAGTACTCATTTTTGGTGAATTTATTCCGAAGGCTATTTTTAAAGCACGCAATGATAAATTAATTGCATTTTTTGCGCCTGTTGCTGGTTTTTTTCATTCTTTATTACAACCACTTGCTAGCGTATTTGTTGCGATTGCACAGTGGATATTGACCTATATTTTTAATGTTCGCGTAAACAATAAAAATGAAGCATTTAGTAAAGTGGATCTCGAACATTTTTTCCAACAAACAAAAGACCAAGACGAAGAAAATCAAGAATTAAATACCGAACTTTTTGAAAATGCATTAAGCCTTCCACTCGTGAAAATCAGACAGTGCCTGGTTCCTAGAACAGAGATAGAAGGTGCTGACATACATACGAGTATCGAAGATTTAAAAAAACAATTTATAAAAACACAGCTAAGTAAGCTCGTGATTTATGACAACAGCGTAGATTCTATATTGGGTTATGTGCATCAAATTGACCTCTTTAAAAGACCTGCATCTGTTCAAGAAATTTTACATCCAATTATTGCTGTTCCAGAAAGTATGTCTGCTACAGACCTTATCAATAAATTTACCAAAGAGCGTAAAAGTATTGCTTGGGTGGTTGATGAATTTGGTGGTACCGCAGGTATTGTTACCATGGAAGATGTACTCGAAGAAATTTTTGGTGAAATTAGAGATGAATACGACGTAGAAGAATTTGTAGAAAAGCAACTCGCCACCGACGAATTTATTTTTAGTGGTCGATTAGAATTAGACTACCTCAAAGAAAAATATGAATTGGATTTTCCTGAAAATGAATCCGAAACATTAAGTGGTTATATTATCAATAAACACGAAGCCATTCCAAAGCAAAAAGAGACCATCATTCTAGACAACTACCAAATAGATGTTTTAACGGTGAGCGACACAAGAATTGAGATGGTAAAACTTAAAATCTTGCGCTAGAACCCCTAACTTTAGCCTCCCAAAAGGTCCCTACAATGGCATTATTTAATAGAAATAGAGGCGAAGAGAAGGCCGAAATGAGTTTTATTGACCACCTGGAAGAACTCCGCCAGCATATTATCAGATCGGTGATTGCAATTTTGGTAATGGCTGCCATCATTTTTATATACAGAGACTGGGTTTTTGACAATATTATTACAGGGCCTATCAACCCTGATTTTATAAGTTACCGCGTTTTATGTGATTTTAGCCATTGGGCGCATATGGGTAATGCACTTTGCATGCCCCCAGTTAAAATAAACATGCAAACAACCACATTTGGTGGTCAGTTTATAAGCAGTATTTCATTAGCCCTTATTGGCGGCCTACTCATCGCTTTCCCCTATATTTTTTGGGAATTTTGGCGCTTTATTAAGCCCGCGTTAAAAGACAAAGAATTATCCAGCACCCGTTTTATTATTTTCTGGGTTTCGTTTTTCTTTTTTACAGGTGCCGCTTTTGGTTATTTTTTACTCGGACCATTTACGTTTAACTTTTTAGGAAGCTTTACACTTGGCACCAAGGGTGTGCTGGAAACAAGACCTACGCTCACCGATTATTTAGACAATTTAACCAATTTGATACTTGGTTGTGGCATCGCATTTGAACTTCCAGTGCTTGCATTTATCCTAACAAAAATTGGATTGATTACCCCAACTTATTTAAGAAAGATTCGCAAATATGCAGTGGTGGTTATCTTGTTAGCCGCTGCTATCATTACCCCTAGCCCCGATTGGATGAGCCAGCTCATCGTATTCCTCCCACTCTTTACGCTCTATGAACTAAGTATTTTAGTAGCCGCTAGAGTCACCAAACAAAAAATTAAAGAAGAGGAAGAAGAATGGAGTTAAGGGAGTATCTTTCATACTAGTTTAATACCTTAGATTATGAGTTTTGTTTTTGACGCATCTAAACCTATTGCCATTGGATCAGACCATGCTGGCTTTGAATACAAAGAAGCCATCAAAAAATGGTTAACGCACAAAGGCTATGAGGTTAAAGATTTTGGTACACTTTCTTTATATTCTGTGGACTACCCCGACTTTGCGCATCCAACTGCAGCGAGCGTAGCGAGCGGTGAAAGTACCTTTGGTATATTAATTTGTGGAAGCGCCAATGGTGTTGCCATGACTGCCAATAAGCATCAATCTATTAGAGCAGCATTATGTTGGCAAACAGATGTTGCTGCATTAACTAGACAACACAACAATGCCAATATGATTTGTATCCCTGCAAGATTTGTTGCATTAGCACTTGCAGAACAAATGATTGAAGTATTCATGGAAACTGCTTTTGAAGGTGGTAGACATGCAACTCGTGTTGGAAAAATTTCATGTTCTTAATTCAATAAATAAAATCCTCTTATGAAAAAATTGATCTGGATCTTTTTTCCTTTGATGAGTACGGTTGCTTTTGCACAAAAAGCAGAAGACCTTACAAAATTTGGAAAAGTAATTACTGCAAATGGCTTAAAAGAAAAATTAAGCATTTTAGCGAGCGCAGAAATGGAAGGCCGTGAAACAGCTTCTCCTGGCCAAAAGCGTGCTGCTGCTTATATCGAAAATGAATTTAAAAGAATGGGCCTACAGCCAGGCAATGGTGATAGCTACCAACAAGTTTATCCTGTTTACCAAGATGCACTCACTGAAAAAAAGTTAGTAGTAAATGGTAAGAGTATGGAATGGGATAAAGACTTTAATTTTTCTATGCAAACCATTGCTAGCGGTAATTTTAATTATAGCAGCATCGTATTTGCAGGTTATGGTATTGTAGATTCTGCTAAAGGAATCAACGATTACGCCAACCTGGATGTAAAAGGAAAATTAGTGGTAGTAGTTGAAGGTTCAAGTACTGGTATGCCAACAATGGGTGTAGGTGGTAGCCGCGCATTTGGCGCCAATCCAGCTTCTCCTGCTGCTAAAATGCGTGTAGCAAGTACTAAAGGTGCTGTTGGCCTTTTAGTAGTTTCTGCAGACTTTCCTAAAAAAATGGCTACGCAAGTTAAGGGTGGCATGTACCTCAAAAAAAATGATGCTGCAGGATTTTTGATGGTGAATATTTCTGCTAATGTTGCAAGCATATTACTTGGAAATGCAACTACTTTAAGTGTATCGGATATCGCTGCTGCAACCAAAGGTTCTTATAATGCCGGTATCAATGTTGTTGCCACAAAAACAACCGAGAATTTAGAAAGTAGCAATGTAATTGCAGTATTACCTGGTACCGATAAAAAAGACGAGTACTTATTTTTAACCGGTCACTACGATCACTTAGGTAAAAAAGGAGACGTTATTTGGTATGGTGCAGATGATGATGGATCTGGAACTGTTGGTGTAATGCAAATGGCAGAAGCTTTTGCAGCTGCTGCTAAAAAAGGAAAATACCCTCGCAGAACCGTTGTATTTATGACAGTTAGTGGCGAAGAAAAAGGCCTTTGGGGTTCTCAATATTACTCAGAACACCCAATTTATCCTTTAGATAAAACAACTGCTGATTTAAACACTGATATGATTGGTCGTGTAGATACAGAGCGCATGACAGCCGATTCATTAAATTATATTTATGTAATTGGTCATGACAAATTAAGTTCTGATTTACCAATCATCAACGAAGCTGCTAACAAAAATTCTAGCAACCTCGTACTTGATTATAAGTTTGACGATCCTAACGATAAAAATAGAATCTACTACCGTAGCGACCATTATAACTTTGCAAAAATGGGCGTGCCTATTTTATTCTTCTATGATGGTATGCTTTTAGCAGATTACCACAAGCCTACCGATACTGTAGATAAAATCAATTTCGAATTGATGCAAAAAAGAACTTTAATGGTATTTCATACTGCTTGCGAAATTGCAAACAGAGATGCAATGTTAAAAAGAGATATTCCTTTAACAATGCCAGCGAGATAAGCTTTTGATTTAAAATTTTTAATGCCTCGGGAAACCGGGGCATTTTTTTTTGCTTATGTATAAAAAATCCCGGAGTATTTACTCCAGGATTAAAATATCAAAAGGATTTTTTTTCAGCGACTACTGCCCTAAAATGTATGCGAAAATAAGTGGCGCCACAATGGTTGCATCGCTTTCTACAATAAATTTAGGTGTATGAATATCTAATTTACCCCAGGTAATTTTTTCGTTAGGAACCGCACCAGAGTAGGATCCGTAAGATGTTGTTGAGTCACTAATTTGACAGAAATAACTCCAAAACGGAACGTCGTGCCATTCTAAATCTTGGTACATCATTGGCACTACGCAAATTGGGAAATCACCTGCAATACCACCTCCAATTTGGAAAAAGCCTACACCCTTTCCGCCGCTATTAGCACGGTACCACTCGGTAAGCATGATCATGTATTCGATACCGTTTTTAACAGTGCTCGCTTTTAATTCATTTTTGATTACATAAGAAGCAAAGATATTTCCGGTAGTGCTGTCTTCCCATCCTGGAACAACTATTGGAATATTCTTTTTAGCAGCCGCTACAATCCAACTATTTTTTGGATCAATTTCATAATACTGTTCTAGCTCGCCACTTAAAACCACTTGGTATAAAAATTCATGCGGAAAATAACGCTCGCCTTTTGCTTCTGCATCTTTCCAGAACTTTACAATGTGTTTTTGTAATCTTCTAAAAGCTTCTTCTTCAGGAATACAAGTATCGGTTACACGGTTGTAATGATTTTCTAATAAATCCCACTCGTCTTGTGGCGTAAGATCTCTATAATTAGGCACACGCTTGTAATGGCTATGTGCTACTAAGTTCATTACGTCTTCTTCTAGGTTAGCACCCGTACAACTAATGATCGCAATTTTATCTTGACGAATCATTTCGGCTAAGCTAATGCCTAATTCGGCGGTACTCATAGCACCCGCTAAACTTACCAGCATTTTACCGCCTTCTAATAAATGTGTTTCGTATCCTTTAGCAGCATCCACTAAAGCTGCCGCATTAAAATGGCGGTAATGGTGCTCAATAAACTGTGAAATAGGCCCTTTTGTCATGGTATTTAATTTGTGAGGGCAAAAGTAATTTTTTTAACCGGTTTTCTTTGTTGAAATTTGAAGGATGAGACCCCTTTTTTTAGCCCTAGCGCTCTTTACCAGTATTTTGGTGAACGCCCAACAAAAACCTACCGATTTAGACAAGTCGCCAATGGATATGAGCTATTGGCCGTCCAATTTTCCAATGCTCAAATTAAGTGGCAAAGCCAGTGGCGAACCATATGCCAGGGTAATTTATGGTAGACCACAAAAAAATGGACGCTCGCTGTTTGGAGACATTGTCCAGTACAATACGATTTGGAGACTAGGCGCCAATGAAGCCACAGAAATCGAATTTTTTGTGCCCGTAAAAATTGAAGGCAAACTAGTACCCAAAGGCAGGTATACACTCTATAGTATTCCAAATGAAAGCAACTGGATCCTCATTTTAAATACCGATAATTTTAGTTGGGGTAATTTTAGTTACAATGCTAAAAAAGATTTGTTACGCGTACAAGTACCAGTAATCAAAACCATGGATACCACAGAAGCATTTACACTTTATTTTGAAGAAACCAATTTAGGTGCAGGGCTTATTATTTTATGGGATCAAGTAAAAGTAATGTTACCCATTTCATTTGCTAAAGAAGCAATCCTTAATAAAAAGAAATAGTTTATAAATTCTATACGTATGAAATTAGCTACTAAATATATTCACGCTGGAACAGAACCTGACCCATCTACGGGCGCCATCATGACACCTATTTACCAAACCTCAACCTATGTGCAAGAAGCACCTGGCGTAAACAAAGGTTACGAGTATGCAAGAAGCCAGAACCCAACCAGGGCAGCCCTTGAGAGTGCTTTTGCAGAAATAGAAAATGGAAAATTTGGACTTGCGTTTAGTAGTGGTGTTGCTGCAACAGATGCTGTTATTACACTATTAGAACCAGGCGACGAAGTGATTGCAGCAAATGATATGTATGGTGGAACCTACCGCCTCTTCACTAAGATATTTGCCAAGTATAATATTGTATTTACGTATGTAGATACCACTGATCTTTCACAAATTGAAAAAGCGGTTTCTAGTAAAACAAAATTATTGTGGATTGAAACGCCTACCAATCCACTTATGAACATTACAGATATTGCAGGCGTATCTGCGATTGCAAAAAAACACAACATTTTACTTTGTGTAGACAATACTTTTGCGTCTCCTTATTTACAAAATCCATTAGACCTAGGTGCCGATATTGTGATGCACTCCGCTACAAAATATTTGGGTGGGCATAGTGATGTGATACAAGGTTGTCTTGTTATGAACGACGCAGCTATTCGCGAAAAATTATATTTTATTCAAAAAAGCAGGGGTGCCGTACCTGGCCCAATGGATTGTTTTTTAGTGTTAAGAGGCATTAAAACACTACACTTACGTATGCAGCGTCATTGTGAAAACGGCGCTGCCATGGCCGCCTTTTTAAGACAACATCCAAAGGTTGAACGCGTTTACTGGTGCGGGTTTGAAGACCATCCGGGTTACCCTATTGCTAGTAAACAAATGCGTGGTTTTGGCGGCATGATGAGCTTTACCTTAAAAGATGACAGCGTAGAAAATGCGGTAAGAGTTTTATCAAGCACCAAGGTATTTGCACTCGCAGAAAGTTTAGGTGGCGTAGAATCATTAATCAATCATCCGGCTTCTATGACGCACGCTTCTATTCCAAGAGAAGAGCGTATTAAAAACGGCCTCTCTGATAGTTTAATTAGACTGAGTGTGGGTGTAGAAGATATTGAAGATTTAATAGCCGATATTAACCAGGCCATTGGGTAATTAAAAAGGCATTTGTTTATAATGCCAATTTGCTAACGAGTCTGTTCAATTCTATCTCGGCAATTTTTGCAGTGTACTGAAGGTTCACTAAACGGTAGCCAGCATTTTCAAAACTTTGCTGCGCTTGACGTACATCAATAATGGTTGCTTGAGCAAGTTCAAATTTTTGCATCACTAAATCTAGTAACTGACCAGAGAGTGCATAGTTATCAGTTTCTGTTTGCAGCTGGGCAAGGGCATTGGTGTATGCGTTAAATGTTTTAACAGCGCTTGTTTCTAAGTTAAGGGCGACCGTTTCTTGTTGTAATTTTGCACTGCGTGTATTAATTGCAGCCACTTGTTGCTGACGCTTAAACGCCGATCCATTATAGATGGGTACACTTAAATTAACGCCAACAAAAGGACCATAACTTTGATTGAGTAAAATAAAACCAGCAGCACTTTTATTGCTACTGATATTAAAACCTGTTGTTGCACGAAGGGTTGGCATACGTAATGCAGCTGTTTCTTTTTCGATAAGTTGATTGATACTAATTTGTGTAGCTGCAGCAATATATTGCGGATTGGTAGGTAACCCATTTTTGATGCTTTCTAAAACCAAAGATTTATCAATTGAAATTTTATCATCTACCACAATCACAGAATCTGGGGCTTGTACCATTGATTGTAGTAAGTCTGCTTTGCTTTGTTTGATAATTAAATATTGTGTTTCAAGGGCCTGCTTTTGTTGGTTCAAATCAAGCTTGGCCTGATAGATATCAGCGTTGTTGGCGAGGCCGGCTTCTTTGCGAGCTTCTAAAACATCGAGTCTTTTTTGAAAAACAGCAATGGATTTTTGAATCGTTTTTAATAATTCTTGTTGGCGTACAATTTCGTAATAACGCACAGCAACTGTTGCCATGGTATTTTGAAGTTGTGCATTAAGCACATTGGTATTGAGTTGTTGTAATTGCGCCAATCTTTTTTGTGTAGCTACAATACGGTTGCCATTGTATAATAAAATGCTTCCAGTAACACCCACCGATAAAATATTAGATCCTACATTATTACGTTCTGTGTTACGTGTGGCATCCGGAAATTTTTGATTGATGGAAATAACTTGTTCGTTATCAGAAGCTGTAAGATTCACTGTTGGTAAGGCTCCAGCAACACCTGGATTGTTATTGATGGTGCTTATTGAAAGTTGATTTCTTACAAGCTCAACGTCGTAACTATTTTTTAATGCAATCGCAATGGCATCCGGTAAAGTTAATTTTTGTTGTGCCTTTGCATTAAAAGTAGCAGCAACAGCGAGTAATAAAAAAATCCATTTTTTCATGTGTCAATTTTTTATTCAATTAACCAACAAGTGTTCCAACCTGCATGCCTTCTACAACTTTTAATAAGTTGCCTGGCTTGTTCATGTCAAACACAATGATGGGTAATTTATTTTCCATGCACAGCGTAAATGCTGTCATGTCCATTACTTTTAAATTTTTAGAAATGCAATCCTGAAAACCAATGGTTTCGAATTTAGTAGCGGTTGGATCTTTTTCAGGATCAGCGCTATACACACCATCTACTCGGGTGCCTTTTAAAATGACATCGGCCTTCATTTCTATGGCACGCAGTGAACCAGCAGTATCGGTAGTGAAATAAGGGTTACCAGTACCTGCACCAAATATCACCACACGTCCTTTTTCTAAATGTCTAAGTGCTTTACGGCGGATATAAGGCTCTGCTACCTGCTCCATATTAATGGCACTTTGCAGTCTAGTATACACGCCAATTTTTTCTAGCATCGCTTGCATCGCCATGGCGTTAATAACCGTTGCTAGCATACCCATATAATCACCATGCGCGCGCTCAATGCCACTATCCGCTTCATTCATGCCCCTGTAAATATTACCACCGCCAATAACAATGGCAACTTGTACCCCTAGGTCTACTACTTTTTTAATATCCTGCGCATACTGTTCAATGATTTTTGGATTGAACGGATCGCCATTTCTTTGTTCACCTAATAAGGCTTCGCCTGATAATTTGAGTAAGATTCGTTTGTACTTAGGCAGCATAATGGGTCATTTATATATGCAAATAACCTCAATTTTTAGCCAAGTGCCAAAGAAAACAGGGGCAAAAAAATAGAGGCCCGTTAGGGCCTCTATGTATAAGCAGTTTTAAACTACAATTTAACCTAAAGCTACACGCTTAAACTCTGTAACAACAACGTCGCCAGCAGATTTTAAGTAAGCCTCAACGGTAATGCCACCATCCTTCACAAAGGCTTGTGCTAAAAGGGTGTTTTCTTTGAAGAAAGCGTTAAGCTTACCTTCAGCAATTTTAGCAACCATTTCGTCTGGTTTGCCAGCCATTTTAGGATCTTCTTTCATGGTATCAATGATGATAGCACGCTCTCTTACGATGGTTTCTTCAGGAATAGAATTAGCATCAACAGCAAGTGGGTTCATCGCTGCAATTTGCATGGCTACGTCTCTACCAGCTTCAGCAGCCTCTTTATTTAATCCTACTAAAACACCCATACGGTTTGCACCATGTATATAAGATGCTACATAAGCAGCTTCTACTCTTTCGAATTTAGCAACTCCAATTTTTTCTCCAATAGAAGCTAATTTATCGTTGATCATATCAGACACTTTAGCGCCGTTGATCAACACTTCATTTAGCTCTTCTGCAGATTTTACATTGTTTGCAACAGCAGCATCAGCAATGCTTTGTGCAAATGCAACGAACTCTGCATTTTTAGAAACGAAATCAGTTTCGCAAGAAATACAAACTACAAAACCTGTTTTGTTGTCTGCAGAAGTTTGTGCAATAATCACACCTTCTTTTGCTTCACGGTCGCTACGTTTTGCTGCTACTTTTTGACCTTGCTTACGTAACCAATCAATAGCCGCTTCAAAATCACCAGCAGATTCTGTTAATGCTTTACGGCAATCCATCATACCTGCGCCAGTTGCCTGACGAAGTTTATTAATATCTTGGGCTGTAATGTTTACAGTACTCATAATAATTATTTTTTAAGCTTTTATGAAAATTGGGCCATAAGTCATTACCTGATAGATATTGAAGTGATGGCCCAATTGGGTTTTATTTTATTTTATTTTCCAGCAGCAGGACGGCGTGTTCCTGTTGTGGTACGACGCTTTGGAGCAGCACCATCTGCGCTAGCAGGGGCTCTGCGACCACCGCGACCAGCTTCAGCTTGCGCTTCTGCTTCTAGTCTACGTGCCTTTGCTTCGTTCTCGTTGTTTGAATCTTCAGATTCATCATCCTCTTTAGATGCTTGACGCTCTGCTAAACCTTCTGCGATTGCAGCAACGATATAGTTGGTAATAATGGCAATAGATTTTGTTGCATCATCGTTTGCAGGAACTGCAAAGTCAACTTTATTAGGATCACAGTTGGTATCTACCATACCAAAAGTAGTAATGCCTAAACGCTTTGCTTCTGCAAGTGCAATATGTTCTACACCAATATCTACTAAGAAAAGTGCAGCTGGTAAACGGCCTAATTGCGCGATACCACCTAAAACTTTTTCCATTTTTTCTTTATCACGACTTAAAGTAAGACGCTCTTTTTTAGTTAAGCTTTCTGCGCTTCCGTCAGCTAACATTTTTTCAATGCTTTGCATCTTTTTAACGCTCTTACGAACAGTATTGAAGTTAGTAAGCATACCACCTAACCAACGCTCAGTAGCATAAGGCATGTTCACACGCTTTGCGCATTCGCTCACGATTTCTTTTGCCTGCTTTTTAGTAGCAACAAACATGATCTTCTTACCACTCTTTGCAATTTGCTTAACAGCGGCAGCAGCTTCTTGTAAATGATCTACTGTTTTATTGAGGTCAATAATGTGAATACCTTTCTTCTCAGCAAAGATGTAAGGTAACATCTTAGGATTCCACTTCTTTTTGAGGTGACCAAAGTGTACGCCGGCCTCCAAAAGTTGTTGCTGTAATGAAGTATTATTTTCCATTGTATGATTGTATAATTTGTTAGAGTATAAGTTTGATTAACGTTTGCTGAACTGATAGCTTCTACGTGCTTTCTTGTGTCCGAATTTCTTACGTTCAACACTACGTGGATCACGCTTCAATTGACCAGCTGCTTTTAAAGTAGGACGGAATTCAGGATTCATCTCTAATAAAGCACGAGCGATACCAAGCTTTGCAGCTTCGGCTTGACCTTTAAGGCCACCACCTTGTGCGTTAATTACGATGTCAAATTTACCTACCACTTCTGCAGTTTTTAAAGGCGCTTCTACTTGATTTTGCAAGTAAACAAGTGGGAAATAAGCTTTATAGTCTTTGTCGTTTACAGTGATCTTACCATCGCCCTTGCTAATAAATACACGGGTTACAGCTTCTTTACGGCGACCAACTGCGTTTTTTTGTTTTTCCATTTATGTTGGAATTAATGTTTTGTAATTGGTTTAGAATGTAAGTTCTTTTGGTTGCTGTGCGCTGTGTTGATGAGCTGCACCTGCATAAACAAATAACTTTTTGATCATCTTGCGACCCAAACGGTTTTTTGGTAACATACCTTTTACCGCTCTTTCCATAATTACTTCTGGACGACGCTTGATTAAATCTTCAGCAGCTTCTTCTTTTTTTCCACCTGGGAAACCAGAGAAGTTGATGTATTGTTTGTCGTGAAATTTGTTACCAGTGAAAACAACTTTTTCGCAGTTAATCACAATAACATAATCGCCACAGTCTACGTGTGGAGTGTAATACGCTTTGTTCTTACCACGAAGAACAGCCGCGATTTTTGATGCAATACGTCCTACGGTTTGATTAGTACCGTCAACCACATACCAGTTGTGCTGAACAGTAGCCGCGTTTGCATGCTTGGTGGTGAAATGAAGTTTACTCATAATATTTAGTTTTAATGACCCAGCGCTATCCCGCTGGTTTTAAATGGA
>Ga0209598_10000555_pt1 | contig 30061 bp, 22 predicted proteins | sample M_140807_EF_Meta_FD_187317 | JGI IMG/M metagenome (GOLD analysis project Ga0209598, IMG submission 187317) | Freshwater microbial communities from Lake Montjoie, Canada to study carbon cycling - M_140807_EF_MetaG (SPAdes) (version 2) | ecosystem: Environmental > Aquatic > Freshwater > Lake...
TATCCATGGTAGTATTAAGTATTAATACATTTATATAAATAACCTAATACTATTACGGCTGTTAATATCTTAATATCTTTTTTATTAACAATAGATTTCAATACTATTTTATAAAAATTTAATATTTATATATAATGCTATAATATATACTGGCATTATATTTCATCAAATAATCATTATTATTTATTAATTATATAATTATTCAAAAATGAATTAATAAACAAATTACCCACTGTTAATTAACGGGTATAAGTGAACCCTTAAATCCAATAATACTTAGTTATTTACTAATCCTAATTTTGTTATTCTATTTTTCTGCAGGTTTATTCAGATAAAAAGTAGAGATATCCACGAAAATTAAATTTATCCACCTACCTAATGTGCATTTTAAACTAGGCTTTTAATAAAAATAGCCTTAAAAATACCTTAAGACCGCCTATTTAGACGCTAGAAAACATTATTTTTGCTCTCCTATAATTATTTATATATGTCAATTATTCAGAACATTCGCGAAAGAGGTACATGGATCATCTTTATTATCATAGTAATCGCATTGGTTGCTTTTATATTACAAGATGGTGTTGGACGTCAAAATGGAAGTAATACTCCTAGCCTTGGTACCGTAAATGGTGAAGAAATTCAAAAAGTAGACTTTGAAGAGAAAGTCGAAATTCAAGTACAAAACTATGCTTCTCAAGGAATTAAGAGAGAGCAAATCATTGGCTTCTTATGGAACCAAGAAGTTGATCTTTTATTGTTTAAATCAGAACAAAAAAAGCTAGGTATATCTGTAGGCAATAAAGAATTAAATGATGTTTTATTTGGAAACGAATCTCCTTTTAAGCAAGAGTTCACCGATCGAGCAACTGGCGAATTTAAAGTAAACGATGCAAGACAAGCAATTGCACAACTTAAAAAAAGCAAAAATGCCGAACAAATAAACCAGATAGAAAAATTTTATATTGCGCCTTCTATTGAAAATAGACAAAGAAGCAAATATCAAGCACTTGTTATTAAAGGAATACAATTTCCAAAATGGTTAGCGGATAAAGAATTTGCAGAAACAAATGCAATATCAAATATATCTTATGTTTCAGTTCCATATAATAGTATAGTAGATAGCACAATTAAAGTAAGTAATGATGAGGTTGCTACTTATTTAAAAGATAACGCGGCAGCTTATCAGGTTGATGAAACATCTAGAAATATAAGTTTTGTTGTATTTAGCGCAGCACCATCATCAAGTGATAGTGTTAATGTTTATAATCAAGTAGCTTCATTAAAATCTGATTTTAAAAATGCAAACGATGTTTCTTCTTATTTAAACAAGGTGGGATCTGAGAATATTTATTATAATAGTTACTTAAGTAAAAATAGAATCCAGGTGCCACAAAAAGATTCTATTCTTTCCTTGCCCGTTGGTGGTGTTTTCGGTCCTTATATTGATGGTAGAAATTTTACTATTGCAAAGGTGGTTGGAACCACTCAATGGCCTGATAGTACTAGCGTTAGGCATATCTTAATCGCTACAACCAATCCACAAAATGGACAACAAATTAAAGATGATAGCGTTGCAAGTAAATTAGCTGATAGTATTAGTATTGCAATACGCGGAGGTGCTTCTTTTGATGCATTATGTCAACAATATTCGGACGATCAAGGAAGTAAGCCAACAGGTGGAAAAATAGAAATGTTCCCTCAAGCACAAATGACGCCAGCCTTTAATGATTTTTCTTTTGCGAATCCGGTTGGAACCAAACAGGTTGTTAAAACAGAATTTGGCTACCACTATATGGAGATATTAAAACAAACACCAAAGGTTGCTTCCTATAAAATTGCTTATTTATCTAAGCCATTGTTACCAAGCACGGAAACTATTAATACCGCTTCAACAGCAGCGTCACAATTTGCAACATCTAGTAGCGATTTAAAATCCTTTAATTCAAATGCTGTTAAGGCTAATAAACAAGCATTACCCGCAACTAATATTAAAGAAAATGATTTTAGTATTCAAGGTATTGGTGAGACAAGGGCGATGGTGCGTTGGGTATATGAAAAATCAGTAAATGACATTTCAGAACCATTTGAGGTAGAAGATAATTATTTGGTTGCGATCATTACTAGTGAAGATAAAAAAGGACTAATGGGTGTTGATGCAGCAAGACCACAAGTAGAAGGAATAATTAGAGATGAAAAAAAGGCGAGCATCATTAAAACAACACTTAAGGGTAATTCTTTGGAAGCATATGCTACTGCAGGAAAAACAATAGTTCAGAAATTAGACAGCATTGGCTATGTATTTTCAATGTTATCAAATGTTGGTAACGAACCAAAGGTGGTTGGCGCTGCTTTTAATAAAGCATTATTAAATAAAATAAGTGAGCCTATTTCAGGTAATACAGGTGTTTTTGTTTTAAGCGTAAGCGCATTGGGTGCTAAACCAGCGCAACAAGATCCTTTATTTTATAAAGAGGAAACGCTACAAAGATTAAGAAATGTAATGTTTAGAACGAATGTTGCTTTGAAAAAGGCGGCTAATATTAAAGATAACAGGTCTAAAGTGTATTAATACATCAATGATTTTATAGACATTGCGGCCCCGATTTATCGGGGCCGTTTGTTTTTAATCACATTCTTCCTATTTCGCTAGTAGATATATTAAATAGTGCCTAATTTTACACCATGTCTGATTCATTAATAAATAAGGTTGCCGAAAGCGGATTAATTAGCATTGATTTGGCTAGCTTTTTACCAAACAACCCCTTGGTTGTATTTGATATCAAGCCGTACTTATTCATGGAACTCATTTTAAAAGAAAAAGATTTTAGGGCCTCGCTTGCTGAAATTGACTGGAAGGAATACCAAGACAAAATAGTGGGGATACATTGTTCGGCAGATGCTATTATTCCAATGTGGGCTAATATGTTGGTTGCTTCTAATTTAAGCTACACCGCAAAAGCAATTTATTTCGGTGATGAAAATAAGGTACGTGAACAGATTTTATTACAAGAAATAAGCGCAATCAATGCTGCTGAATATATTGATCAGCGAGTGGTTATTAAGGGTTGTGGCGATACGCCCATTGGCGAGTCGGCCTATATTGCTATTACACAGAAACTAAGACCCGTGGTTAAAAGTATTATGTATGGTGAACCCTGCAGTACGGTTCCTGTTTATAAAAAAAAGTAGAGTCGATTTATTTTAAAAACGGCTAATAATTTTAATGCGCCTCTAGCCAGTTTTTTCCAACACCCACCTCGGCTTCCACTGGAACTCCATTGGGTAATACCATTGCAGATTTCATACAATCTAATATTAATTCTTTAAGTGCCGGAACTTCTTTTTCAGTTGCATCAAACACCAATTCATCATGCACTTGTAAAATCATTTTCGATTCCCAATTTGACTTCTTCATTTCTGCATGTATTTTAATCATCGCTAATTTAATCATATCAGCAGCAGAGCCTTGAATAGGAGAGTTGATCGCGTTTCTTTCCGCAAAACCGCGCACTGTAAAATTGCTACTATTAATATCCCTTAACCATCGTTTCCTTCCCATGAGCGTCTCTACATAACCCATTTCTTTAGCATGATTAATTTGTTGGTCCATGTACAATTGAATATTCGGAAATTCTTTTTTATAGTTGTCTATTATTTCTTTTGCCTCTGCTCTTGGAATACCTAAGTTTTCTGCTAATCCAAAAGCACCCTGACCATATATAATTCCAAAATTTACACTCTTTGCTTTATACCGCATTTCTTTTGTTACTGCGGATTCCTCAATGCCATATACTTTCGCCGCAGTGGCGGTATGAATATCTTTACCCTGCTTAAACGCATCACACATATTTGGATCGCCACTGATGGCGGCAACAATTCTTAATTCAATTTGTGAATAGTCGGCACTTATTAAAACCCTACTAAGATCTCTTGGTATAAAAGCTTTTCTAATTTCACGCCCACGTTCAGTTCTAATGGGTATATTTTGCAAATTTGGATTAGTACTGCTTAATCTACCAGTAACCGCCACCGCTTGTGCATAGCTAGTGTGTATACGTCCTGTTTTAGGATTTATCAAGGCGGGAACAGAATCCACATAAGTAGATTTTAATTTAGTGAGCTCTCTAAAATTTAAAATATCATCTACTATTTTATGCTTTGCAGCCATTTTTTGTAAAACATCCTCCCCTGTTGCGTATTGTCCTGTTTTGGTCTTTTTTGCTTTTGCATCTAATTTTAAAATTTCAAAAAGCACTTCGCCGAGTTGTTTAGGAGAAGCCAAATTAAATCGAACCCCCGCTTGTTCATAAACACGCTCCTCGCTTATTTTAGCATCTACCTCTAATACCTTACTATAGTCGCTCAAAAATTTTGTATCTACCTTAACGCCCTCGTATTCCATATCTACCAAAACGCGCACCAGAGGATTTTCTACTTCATTAAAAACCTTGCTTACGTCTCTTTTTAATATTAATGGCGCGAAACAATTTTTCAGTTGTAATGTGATATCTGCATCCTCCGCAGCATATTGTGTTATTTGATCCAGTGGCGCATCGCGCATGCTGCCTTGGTTTTTACCCTTCTTGCCAATGATGCTTGTAATAGATACGGGCTCGTAGCCTAAAAATTGTGCACTTAGCAAATCCATACCACGTCTACCTTCTGGCTCAATTACATAATGCGCTAACATGGTATCAAAAGTTTTTCCTTTTAATTCAACGCCATACCATTTCAAAACTAAAAAATCATATTTTAAGTTTTGCCCAATCCAGGTGATATGTTCATTATCAAATAGGGGTTTTAATTTTTTTAGTATATGTTTAGCGCCAGTTATACCATCCCCATCATTTTCTATTGGTAAAAAATAACCAGCATGTTCTTTGAAAGAGAAGCTTAATCCTACTAATGATACATTGTTTGCATCAATACCCGTTGTTTCCGTATCAATACAAATTTCATTTTGCTCCAAAAGAATTTTTAATAGCCCATCTATTTCTTTATCTCCAACAACTGATTTATAATCGTGCTCCGTGTTATTTATATTTTTATTTACAACTAGAGCCGTTTCTGCACTTCCACCAAAATCATTCTCCTCGCTGTTATCTTCTATATCTGCTGTTTCTTCTGAATCGGTTGTTTTATTTGCTCTTTGTTTGGGTGGCTTAACATTAACAGTGTTACCAAATAAGTCTGTCTGTTCTTGTGCATTTCCACTAGGTGCTGTTTTAGAAAATGAAGCTTCGCTCTTTTCTTCACTACCACTAACATTTCCTGTTACAGAAAATGCGTCCCCTAAAATTCTTTTGCCTAATGTTTTAAATTCCAGTTCGTTAAATATTTCAGTTAACGCAGAATTGTTTTTTTCTTTTAACCTAAAATCTTCTTCGTGAAATTGAACTGGCACATTGGTAATAATCGTTGCAAGTTTTTTGCTCATGATGGCTGACGCTTTACCAGCGCGCACCTTTTCGCCCATGGCACCCGTAATTTTATCTGCGTTTTCTAATACTCCTTCTAACGTATCATATAATTTTAAAAGTTTAGCGGCTGTTTTTTCTCCAACGCCCGGTATACCTGGTATATTATCAGAAGCGTCACCCATCAATCCTAACATATCAATTACCTGTTCCACTCTTTGAATATCCCATTTTTCACAAATCTTTTTAGCATCTACAATTTCTTCCTTATTGCCAAAAGCCGGCGGCTTCCATATAAAAACATTGGGGTGTATTAATAATTGACCATAATCCTTATCTGGGGTAACCATATATACATCATATCCCATATCAGCTGCTTGCCACGCCAGAGTTCCAATAATATCATCTGCTTCGTAACCGTCATATTCGATTACGGGTATATTAAAGCCTTCTATAATCGCTTTAATATGCGGTAATGAGTCTAACAAATCTTCGGGTGTCTCCTGACGATTGGCTTTATAATCAGCAAAGTCGATATGTCTTTCCGTAGGTGCATGTGTATCAAAACAAACGGCAATATGTGTCGGGTTTTCCTTACGTATTATTTCAAGTAGGGTATTCGTAAATCCAAATTGTGCATTGGTATTAATACCCGTTGATGTAATACGTGGCGTACGTATGAGTGCATAATACGCACGATAAATCAATGCAAGCGCATCTAATAAAAATAGTTTTTTAGACATGATGCTAAGATACCCAAAAAAACCGGCCGCCAATTAAAGCGACCGGTCAAAATTTACAATTAATATATTTTATTCTTTCACAACACAATTAAGTTTTACTTAATGCCATATTTATGTTTATAGCGTTCGTAAAGTTGTAATTGTTTGTTGTCCAAAGATACCGTGCGCCCTTGAATAAAAATTTGAGTCAGCTGATTGCCTCGCATGTCTAAGATATCTCCCATACTGATAATGATATTCGCATCTTTACCCGCTTCTATTGACCCCGTAACATTATCAATACCTAATATCTTAGCCGTGTTAAGCGTGATTGATGATAAAGCCTCTTCCTTGGTTAAACCATAGGTAGCGGCTGTTCCAGCATTGAAGCTAAGGTTGCGAGATTTTGTATTATCAGCTACGTCGTTCATCGCAAACAAAACACCTGCTTTTTGTAATTGTGCCGGGGTTTTATAAGGTTGGTCAACATCATCATCTTCGGTTGCTGGTAATGCATGTGCTTCATCTAGTATCACCGGAATTTTATTATCAGCCAATAGGCCTGCAATTTGAAAACTTTCCCCACCGCCTACTATTACTATATTAAAACCAAATGTTTTTCCTAAATCTATAGCGAGTAGCATTTGTTTTATTTCATTCGCACGAACATATAGTTTTTGTTTTCCCTCAAACAAAGCGCGAGCCGCCTCTAATTTCAAATTATTATTGGCATGAACCTTTTCTTGGCAATAAGCTTTCGCTTCTGTGAAATAGTTTTTAATAGTTTCAATTTTATCAAATGCTGCTTTTAATGGATCTCCACCACCACCCATCATCATACCACGCATAAAGCCACCACGTCCACCACGGCGCGCCATTAGTGAAGGCATGGATATATACATTCCTGTATTAGCCTTATACTCAGCATCTTCATAATTCCATGCATCTAATTGAACCACACTTGATCTTCCTTCGATTAGCTCACCCGATGGAGAAACATGCGCCAATAAAATACCATTACTGCGTAATACATTGATAATTTTAGAATCAGTGTTGTATGAAACAATACTTCTTATGTCTGCATTATTTTCACCAATTTCTTGATAGTCATTACTACCGCGAACACCTGAGCTAATTTCACGTAAGCCTAAACTTGAACTTGGTAAAATTAAACCAGGATACACCTGTTTTCCAGTTGCATCAATTTCAGTAGCACCCTTTGGTATTGAAACACCAGTTCCCACTGCCGTGATTTTTCCTTTTTCAAACAGTATGGTTGCATCTGTTAATATGGTTCCATTACCCACGTGCACAGTAGCATGTGTAATTGCAGAAACCCCCTTTTGTGGTCCTGCTGGATAAACCGTTTCCTGTGCTTTTGCATTATTTGCAAAAACGGCAAGCGTTAATATTAGTAAGGTTGAATATTTATTTTTCATAAATTAATTATTTTGATTTTCATAAATAGTTGCCATGTGGTCTTCGTGTTCATGATCACCACAGGTTAATATAGTTTGGAAACTAGGCATTGGTCTGCCCATTGGCATACCAGATCTTTTTTCTCCTAATAGTTTTTGTATTAACCTTGTTTTTTCTGCAGTAATTTTTTTACTCATCTCTGCGTCTTTTGTTCTATCAAAATAAACAATACCATCTACAATTGTTTTTTCAACTTTTGCATAAATACTTAATGGATTATCAGTCCACAAAACTACATCCGCATCTTTTCCAGTTTTTATACTTCCTACTTTATCAGCAACGTGTAATGCTTTCGCAGCATTTAATGTTACCATTTTAAATGCTTCTTCTTCACTAACGCCACCATATTTAACGGCCTTTGCTGCTTCTTGATTCAATCTTCTTGCCATTTCAGCATCATCTGAATTGATAACCACATTTAAACCCACTTTTTGCATTATAGCGGCATTATAAGCAATTGCATCCTGTACCTCGGTTTTATACATAAACCAATCAGAGAAGGTAGACGCGCTTGATCCGTGTGCTTTCATTTTATCAGCTACTTTGTAACCCTCTAAAATATGAGTGAAAGTATTGAATTTAAAACCATACTTATCACCAATGCGTAATGCATAGGTAATTTCTGGTTGTACATAACTGTGACAGGTAATAAAACGCTTTTTATTTAAAATCTCAACTAGGGCGTCTAATTCTAAATCACGTCTTGAAGAAGGGTTTGCTTTTAAGTTTTTTTGATAATCAAGTGCGCGATCAAACGCATCGTTTAATACTTCTTCCACGCCCATTCTTGTATCAGGATAACGATTATTACTTTGACTGGTTGTACGCTTAACGTTTTCACCTAACGCGAATTTGATAAACGGATCAGCGCCAGCGAATTTTAAATCCTCATCATTAGCACCCCAACGTAGTTTAATTAATTGTGTTTGTCCACCAATGGTATTAGCAGAGCCATGCAAAATATGAGAGCTGGTTACTCCGCCGCTTAATTGACGATATATATTAATGTCTTCCGGATTTAAATTATCTGCAATACGCGCTTCTGATGTAACCGATTGACCACCTTCGTTAATGGACATTGCAGCGATATGTGAGTGCTCGTCAATAATTCCAGCACTTAAGTGTTTTCCTGTTCCGTCAACCACCGTTGCAGTTGCATCGCTGATATTTTTTCCAATCTTTGCAATTTTACCCGCCTTAAGCAATACATCGGTATTTTGTAAAACGCCTTCCTTTTCATTGGTCCAAACGGTAGCGTTTTTAATCAATATCGTTTCCTGTTTTGGTAACACTTCGTTACCATATCCTACAAACGGAAATGTAATTTTTGAATTATTGTTACGCGCACTATCCATTGGTCTTCTGAATTCACTTCTTGCATCAGTAGCTGCAATTGCTCCTGTATAAGACGCAGACCAGGTTGTTTTACTTCCCGAACCATCTGTTCCAACGCCGGACCAAGAATTACCCGAGATAATACCACTTAATCTTACTTGATCAGCTCCTCGCCCTTTTTTAGTAGGGAAGTTTAATTTAATAACAGATTCGCTAACTGTTACTTTTGATGTTATAGTATCAGTTCCAATAATAGTTGCAGTTAAATCTTTTTTAACTTCTACATTATAATCTGATGTTGTTCCGTTTTTATTAATCGTTAATTTATATTTTCCAGCGATGCTTGACCACTCGCTTTCATTTACGCCATATTTATTTCCTTGAACCCAGTTTTCAATTATTTTCGAGTTCGTTGCAAAAACCGGCTCGGTAGTAATAATAAAATTAGCCCACTTGCCAGTTTCAATGGAGCCCACTTGATCATATACGCCCAATTGATTTGCTGGAGTTTTAGTTAATGCCTCTAATGCCTTTGACTCACTTAAACCATTTTGAATTGCTTTTTTAACATTTGCTAAAAATTGTTTCGCATCTTTCATATCAGCAGATGTAATACTAAAAGGAATGTTTGCTTTTGAATAAGCTGCTAAATTTGTCGGAGCTAATTCCCAATGCTTCATATCCGCTAATGATACAAACCTTGCATCATTTGGATCTTCCACATCCATAGCCACAGGAAAATCGACACCTAAAATAAAAGATGCCTTGGTTTTAACCATTTCATCAATTCTTTGATATCCGTTATCACCACCCCTAATAATATATTGTACACCAAACTCATCGCCAACACGATCAGCGCGAACCGCGTTCCATTTATCATCGGTTGCAAATATTTGAGGAATTGCTTGATTATTGTTCCACGCTTCTAATGAAAGATTAACCCCTTCACTAACTGGTTTTGTTTGATACCATTTTGCATCTAAGTAAGTTTGACGCAAAACAGCAATACTTCCCATTAAACTACTTGGATAAGATTGGGTTGATGTTCCTTTATCAAAAGAATAAACTGATGCCGCCTTTGATTTTAAAACTGCTTGATTATTATTTTCAGTAGCTAAGCTCACCACCGCTCCTGTTCCTCTTGCCAATCCATCTTTTAAATGAGTAAACACTGTACCAAAACCATTTGCACGGTAAGCGCTAGCGGTAGCTTCATCCTTAGTAAATACATCAACTGCATTTAATTCAGGCTTAACAGCTTGGTTCCAGTTATACGGTCCTGGTTTGTTGGAAACAAATTGTCCCGGTGCTCCAAAATTAAAACCACCCATTGTTCTTCTTGGTGTTGCTACACCATAATCACTTAGTGGATCTATAAATGACGGGTAAATAAATTTACCAGCACAATCAATTACAACGGCCTCTGCTGGTACAGTTAGGTTCGCACCAACCGCTACAATTTTACCCATTTTTATAATCAAAACACCTTTTTCTATTTTAGTGTTTTCGTTTTGAATAATGGTAGCATTTGTAAATGCATACAAACCACTACGAATATCCCTTACTCCGTTTATGGGAAATGATTCTTGTGCCTGAGCTATTATAGCCGTACACAAAAATACAAGCCCTGTTAAAATCCGCTTCATACGCGACTGTTTTAGTTGTTTAAAATTTTCTCAAAAGATGAGTTTTAAAGCTACTAAAAACTTATTGTGAAAACTCAAAAATTGAATTTTTTTTGATGAGGGGTATCCTTATATCAATGCTTAGTGTAATGTATGGAGAGTGGCTTATCTTAAATGGATTAGCGCCCCATAAAAACCATTAAAATCTGCACATCACTCGGATTTACTCCGCTGATGCGACTTGCTTGTCCCAAAGTAATGGGCCTAATTTTCTTAAACTTTTGTCTCGCTTCTATGGATATAGCAGCGATTTTATCGTAATCAAAATTAGTAGGAATTAATTTATTTTCAAGTGTTGCCATGCGTTCCACAATTTCTTTTTCTTTTTCAATATAACGCTCGTACTTAATTTGTATTTCGGCTTGTTCTAAACACTCTGTATCAAACCCATTCATTTTTTCATTCAAGAATTCATTATTGGATAAAATTTGTTGTAGGCTGATGTTTGGTCGTAGCAAGAGTTTCGAAGCTTTTTGTTTTTCTGATATATTTGCAGAATCGATGTCAGTTAAAAATGCATTGATAAATTCAGGGGCAATGGATTCAGTATCTAATAAATTTTTTATTTCTGTAACCTGCTTCGTTTTATCTTCCACACGTCGCATACGCACTTCTTTTGCAAGGCCTAGTTTATAGCTCATTTCGGTCAAGCGAAGATCGGCATTATCTTGACGCAAGAGTGTTCTAAATTCTGCGCGTGAAGTAAACATACGATAGGGTTCTTCAGTACCCTTGCTTATCAGGTCATCAATCAACACTCCAATATACGCTTCGCTTCTTTGCAGAATTAAAGGTGGTTGGTTATTAATTTTCAAATGCGCATTCATACCCGCCATGATACCCTGACAAGCTGCTTCCTCGTAACCCGTTGTCCCGTTTATTTGTCCTGCGAAGTATAAATTTTCTAATGCTTTAGTTTCTAGCGTATAAGTAAGCTGTGTTGGTTGGAAATAATCATATTCAATCGCATACCCTGGACGGAACATACGCGCCTTTTCAAAGCCGGGAACCATACGAAGGGCTTCGTATTGTACTTCTTCAGGTAAGCTAGTGCTAAATCCATTTACATATATTTCAACCGTATTCCATCCTTCTGGCTCAACAAATAGCTGATGTCTTTCCCTATCTGCAAAGCGATTAATTTTATCTTCAATACTTGGACAGTATCTAGGGCCAACCCCTTCAATTCGTCCTTGATACATTGGACTACGATCAAAGCCCGTTTTAAGCATTTCGTGTACCCTAGCATCTGTATAGGTAATATGACAAGAGCGCTGATTTTCAGGCTTTACCTTTTCAATATCTAAATAGGAGAAGCCGACCACCTCTTCGTCCCCCTTTTGTTCTTCCATCTTACTATAATCAAGGCTACGACCATCCACTCTAGGCGGTGTGCCTGTTTTAAGGCGGTCTGATTCTAATCCAAAGGACACCAATTGCTCGGTGATACCTGTAGCCGCCTTCTCAGCTACTCGTCCGCCGCCAATTTGTTTTTCACCAATATGCATGATCCCGTTTAAAAAGGTACCACTAGTAATAACCACCGCGTCCGCTTCAATCTTATGACCTAAACTTGTAATAACCCCACAAGCTTTATTGTTTTTTATAATCAGTTCGTTCACCGAATCCTGGTAAAAATCCACATTGGGTGTGTTTTCGAGCATCTCACGCCACTTACTAGCGAATAGATGTCTGTCATTCTGTGTTCTTGGACTCCACATTGCAGGCCCCTTGCTTTTATTCAACATTCTAAATTGAATAGTACTTAAGTCACTTACAATGCCACTATATCCACCCAGCGCATCAATTTCTCTCACAATTTGTCCTTTAGCGATTCCACCCATCGCCGGATTACAACTCATTTGGGCAATAGTTTGCATGTTCATGGTCACCAATAAAACCTTGGAGCCCATGTTGGCCGCCGCTGCCGCTGCTTCACAACCCGCATGGCCGGCACCTACTACTATGACATTGTATTTTGGAAACATATAAGGGTGCAAAGATAAGCCTGTATTGTATACCAAGCAATTCAATTAAACAATAGATTACTAAATTATCTGTTCTTTTTCGTGATGGTCAAGATGACATTTTCTACAAAACCAAATAACATCTAATGGTTTTGCATAATCATGGTGATGCGCTTCTACGTCTGCGCTATCGCAAATGACACAATTAGTTTTTATAATTTTACCTCGTTTTATATATACATGTAAATATGACCTCGCATTAGCTTTCATTTTTTGTAATTCAGATAGCTCTGAGTGTTTCTTGCGAGTTAATTTGGTGTGAAGATTCTTACAGGTCCTACAATATCTTTGCCTTCCTACCAATTCGGGCTCTATGGGTCCCTCACATTTTCCACAGGTTTTTTTGTAATTCCCTTTAGTATTTCTAATTCTCATACCCAAATATACTATAAATAATGTTAATGTAGAACGTTATAGTGCTATGTGGAACTTTTTTGTATTGTCATGAGCTATGAAATAGATTTTAGAAAATAAATTATGTTAATGTAGAACGTTATAGTGCTATGTGGAACCTTTTGGGTTCACCAACACCTAAGAAATAGATTTCAGGTAGGATTTTAGCCATTTATTCTCTTGAGCGCGCATTTCTTTGGCGTCAGCAGGCCTTTTATCCTTGTAACCACAAAAATGTAGGGCACCATGAAAAATTACCCTTAATAATTCTTCGGTATAGCTGGCTTTGTGGGTTTTTGCGTTGTCTTTCACTCGATCAACGCTAATATAAACCTCCCCAATGAGCGTACCCTTGGTTTCAGATAGGTCAAAGCTGATGATATCGGTGTAGTAATCGTGGTTTAAGAAGGACTTATTGATATTAAGTAAGAATTTGTCCGAACAGAAAACATATTGAAGCGTATCAATGGCAATCCCCTCCTTTTTTAATCCTTTTTCAATAAACGCCCTTAATGCCAGACGATTGGTAAGTGTTGTATTTTTATCAGCCGTATTAAATGAAATGGGTATGCGCATAATATATTGTTATTCAATGCTCCAAATTTCGTAACTATTTATGTAAAACAGCAAGTATCTTTGTATTAATATTATGAGGAAGCTATCTGAATTAAAAATAGGGGAGTCGGGCGTTATTCATTCCTTCGAAAATGATGATATATTTTTGAAGCTAATGGAAATGGGCTGTATACCCGGAGAATTAATTATCGTTGAACAAATTGCACCCCTGGGTGATCCTATATCAATATCGGTAGCTGGATACCAATTAAGCCTAAGAATAAACGAGGCAGATAGTATTTTTATAGCCCCAAAATCAATGTAAAGAATTGATAATCAATTAATTAAACACATGAAGATCGGTTTATTTTTTGGCTCATTCAATCCCGTTCATAACGGCCATTTAATGGTGGCCAGTTATGTTGCCAATCATTCCGATATGAATCAGGTGTGGTTAGTTGTTTCCCCACAAAACCCCCTTAAGCCTCAGGGAAGCTTGTTAAATGAATATGATCGTTTGCATTTGACCAAGCTAGCCATTGAAGATGATACCCAATTAAAGGTATCTGATATTGAGTTTTCTTTACCTAAGCCTTCCTATACCATTGATACCCTTACTTATTTACAAGAAAAATATCCGCAACATGAATTTTCGGTAATTATGGGTGCAGATAGTTTTCAAAATTTACCCAAGTGGAAAAACTTTGAAACACTCGTAAAAAATTATCAATTCATTGTTTATCGTCGGGATGGTTTTGATATCACCAATGATTATGGCGCGCGCGTTGAAATATTAGATGCACCGCTCTTGCAATTATCTGCAACACTAATTCGTAACAATCGTAAAGATGGAATAACAATTCGCTATCTGGTTCCAGAAAAAGTACGCGAAGAAATTGAACGTAGTAATTACTTTTAAGAGTAGGCTAAATAAGTTCTAAAATCACATTTCCATCGATACCTAGTTTTTCGTGAACTGCTTTTAAAAAACGAATATCTGGCTCTCTTTTACCATTTAATATTTTTGAAATCTTTGAACTAGACATCTCGAAAAGCGCTGCCAGCTTATATTGTGTAATATTCATTTCAGCAATCTTTTTTTGAACTACTTCATTAATGGTAACCGGAAGCGGCCAAATTTTTAGGTTATTTTTTTCATAATCAGCTGCCAATAAAGTGAGCTGATGAAGCTCATCCGTTTCTTTGTTATTTAAAGAATGGAAGCCCCCGCCGTTGGTTGCCTTTTTAATAAATTCCTCGATCAGTTGGCACACCTGTTCGTATTGGTTTTTATTTCTTATTTTATCATATTTAGCATGTGTGCCAATAAATCTTATATAAAGGGTGCGCTTGTTAAAATGTATTAATGCAACCAATCTAAAAGCTTAATATAATCATTGAAACCAGTTAGTGTTTCATCTATAGAAAAATATTTCCATTTTAGAAATATCTTAATCCAACTAATTGCATAATTAAGCAAACTGAATAGGCTCGTAAACCGTATTTATACTTAGAAAAGCGTTTCAAAAACAGCCTACTTTTATTGGTAACAATTTTGTTACCTTTATAAAGTCAATAGGAATGAACGCAAAGCAAATTCACCGATTATTAATTAATGAGGGGTGGATAATCAAAAATCAAAAGGGAAGCCATCGACAATATATACATATGACAAGAATGGGTAAGGTAACAGTACCCATTCATGGTAAAAACGAAATAAATATTAATACATTAAAAAGTATTTTTAAACAGGCGGGTATAAAAAAAATAATATGAAAAAAAAAATCATCTTAATTATTGATACGGAAGGAAAAGGACCCCTTTGGGGCAGGGTGCTTTTTGATAATAATTTATTAATTGACTCTGGAAAAACAGTGCAGCAGATTGAAAGAAAGATGTCAAAATTATTAATGGATTTTCATCAGCTTAAACAAGATAATTTTGCTTTTGAAATTCAATACGATATTTCTGGTTTGTTTGAAGATAAAAGCTTCTTAAACGCCTCGGTCGTTGCAGATAGGGCTGGAATAAGTCGCCTTATGATGCGTCAATATAGAACAGGAAACAAATTTCCCACCTTAGAAAAACTGAATAAATTAGAATTTGCAATAAAAGAAATGGCGGAAGAGCTAAAATCAATAAAGCTTTCAAAAACTAAAACCAAGCGAGCATAAAAAAACCTCCCCGAATCAACGGGGAGGTTTTTGTTGGCGCGGCGAAGCCGCGCGTAAATTCTTATTATCTATTCATGCTTGCCAAAAACTCTTCATTGTCTTTGGTGCCACGCATTCTTTTTAATAATTCATTCATCGCCTCATCGTTATTCATATCATTGATAAATAATCTTAGGATATTCATTCTTCCTAATACTTCTTTATCTAATAATAAATCATCACGACGCGTACTAGAACCCACCAAATCAATCGCTGGGAATATACGCTTGTTCGCTAAGCGACGATCTAAAACTAGTTCCATGTTACCTGTTCCCTTGAATTCTTCAAAAATAACCTCGTCCATTTTAGAACCAGTTTCAATTAATGCAGTTGCTAATATGGTAAGTGATCCACCATTTTCAATTTTACGCGCTGCACCAAAAAATTGTTTTGGACGCAATAAAGCAGTTGCTTCAACACCACCTGATAATACCTTACCAGAACTTGGTGCCACTGTATTATGTGCACGCGCTAAACGTGTAATAGAATCAAGCAATATCACCACATCATGACCACACTCTACTAATCGTTTTGCTTTTTGTAAAGCCATGGAGGAAACCTTAACGTGTTTATCTGCGGGTTCATCAAAAGTACTCGCGATAACCTCACCCTTTACAGAGCGCTCTACATCGGTTACCTCTTCCGGTCTTTCATCTACTAATAAAATAATTAAATAACATTCAGGATGATTCGCTGCAATTGCATTGGCCACCTCCTTTAATAACATGGTTTTACCCACTTTTGGTTGGGCAACAATTAATCCTCTTTGTCCTTTACCTATAGGTGTAAATAAATCCATGATACGCGTGCTATAATTATTCGCAGCCGTATATAAATTTAATTTTTGATAAGGGAAGATGGGCGTTAAATAATCGAATGGAATACGATCCCGAATTTCATCTGGATTTTTCCCATTCACTTGATGCACCTTAGTCAACGCAAAATATTTTTCACCCTCGCGTGGAACACGAACCGTTCCGTGAACCGTATCTCCTACTTTTAATCCAAATGATTTTATTTGAGAAGGGGAAACATATACATCATCAGGAGAAGATAAATAGTTGTAATCGGAAGATCGTAGAAAGCCAAAATTGTCTGGCATAATTTCCAAGACTCCCTCGGTTTCAATCACGCCATCAAACTCAACATTAAATACCGGCTCCTTTTTAGGTTGCGGGTAACGTTGCGCTGGATGGTTGGGTCCATTTTGACCACCGCCATTCACTGGTGCTCCTTGTCCAGATTGGGAGGAAGGATTGGTTTGACCAGATTGCTCATTGTTTTCAGATACGGTGGAAGCTTGACTAGGCACGTCAGCACTTGCCGCACTTTCGTCGCCAAATAAAGCTTGCGCTATTTTTGAAGCCTTGTCGTCCTCGCTATTGTCTTTAACAGGCTCCGCCTTTTTGGAAGGAACTGCTTTTTTAGTAGCGGTCTTTTTTTCGGAACTAGCAGCTGGAGTAGCTTTTGCGGCTGGGGTGGCAACAACTTTGCGCCCCCTTTTTGGTTTGTCGTCTTTTTCTTGCACTGTGTAACTATGGTTTATTTAAAAATCGAATCAAGAGCTAGGGTAATTTGAGAACTTTTTTTGAAATGTTGGCCTTAATAATAGTGACCAAAAAATTGAATAAGGGAAATTTGTGTAGCAAGCCAATAATAATAAATGAATCCTTTGGCGCGTTGCTACTGCAATGTTAAGCAGATTTTTAACAAAAAAACAATTTTTTATGTGTTTTTATGTCTAAAACGGGTCAATTCGCCATTGAAACGGATTATCTTTGGCATTCGAAAATACAAATATGTTCAACCAACGAATTAAAATTAAGCAATTGTTATCGGGTACCGCAACGGGCACCCAAGTGGTGGTGATGGGATGGGTTCGCACCTTTAGAAATAATCAGTTTATTGCTTTAAATGATGGTAGCACGAATGCGAACATACAAATCGTTGCTTCCTTGGGTGAATTTGATGAAGCGATCTTAAAAAGAATCACCACGGGGGCATCCTTAAAAATTACCGGAACGGTGGTTGAAAGTTTGGGTAAAGGACAATCGGTCGAGGTTAAAGCAACCACTTTAGAAATATTAGGCGACAGTGATGCTGAAAAATATCCTTTACAACCAAAAAAACATTCACTTGAATTTTTAAGAGAAAAAGCGCATCTGCGTTTTAGAACAAATACATTTGGATCTGTTTTTAGAATTAGACATGCACTTGCATTTGCAGTGCATCAGTTTTTTAACGATCGCGGATTTTTATATTTACATACACCTATTATTACAAGTTCGGATGCTGAGGGTGCAGGAGAAATGTTTCGTGTAACCACGCTTCCATTGGAAGGTGCACCAAAAAATGATGCAGGTGAAATTGATTTTACACAGGACTTTTTTGGTAAGAGTACTAACTTAACCGTAAGCGGTCAATTGGAAGGAGAGCTAGGCGCTATGGCGTTTTCAGACATCTACACTTTTGGTCCCACCTTCCGTGCTGAAAACTCAAACACCACAAGACACTTAGCAGAGTTTTGGATGATTGAACCCGAGGTTGCGTTTAATGATTTAGAAGACAACATGAACCTGGCCGAAGATTTCATTAAGCATTTAATTGCTTATGTGATGAAAAATAATATTGACGATTTACAATTTTTAGATACACGATTAGCAGAAGAAGAAAAACAACTACCTACTGAAAAAAGAAGCGGACTTGGATTAATAGAAAAATTAAAATTTGTTGTTGAAAACGGATTTGAAAGAATTACGTATACCGAAGCAATTGATATTTTATTAAACAGCAGTCATTACAAAAAAAAGAAATTCACTTACGATATTAAATGGGGAATTGATTTGCAAAGTGAACATGAAAGATATTTGGTGGAGCAGCATTTTAAAAAACCAGTCATTGTTACAGGATATCCTGCTGCAATTAAAGCTTTTTATATGCGCATGAATGATGGATGTGAACCAGGGAAAGAAACAGTAGCGGCCATGGATATTTTGGCGCCGGGTATTGGTGAGATTGTGGGTGGGTCACAAAGGGAAGAGCGCTTGGAAAAACTAGAAGGCAGAATGAACGATATGCATATTCCTTTAGAAGAGATGAGTTATTATCTTGATACAAGAAGGTTTGGATCGGTGCCCCATGCAGGCTTTGGCTTAGGATTTGAAAGAATGGTACAGTTTGTAACCGGAATGACAAATATTAGAGACGTAATTCCGTTTGCAAGAACCCCTAAAAACTGTGAGTACTAATATATTAGGCATTATATGGGCCCGGTTTTTTGAATTATAAGATTCCCTGCCTATATTTGCGACCCAATCGTTGAAAAGCGCGCGGGTGGATGAAAAAAGGATGGCGCTGTAGCTCAGTTGGTAGAGCAAAGGACTGAAAATCCTTGTGTCCCCGGTTCGAGCCCGGGTGGTGCCACACGGCCCTCAACGAAAGTTGAGGGCTTTTTAATTTTCAAATTCCAATAATTATGCTGTTTAAAAATTTGCTCTTCTTGCCCCTGCTTGTATTGCACTTATTCGCAGCTGCGCAAAATAAAAAACAATTAGTTAGCGCTAAAAAAAATAATACCGTTGTTTCTAAGGAAACAATGGAAGGGGTTTTTAATGAAATTAAAACACCATATAAATATGGTATTGTGTTTAAACACCCTGACGCAAATAAATTAATGGATAGCCCAACGATATTCAAAAAAAATGGCGTTTGGTATATGACCTATATTGTTTTTGATGGCAAGGGGTATGAAACCTGGATGGCTGAGAGCAAGGATTTATTGCATTGGAAATCGCTGGGGAAAATCCTTTCTTTTTCAAAGGACAGCTGGGATGCTAACCAAAAAGCGGGTTATATGTCATTAGTAGATATTGATTGGGGAGGGAGTTATAAGGTAGAAAAATTTCAAAACAAATATTGGATGTCTTATTTAGGTGGAAATACAATTGGATATGAAGCCGGGGTCTTGGGCGTGGGGATGGCAAACAATTCAACGCTTACAAAACCAGTAGAATGGCAAACAGCACCAACACCAATATTGCAACCGAAAGATATTGATGCAAGGTGGTTTGAAAACAAAACTATTTATAAAAGCACCGTTATAAGAGACAAACAAAAACATACTTCGCATCCCTTTGTCATGTATTATAATGCAAAAGGGGATACTGCTAAATATGAAAGTATTGGTATGGCGGTTTCAGATGATATGGTTTCTTGGAAAAGATATGGCACATCTCCCGTGATCACAAAATACAAAGGCATTTGTGGAGATGCACAAATAGTCAAAATAAATAAGTTGTATGTGATGTTTTATTTTGGTGCATTTTGGAAACCTGGCGCCTTTGAAAGATTTGCATGTTCCTATGACTTAGTAAATTGGACCGATTGGGAGGGCGAGGATTTAATTAAATCTTCCACAGATGATGATGAAACCTATGCGCACAAACCATGGGTGATCAAATGGAAGGGCGTTGTTTATCATTTTTATAATGCAGTGGGAAAATCAGGCAGGGTCATTGCCCTGGCAACCTCGAAAGATTTACAAACTAAGTAAAAAGTCGTTGGGTTGATTCCACCGCAATCTTTACAACTTGAGGTTTCAAATTGAAACCTCAAGTTGTTGGAATTATTACTACCTTATTTATTTTTACGAAACACCATACAGTGTTGCCAAGGTAGGTTGCTGATATTTTTTTCAAATATAAATCCTGCTGCTTTAAACTCACGCACGGCTTGTTGTTCACTCATTTTGTGAATGGTTTTAATGGGCACCATTGCATCTTCAGTTCTAAATTCAACTAGAACTAATTTACCACCTGGCTTAAGTGCTTCCAACATGGCCAAACCCATTTCATAGGGGTATGAAAATTCATGGTACACATCAACGAGCAACATGATGTCAATACTATTTGCAGGAAGTCCAACTGTTTGTTCCGTACTCAAAATAGGCACTATATTTTTTGTTTTTTCGGCTTGAATACGATCCTTCAAAAATAAAATCATTTCTGGTTCCACATCTACTGCATAAACTTTTCCATTACCCACCATTTTTGATAATAAGGAACTGTGGTAACCGCTACCAGCACCAATATCCGCAATCATCATTCCTGGTTGTACATTCAAATTTTTTAATAATAAACTTGTGTTTTCTTCTTTGTCCCTTTCTTCTCGTTCAAGCCATTCGATACCATAGTGACTCATTACCTGCGCAATTTGTCGACCCATATACCATTTATTAATTCCATTCGCGTCACCAGATTTTACCAAATATTTTCCTTGTGCATTTCCGAGCATGGAAACGCACAACGCAATCATTACAAAAATAAAAGTTGAATATTTTTTCATGAGGTATCTATTTTGTGTAAAAGCGTAACGATAATAAAATATTATTTATCGTCATTGATATTTACTAATGTAAAATAGTTATTAGGAAGGATTTACTAAAAATGAAGGAAGCTCCTCTATTTTTGAACAACACACTTGATCCATCACTTGCTTCAACTGAACTTTTAAACTTGAAATAAGATGATCGCCACCTTCGTCGCCCAATGCAGCAACTGCATACATAAAGCTTCGACCTAAAAATGCAAATTCAGCACCAGATGCAATAGTTCTAGCGATATCTGGACCTGTTCGTATACCACTGTCCATCATGATTTTAATTTGCCCTTTATATTTTTCAACGATTGGGTGTAAGGTTTTTATAGTGGATTGACCAGCATCTAATTGTCTGCCGCCATGATTGGATACAATAACACCATCCAATCCTAATTTTATGGCCATCTCGGTATCTTCTTCAGATGCAATTCCTTTAATCACCAATTTCCCTTTCCATTGATCTCGGATAGCTGCAATTTTTTGTTCATTTAATCTGCCCGAAAAAGTTTTATTCATGAATTGCCCCAACTGGTTCATATTTAAATTCTTGGGCATATAAGGCTTCATTGTTTGAAAGGACGGTTGTCCATGATACAAAGTTTTCAACGCCCACTCTGGCCTTCCCATGATTTGCAATATATTTTTAACCGTCATGCGTGGAGGCATTGCCAAACCATTTCTAATATCTCTTGGTCTGTAACCAAATGTAGGGACATCACTTAAAATAACTAATACAGGACAGGCAACATCTTGTAATCGTTTTATGATTTTATCTCTAATCTCATTTTCAGCCGGATGATATAGTTGAAACCAAGCGCGTCCTTCGGTTAGTGTACTTATTTTTTCAATGTTGCTGGTGGAAACCGTACTTAATATAAAAGGGATATTATGCTTGCAAGCTGCCTTTGCTAAAATTTCAGGTGCATTGGGCCAAATTAATCCTTGTAACCCAATGGGTGAAATTCCAAATGGGGCATCATACACATGTCCAAATAAGTTAGTATCTAATTTGGCTTCAATATGTTTTCTTAAATAATACGGCTTTAATTCTACCTCCCTTAATTCATGGGTATTCTTGTATAAATTAATATCCTCATTGCATCCGCCATCTAGATATTCAAAAGCAAATTTTGGAATTTTTGATTTTGCTTTTTTTATTAAATCATCAATGCCAGGATAATTATAATTATATGAAAGAGACATAGTATTTTATTTTACAACAGCCCTTACGCCCGTATTTCCACCACCATTTAATGTCATATCATGCGGCTTATTTATTTTCCAGCCACCTCTTGTGAAATCAGGAACATCAATTGATTTTGATCTTTGGCCTACAGAGTTACCACTCAATGGAAACACAGAACTCCATGCTGCTGCATCATATACATCCTGATCCAACGGTAAACCATTGCGTAAACAATCAATTAATCTCCAGTCCATGATAAAATCCATTCCACCATGGCCGCCTATATTTTTAGCAATTTCTCCGATATGTTTTACAATGGGTGGTGTATATTTTTCGCGCATGCCGTTCAATTCTTCTTCTTTCATCCATGCGTGTCCTAATGCAATACGCTCTGGACCAGGATATTTTTGTGCAGCACCTTTAGTACCACTTACCAAATGAATTCTTGAATAAGGACGTGGAGAAGATACATCGTGTTGTACCATTAATGTTTTACCAAGATCGGTTCTAATAATAGTCGTGTTCATATTTCCACGATATGTTTTTCCAGTGTACTCTTTGAAAAAATCATCCTTTGCAGCCATTTCGTTTGCTAAGGTGCCCAATGAAAAATCATTGGTGCTCATACTCACCAAGTGATCAAATTTATCGCCACGATTAATATTCATGCATTGTGCAATCGGTCCCAATCCATGTGTAGGATATAAGCTACCATTGTTTTGGATATTTTCTTTCAATCTCCACATATCCGCATACGCCGTTTTATTAAATAAATATTCGTGGCTTAGGTCGTGTATGTATGCACCTTCGGCATGTAAAATTTCACCAAATAATCCGTTGCGCGCCATATTAAGTGTAAGTAATTCAAAAAAGTCATAGCAACAATTTTCAAGCATCATCATATGCTTGCGTGTTTTTTCTGAAGTTTCTACCAGCTCCCAACATTCGTCAATCGTTTTTGCAGCAGGCACTTCAGAAGCAGCATGCTTTCCGTTTTTCATTGCATACACCGAGATAGGTGTGTGCAATGACCATGGTGTAGTTACATAAACTAAATCAATATCATTGGATTCACAAACCGCTTTCCAGCCCTCGGCGCCTGAATACGCTTTTGCTTTAGGCAAACCTTTTTTGGTAAGAATGTTTTGTGCTTTTTCCACGCGATCTGGATATTTATCGCACAACGCTTTTATTTCAACACCATCTATATAACTTAATCTGTCAACCGCACCTGGTCCCCGATTTCCTAATCCAATCACAGCTACGCGCACCGTTGGTAATTTTGGTGCAGCATAACCACACATATTAAATGCAGCCGGAGTAGTAGTTGTATTTTTTACATGGCTAGCAGCAAATCCTTTTTCTGGAATCGCCGAAATGATTGCACCAGAACCTAGGGCAATATTGCGAAGAAAGGAACGTCTATTTGTACTCATTGTATTTATATTGAAAATGAATATTAAAGATAAGGAAAACAAGTTGTGTTTAAGATATTGTTAAGATCGCTTATTGTTTAGATTTATTTTATACTAAATTTTTCTTCAATTATTTTTCTTTTGGTCCAACATTCATCTAATGGACCACCCGTAGATTTTTGTCCTTGGTGTCTCCAGTCCCCATCAATTATTGTATATCCAAATGAAAGCGACTTTCCAATACTTTGTGTGGTTTTTGTAAAGTATTCAATGTTTTCGGTATACTTTCCGTTTTGTGTTGTTTGTGTTCCTCCTCCAGCATCAAAGAATTTTTTAGTCACTACATTATAACTTACCCATTGAAAGTACTTGCCTGAAATAATTTTCATGGTGCGTCTTGGAAAAAAAGGATTTGCTCTTTTACTAACAATATCATTTGTATAATTTCCGCTTATAATCCAAGAGCCAAATAAATCGCCTGCTTTTCCCCCATCCAACCTCGTTAAGCCGGATAATATATTGCCTATGGAAAGTTGACCATTTTTTTCAAGTGCTATTGGATTACTTGCTGATAGATTGACCATGGAGCTGTCCTGAGAATTCCATTCATAGGATAATTCAATATTTTTATTATCTATACGATACTTGCCACCCCAACTATAATTAAATTTTTTCTCTACTAAGTTATAACTTGCTACACTGAAAATATAATCAGTGATTATAACCAATGTTTTAGTATTATTTTCCTCTTTCCCCCATGCCCCCAAAATATTTATATTTGTTTGACTATTAACGCTAGAGGTAAGCATTAATATACAGAAGCTAGTGAATAATAGAATTTTTTTCATACCCCTATTTTTTGTAAAATAAATATAAATAAAATATTGCGGCTAATGCATTTTAAATTGTGATTTAAATTCAAATTACCTCATTCAATAGCCTAGTCTATAAATTTTGTATATTAGCATCTCATGAACTAAATAATTCTATGAAACGCAGAAACTTTATCGGATTAAGTAGCACATTCGGCTTAATGGCCGGAATTTTGCCAACGGCTGTAATTGCGGAAACAAAACAATTGGAACAAAAGGGGAAGCGTTATCAAAATGGCGCAAGTCCATGGCCTATCTGTTTGGATACCGCCACCATTCGACCAGCCTCACTTAAGGATAAAGTAAGCATTGCAGCTGAAGCAGGCTTTGATGGTATTGAGCCCTGGGACAGTGAATTAGAAGAATTTGAAAAAAATGGGGGCAATTTAAAAGTGTTAGGTGCGGAAATTAAAAAGTTGGGTCTTAAAGTGCCAAGTGTGATTGGCCTTTGGAATGCAATACCAGGAACCATGTCCGAATTTGAAGTGTCGTTGAAAGAAACACGCCGACGTATGCGTATGGCCCATGATATAGGCGCCGAACATATTCAAACCATACCGAATACCCTACCTGAAAATTTTAATCAAAAATGGGTGGCAGAACGATATCGCGACATTATTGAAATTGGTATAAAAGAATTTAATATTAAACCAGCCTTGGTTTTTGTAAAATATTTTACCATCAAAACATTAGGTCAAGCCGTTGGTATTGCGATGGATGCAAATCATCCAAACGCGCTAGTTATTCCCGATGTATATCATATGTATATTAGTGATGGTGGTTTTGAGGGATTAAAAATGTTAAAGGGAGATGCGATTGCTATTTTTCAATTCAATGATGCACCCAACACGCCTGCGTTTAAAGATTTAAGAGATGAACATCGTGTTTATCCAGGCGATGGCATATTACCACTTGCTTCTATTTTTAAAGATTTAAAAGCAACTGGATACAAAGGATTTATTTCACTAGAAATGTATAATCCAAATTATTATAAAGAAGATTTATTACAAGTCGCTAAAACCGGATTAAGAAAAACTTTAGAAGTACTTAAAAAAGCGGGCGTATAAAATTGATGTAAAATTATTTACGATAACCTTTATACTAGAATATCATTGATCACTTTTCCAGACACATCTGTCAGACGGAACCGCCTTCCTTGGTATTTATAAATTAATTGTTCGTGGTTGATACCCATGATATGCAATAGCGTTGCATGAAAATCATGCACGTGCACCGGGTCCTTCACAATATTGTAACTAAAATCATCTGTTTGTCCATAAGTCATACCAGGCTTGACGCCTGCGCCTGCCATCCACATGGTAAAACAACGCGGATGATGGTCTCTGCCATAATTATCTTTTTCTAATTTACCTTGGGAATAAGCAGTACGACCAAATTCACCACCCCATATTACTAAAGTATCATCGAGCATTCCTCTTCGTTTTAAATCCATGATCAAGGCTGCTGATGCTTGATCGGTTTGTTTGCATTGTTGTTTCATTCCTTGTGGTAAGGATCCATGATGATCCCATCCTTGATGATACAATTGTACAAAGCGAACATCTTTTTCTAATAATTTTCGCGCTAATAAACAATTCGCTGCGAAGGTTCCTTTTTCCCTACTATCTGGTCCGTATAAATCAAAAACCTCGTCTGATTCATTAGAAGTATCCATCACATCGGGCACAGAGGTTTGCATTCTAAAAGCTAATTCGTATTGTGACATACGCGCATCCACTTCGGCGTCACCCCAAACTTCATTTTGTAAATTATTCAACTTCCCTAAATAATCTAACATCTCTTTTCTATCTTTTCCATCATAGCCTTCGGGATTATTTAAAAATAAAACAGGATCATTACCTGATCTAAATTGTACCCCTTGATGTTGTGATGGTAAAAATCCATTACCCCATAATCTTGCATACAATGGTTGGTCGCGAGATGCATTTTTTGAAACCAATACAATAAATGCAGGTAAATTTTTATTTTCAGAACCCAATCCATAACTCAACCAGGAACCAATGGAAGGACGACCAGGAAGTTGATGTCCTGTTTGAAAAAAAGTTAACGCAGGATCATGATTAATTTGTTCTGTATACATGGACTTGATAACACACAATTCATCTACTACCTGCGCTGTGTAGGGTAACAAGTCACTTACCCAGGTATTACTTTTTCCATGCTGTTTAAAATTTGCAAAGGAAGAGGCAATAGGAAGTAAAGCTTGGCTGGCACTCATTCCTGTTAAACGTTGTCCTTTACGAATCGAATCAGGTAAGCCCTGTCCTTGCATTTTTATTAAGCCTGGTTTGTAATCAAAAGTTTCAAATTGTGAAGGGCCACCACTCATAAATAAATACACCACGCGTTTTGCTTTAGGCGCGATGGTAGGCAAGGCGTCTAATATTTGTTGTTCAAAAGTTTTTGTTGAAATACTACTACTTAATAAGGTACCCAATGCCATCGCGCCCATACCGCCTGCTGTACTTTTCAAAAAATTGCGACGTTCAATTTTTTTATTGATGGCGTCAAATTCTTGATTATATATTTTAAAATCATTTTCTTTTCTCATAAACTTACCTTTTAGTAATGGTTGCATCTGAATTTAATATAGTGCTTGCGACGACACTATTTGCGGCTACCCAATAGGGGTCTAATGTTTTATCAATTTTATATAATCCAGTATTGATCCATCCTTTAATTTTATTTGGGTATGCTTTAAACTTATTGTATTCCGATTGTTGCAATGCATTTAATAATGCCATCTGTTTTGTTGTGGGGGTGGTTCCTGTAAGTTGTTGATAGGCTTTACTAATAGCGGCTGCTGTGTTTTGTTGTTTGGTGATGCTTTCTCCAATGACTTTAGCTGCTTCAATAAAAGTGGGATCATTTAAAGTAACCAAAGCTTGTAATGGTGTGTTGGTGGATTGTCTACGAACCAAACAAGATGCCCTGGTGGGCCCATCAAAATTAGCAAGGGTTGGATTAGGAACCGTTCTTTTTAAAACAATATAAAGGCTTCTTCTATATACCTGATCAGTACTGTCCTGATTATATTTGGTCCCATTAATTTCCCATAGTCCTTCTGGTTGATACGGATACACACTTTTACCCCCCAATTTTTTATTTAACAATCCACTTGCCGTTAACGCATTGTCACGAATCATTTCTGCAGACAATCGCATTGAAGGGCCTCTAGCTAATAATTTATTTTCTGGATCTTTTTCATTGAGCAAAGGACTCGCTTTTGAATCCTGCTGATAAGTCGCAGACATCACAATGAGTTTATTTAATTTTTTGATATCCCAGTTGTTATCTCTTAATTCAATCGCCAACCAATCTAATAAATCCAAATGACTGGGCATTTCACCTTGGTTGCCAAAATCTTCGGCCGTTTTAACTAATCCTTTACCAAAAAAGTTTTGCCATAAATGATTTACCGCAACTCTTGCAGTTAAAGGATTGCGGGTATCTGTTAACCACTGTGCTAGTCCATATCTATTTTTTGGAAGTTGACTTGGGAAGGGTAATATTTTTTCTGGCGTGTTTGGAAATACTTGTTTTGCAGGCGCATCATATTGCCCCCTGTTTAATAAAAAAGTTTTTTTAGGTTGTTGCATTTCTTGCATCACCATTAATTCTTTGATATGCTCGGTTGAATCTGATAATAATTTTCGTTGTGTTTGCAGCGCAAGAGTTGCATTTTTAATAGCAACATTCACTACTGAGTTGTAATAATCTTTTAAAACGGAAATATCATCCGTGCTTAATTCGACCCTGGTTTTTTTTGTGATTAAATCCCAATTTGATTTTTTTGCCAATACTTTTATTTCAAAAGGAGTTAACGCTCGGTTATATACACTAATGTCATCTATTTTTCCTCCCTTCATTCCAAAACCTCGGCCCCAGCCGCCTATTTGCAATCCCGGTTCGTCCTTTGAAAAAAACACAATGTCTTTATATAACTGATCAATTTGTGTTTCCATTTTTAATGGCGATCCATCTACAAATAAATTTAGTCCCTTTGCAGTGGAGGAGCCATCATAGGTCATCGTGAGTTGTATCCATTGATTACGGGGTATATCATTTAATGACACTTTAGTTATAGCATTGGAAGGCGCCGTATGTGCCATAGTCATTTCAAGTCGATTGTTTTTTAAATAAACATTATACCCTTTGAAATTATATAACCTTTCCATATTGCTTTTATGAAATATAACTCCTTCCTTCATTTCCTTGGAGATGTTCATCCAAATCCCAATCGAAAAAGGATCCGATTTTCTAAAAACGCCCACCTCTTTTAAATCTAAATAGGTATCCCCTGTTAAATATAAACTTTGGTTATTACCATTTCTTTCAAAAATTAGGGGTTCGCTTTTGCTGTCTCCGTCGCGACGTAAGGCGGCAGTTTTACTATTGTTGACACTATTTTTTAACGAATCCTCAAAATCATAAAAGCCTTGTAAATTTTCAGTGGGTATACCCTTACTAGAAATTGTTTTATATTTTTCCTGTTGTATCCATTCATTAAATTCATTCTTTGCATTTTCATAGCTCAATTTTAATTGTGCTTCTTTTTCTTTGACCAATGAATTTATATATTGAATTGTTTTTTCTTGTTCAGCGGAAGGAAGCATTAATGTGGGTGTTGGCATGTCATCATTCCAAGATATTTGTCCCGCTTCACGAATGTTATTAAAAAAACTATACAACTGATAATAATTTTCCTGCGAAACCGGATCATATTTATGATCATGACATCTTGCACAGCCTACCGATATGGATATAAATGCATCCCCAAAAGTATTGGTGCGATCCATCACATATTCTGTTTGAAATTCTTCTTCTATAATTCCCCCCTCCATATTTTGTTGGTGATTACGATTAAATGCAGTTGCAATAATCATATCCTTTGTAGGCGAAGGCATTAAATCACCCGCTAGCTGATAGTGGATGAAATTTTTATAAGACATATTATCGTTAAAAGCACGAATCACCCAATCGCGATATACCGACATATCTCTTGTTCTATCTACGGTATATCCATAGGAATCGGCATAACGTGCCAAGTCCAACCATTGTGTTGCCATTTTTTCACCATAATGCGGGGAGCTTAATAATCGATCCACTTGTTTTTCATAAGCATTCGAACTTTTATCATTGACAAAACTGTTGATTTCATCAATGGTCGGAGGCAGGCCTGTTAAATCCAATGAAACGCGTCTTAGTAAAAGCTCTTTGGAGGCTGCGGGACTAGGCTGTAAGCCTTCTCGTTGCAACCTGCTCAATATAAAATTATCAATAGGGTTATTTACCTGTAAATTAAAGATGTCGGGAATGGCCTTTTTTTGTGGAGTAACAAAAGCCCAATGTGGTTTATAAACGG
>Ga0209598_10000556_pt1 | contig 30059 bp, 19 predicted proteins | sample M_140807_EF_Meta_FD_187317 | JGI IMG/M metagenome (GOLD analysis project Ga0209598, IMG submission 187317) | Freshwater microbial communities from Lake Montjoie, Canada to study carbon cycling - M_140807_EF_MetaG (SPAdes) (version 2) | ecosystem: Environmental > Aquatic > Freshwater > Lake...
GGTGCGGGCGATCACCCGCGGGCCGCGGTTCCACTGGCGCGGCTACTACGACAAGCTGCTCTTCGATCCGACAGACCGGCTCGTGCTGGCCAACGAGGTCGATTTCGAGGGCCGCTCCCCGACCGCGGACGACGCGATCCGCGTGGGGATGGTCGACACGGCCGACGGCGACCGCTGGATCGAGCTGGGAAGCACCCGCGCCTGGAACTGGCAGCAGGGCTGCATGCTCCAATGGGTGCCGGGCACGGAGCGCCAGGTGGCCTGGAACGACCGCGAGGATGGCCGGTTTGTGACCCGCCTGCTCGACGTGAAAAGCGGCGCGGCCCGGACGCTGCCGCATCCCTTCTACTGCCTCTCGCCCGACGGTGGCACGGCGTTCGCCCCCGACTTTCGCCGACTCAACGACACCCGGCCGGGCTACGGCTACGCCGGCATCGTCGATCCCAATCGCGACGAGCTCGCCCCCGACGATGCGGGCGTCTGGCGGCTCGACATGCGGACGGGTGAGCAGCGGCTCGTCTTCTCGTTCGCCGACGCGGCGAGGATCCCCTTCGCGGGCCGGCCCGAGGCGGCCTTCGGCCCGGAGTCGAAGCACTGGTTCAACCACCTGCTGTGCAACACCGACGGCACGCGGCTCTTCTTCCTGCACCGCTGGCGGGCGCCGGCCGACAAGGCGTTTCGCACGCGGGCCCTGACGATGAGCTTCGACGGCAGCGACGTCTTCGTGCTCGATCCCTGGGGCGACACCTCCCACTTCGTCTGGCGGGACCCGCGGCACATCTTCGCCTGGGCCTGGCACCCCTCGCACCAGGCCCGCTTCTACGTCTACGAGGACCGTACGGACAACGTGACGGTGCTGGGCCCCGACGTCATGATGCAGAACGGCCACAACACCTACGTGCCGGGCACCGACAGCCAATGGGTGCTCAACGACACCTACCCCGACGCCGATACGCTGCAGCATCCCTACCTCTACCACGTGCCGACGAATCGCAGGGTGCCGATCGGCCACTTTCCGTCACCGCCGGCCTACCGGGGCGAATGGCGGTGCGACACGCATCCCTGCGCCAGCCGCGGCGGCACGAAGGTCGTGTTCGACTCGGCCCACCGCGGCGGCCGGCAGGTCTACCTTGCGGACATTTCCACGATCGTGGGGTAGCCAGCGACTCATTCGGGTGGTCATCGATCTTTGCCGATGAACGACCCTGCCGAAGCAGGTGACGGCAGGGGGTGCCCATGCCCCGAGAGCCGGCGTAGCTGACAAGCGAAGGCATGGATGCCGAAGCGCAGGCAGCTCCGAGAGAGCGGAGGCCTGGAGGGCCGGAGCGAACGTCCGGCGACGGGGCATGGGCGACCCCGGCGGCGCGACATCTGATGATCAAAAGGAGGCCGACTCCGGCGTATCGTTCACGCGAGATCACACGGGCGCGAGCACGCTCTTCACGACGGCGCCGGAGTGCATCTTCTCGAAGGCCTCGTGCCAGTGATCGATCGGCCAGACGCCGCCGATGATGTGGCGGACGTCGAGCCGGCCGCTCGCCAGCAGGGCGATCACCCGCTCCCAGATCGGCCAGTTGTGGCTGAAACTTCCCTGGAGCGTGACGTTCTTCTGCACGAGCGGGTCGAGCGAGAAGTTGAGCGGCTGCGGGCCCCAGCCCACCTTGCTGATCCAGCCGGCCGGGCGGACGAGGTCGAGGGCGATCTTCAGCGTGGCGCTGGCCCCTGCGGCGTCGACCACGCCGTCGCAGCCGAGGCCGTCCCGCGCGATCGCCCACGGCTTCGCGTCGCCGACGATCACCTCGCAGCCGTAGCGATTGGCGATCTCGAGCCGCTGGGCGTCGGCTGCCAGACCGACGATGGCGACCTCCGCGCCGCAGAGCCTCGCCATCGCCGCGCAGAGGATGCCGATCGTGCCGGGCCCGAGCACCACGACCCGGTCGCCCGGCTCGATCCTGGCGTTCTTCACGACGGCGGAGTAGGCCACGCAGCAGGGCTCGGTGAGACAGGCCTGTTCGAAGGGAAGGTGGTCGGGCACACGGTGCAGGATCCGCGATGGCACCTTTACGAACCGGGTCATGGCGCCGTTCACGCCGTAGCCAAAACCCTTCCGCGTGGGGTCGAGGTTGTAGAGTCCGCGGCGGGTCAGCGGATTGTCGGGGCTGATGATGGCGGCGGTTTCGCTGACGACGCGGTCTCCCTCCCTCCAACCCTGCACGTCGCCGCCGACCTCGGCGATCCGCCCGCCGAACTCGTGGCCGAGCACGACGGGATAGTTGACCTGCCAGGAGTGGTCGGCGGTCCACTGGTGCAGGTCGCTGCCGCAGACGCCGACGTTGGCGACCTCGAGCAGCACGTCGTCGGGGCCGATCACGGGCCGTTCCACGTCGCGGAGCTCGACCGAGCCTTTTTCGGGGGCGAAGTTGACGACAGCGGCGGAGGTCATGCGGGTCGGATCACTTTCTGTTCGTGGACGGCCTGGCAGATCTTGCGCAGCGACCCTTCGAGGTCGCCGTCGGCGGTCTTAAAGGCGTCGGCGTCGATCGTGAGCGGTGCGCCGAGCACGACCAGCGGCGCTCCGTAGCCGGGGCAGGCCACCGCCTGCTCGAGCGTGAGGCCGCCCACGGCCTGCACCGGCACCTGCACCGCCCGCACGACGTCCTTGAGCTGGTCGAGCGGGCTGGGCATCCGCCGGCCGGCGGCGGCGATGCCGCGGCGCTCGTCGTAGCCGATGTGGTGGATCACGTAGTCGCAGCCGAGGTCCTCGAGCCACTTCGCGCCGGCGACCATGTCGGGACGGACCATGTTGTCGCCCATGACCTTGCAGCCGAAGTCGGCGCCGGCCTTCACCACGCACTTCACCGTCTCCTCGTGGGCCCTCGCCATCACGACCACGTGCGTCGCCCCAGCCTTCGCCATCATCTCCGCCTCGAGGTAGCCGCCGTCCATCGTCTTGAGGTCGGCCACGATCGGCACCCGGGGAAACGCTTTTCGCAGCGCGCGGACGCCGTGGAGCCCTTCGGCCAGGATCAGCGGCGTGCCCGCCTCGAGCCAGTCGACGCCGGCCCGCAGGGCGAGGGCCGCCGTCTCGAGCGCCTCGTCGATGTCGGTGAGATCGAGCGAAATCTGGACGATCGGCTGCATGGGGCTCACCGCTTCGCTGGAGCGGATTGAGTCGGTGTGGCGGCGGCTGGCGTCCAGCCGCGGAGTCGGCAGTGCACCTGCGCGACCTTGCCCATGTAATGATCCATCGAATACGTGTGTGCCGCCAGGAGCATGTGCCGCTTCGCCTTCTCGGCGTCGCCGACGGCCTCGAAGTAGAGCCCCAGGTAGAGGTGGGCGTAGCAGAGCTGGTCGCGACGACGCTCCTCGGGGCCGGCCTCCGCGGCGGCGAGCACGGCGGCGGGATCGGCCCGGCCGGCGAAGAGGTCGAGGATCTCGCGCATCGGCACCCGCCGGTCGTTGCCCACCGGGATGATCGCCTTGCGGGCCTGGTCGGGATCCTGGTCGCGGGCCACGCAGGCGAAGTGCCAGGCGACGTTCTCGACGTCGGCGGGATTGACGGTGCGGTGCAGTTCGAACTGCCGGCGGCCATCGGCGAACCGGCCGGCGTAATAGAGCGCGAGTCCCCGCTGCCAGAGCTCGGGCTCCGCGTCAGGCTCGAGCTTCACGAGCTGGTCGAAGGCGGCGGACGACTCGACCGGCTGGCCGGCGAAGAAGAGCCGCACGCCGGAGGCGAAGAGGGTGGCCGGGGATTCGACGCCGGCCGGTTCGGCCGCGGTCGTCGGAGACGCGCAGAGCAGGGCGGCGGCGACTGCCGCCAGGGCGCAGGAAGCGATGCGGTCGATCATGGCAGCCGCTCGAACGTCATGAGGATGGAGCGGGTGCCGGTGCCGGCGGCGAACTCACGGGGCCGCCATTCGCCCGGCGGCCGCAGGCAGAGCCGGCGAGTTTGCGGGCCGATCTCGTAGATCCCCAGGAGCAACTGCCCCTTGCCGTCGTCGGAGGTGATCTCAAAGTCGATCGTCTTTGGGCTGGCCTCGGCGTCGATCGTGCTCGTGCCGTGGACCACCTCGACGCCGTCCCGCAGCAGCGTCCAGCCGCCGGCGTCGTCGTTGACGACGGTCAGCCGCTTGACATCGTCCTCGCCAGACTTCTCGCCGTCGTTCTCGATGGCAGTCACCTGCCAGGTGCCGGCGTAGAGCCGGCGGTCGCGGCTGACGGGGTCGTCGGCCGTCTGGGCCGCCGCACAGGCGGCAGCGATCGCGACGCCCAGAGTGAGAAGAGCGACAAGCCATCCGCGGTCGGTCGGGCGTTTGATCGGCATGGCGAGCCACAACATGGAGCAGCGCCTCTGGGCCGTGCACCTTGAGCGCGACACGGCGGCTGAATCAGGCGAAGAGCTTCGTGACGGCCTTCGCCTTCACCAGCTCACGGGGCTGGTTCAGGTGGTTGTAGACGATCGTCTCCGGCTCGATGCCGAAGGCGTGGTAGATCGTCGCCAGGAGTTCGGTGGGATGCACCGGATCCTCCAGCGGTGCCGAGGCGGTGGCATCGCTCTTGCCGTGCACGTAGCCGCGGCGGGTGCCGGCTCCGGCGACGAGCGCCGTGAAGCAGTAGGGCCAGTGGTCGCGGCCGTCGGCGGAGTTGCCGTTGCCCGACGTGCTCACGCCCTTCTGCGGCGAGCGGCCAAATTCGCCCACCGCCACCACGAGCGTGTCCTTCAAGAGGCCGCGGTCGTCCATGTCGGTGATGAAGGCCGACAGGCCCTGGTCGAGCATCGGGCCCGACTGGTCCTTCATCCGCTTGTCGAGGCCGACGTGGTGGTCCCACGAGTGATTGTCGGAGTTGGCGACCTTCGGCCAGACCACCTCCACCACCCGGGTGCCCGCCTCGACGAGCCGGCGGGCGAGCAGCAGGCTCTGGCCGAACGTGTTGCGGCCGTAGGCATCACGGAGGGCGGGAGCCTCCCGGTCGAGACCGAAGGCCTCGCGAGCGCGGCCCGAAATCACGAGCCCCAGCGCCTGCTCGTAGTATTCGTCGAGCCGGTAGTCGGCCACCGCCTTGTCGATCTCCGGCATCGTGCTGTCGATCAGGTCGCGGAGCCTGGCCCGCCGCTCGAGCCGCTTGGCGAAGACGTCGGTCCGCAGCTGCAGGTCGTCGATGCGGATCCGCTCCATCTTCCGCATGTCGAGGTCGTCGCCGTCGGGGTAGAGCGTGTAGGGGTCGAAGTCGCGGCCGAGGAACCCGGCCGTGCCCCCCTTGCCGACGACGTTGCTCTCCTGGAGCGGACGCGGCAGCATCACGAACGGCAGCATCGGCTGCTCGAGCGGCTTGAGCCGCACGATGTTGGAGCCGAAGTTGGGGAAGTCCTTGGCGTTGGGCGGCTCGAGCTGGCCCGACGGGCTCACCTTGTCGGTCGTGTAGCCGGTCATCATCTGGTAGATGGCGGCCGTGTGGTTGAAGAGGCCGTTGGGCGTGTAGTTCATCGACCGGATGAGCGTGAAGCGGTCGTTGATGCCGGCGAGCTTGGGCAGGTTCTCCGTGAACTGCACGCCTGGCAGCTTCGTGGGGATGCTCTTGAACGTGCTGCGGACGTTGTCGGGGACGTTTTCCTTGGGATCCCAGAGGTCGATGTGGCTCGGGCCGCCCTGCAGGTAGACGAGCACCACGCTCTTCGCGCGGCCCCAGCCCGGGGCCGCGGCCCGTGCGCCGGTCGACTCGTTGGCACTGGCAGCCTGCAGCCGCAGCACGGTGGGCAGCGAGATGCCGAACAGGCCGATGCCGCCGGCCCGCAGGATCGCGCGGCGGCTGGTGCCGAGGTTCGGGTCGCAGAGATCCTTGCCGGGGCGGCCGGGGATGACGAGCATGGCGGGCTCCTTTGCGGGTCGGTCTGGCGACAGACTAGTGGCAGGCTATCAGGTTTGGATCGGACGCCCGTGCGTCAGTGGTTGAAGAAGAATGCCGGGCTGTTGATCAGGGCCCAGGCGAGGTCCTGGATGACGGTCAGCCGCCGGTTGGCGACCTGCTGCGTGCTGGCGGCGTGGTCGGAGCGGAGGCGGACGACGGCCGGATCATCGGGCACCGGCTTCTGGGCCTCGGCGAGCGTCTCCGCGAGCGCCACGAGCTTCGGGTCGGGGGGCACCGGCTGCGAGGCCGTGGCCAGTTCGGAGGACAGCCTCACCTTGGCCGGATCGCGGGCCGTGACGAGCGACTCGAGCTCTGCGACCTCCTGCGGGGTCCGCCGCTCCCGCGGGATCGACGCGATCTCACCGAGACGGACCGGCAGCCCGAGCGGCAGGGGCGCGTCGGAATCGGTGAACGACACCCGGAACCGGCCCAGCGCGTGCTTGCCGCCGTTGAACCGCTGCTCGATCTTCACCGTGGCGACCATTGGTTCCTTGAACTCGAGCACGTCCTTCACCTCGAACACCGCCCAGTGCGATTCCTTCGTCCGCGGGGCCACCGCCCAGCCGCGGCCGCCGTTCAGGTCGCCGTCGATCGCCTGCGCCGCCGCGAGATTGTCCTGCGAGAAGTCGGCCTGGGCCTTGTGCAGCGGGACCTGCTTGACCTCCTTGGGCCGCGCCGCGGGCGCCACCTCGAGCACGAACTCCGTGACGACGAAGTTGCCGTCGGGAGCGCGGCCGGCGCCGCCGTTGGGCAGGCTCGCATCGGCGATCGCCTCCAGGCGGATTCCGGTCAGCCGCTCCAGCGGCAGCGGGATCGTGAGCGTCGCCGCGTCGTCGGCCCGCGGGCCCTCGACGAGCAGCGAGCCGTCGGCGATCGGCTTGAACGTCGCCTTGGCCCGCGACGCGATCTGCGTCGGCGGGAGGACCCGCCAGGCCGGCAGCTTCGCGGCCTCCGCCTCGAGCCGGGCGAGCACCGCCTGCGGGTCGGCGTGATACTTCTCCAGCGACTCGACCGCCTTCGCGATCCGCTCCGCCCGCTTCTGCTCGAGGTCGATGCGGGTCGGCTCATAGGCCGCCGTCGCCTCGCCGAGCGTCTGCCGGGCCGCGGCGATGCGGGCCGCCCGCTCCTCCTCGAGCTTCGCCAGCCGCACCTTCCAGTCGGCCTCCGCCTTGGCCAGTTCGGCGGAGAGCGACTCGTGGTCGGCGGCCACCTCGCCCGTGAGCTTCTTGACGGCCTCCACCTCGGCGGGCTTGCTGGGCCGGTTCAGGATCCGCAGGAAGACCTCCTCGATGAGCAGGGTGTCGTCGGGCTGCGCGGCCACGAGCTTCGTCAGCGCGCTCTGCGGGTCGGCCAGCACGTCGCCCACCGCCGGGCCGCTGACGAGCGCCATCACGGGCCCCAGCGCGAGGCCGCCGGCCCGCTCGCACTCGCAGGCGCTCTCCCGGGCCGGCTTGCCGAAGGTCTGGAGGAAGCCGCCGCCGAGCGTGCTCGCGACGTCGGGCAGCTCCGCCGCCCGCGTGCCCGCCGGATAGCCCGGAAACTTCGTCGGCGAGCCGACCACGGCGTGCAGGCTGTCGAAGAGCGTCTCGGCCGGGAGCCGCCGGGGCAGGGCGTGGGAATAGTTGATGCGGTCGTCCTCGTTCCACGTGCTCGTCTCGATCGCCAGCCCGTAGGTCCGTGACGTGCAGATCTCGGCGAGGAGCCGGCGGACGTCGAATCCGCCCGCGATGAACGACCTCGTCAGGTGGTCGAGGAGCTGCGGGTTGCTCGGCGGGTTGCCGGCGCGGATGTCGTCGATCGGGTCGATGATGCCGGTGCCGAAAAGGTAGCCCCAGAGACGGTTGACGTAGCTCCTCGCGAAGTAGGCGTTGTCGGGGGAGGTGACCCAGGCGGCCAGCTCCTGCCGACGGGTGGCCTTGTCGGGCGTGGCGTGCTGGCAGTCGAAGGGAAACTTCGGCGGCACCGGCTTGCCGGTCCGCTCGTGCACGACGTCCCCCTCCGCCTTGTCGCTGACGATCTCGTAGAGCGGCTTGGCTCCCTCGACGGCCGTGCCGCCGATCGTGCGGGTGCCGCTCTCCGGATCCTTCGCGAAGTCGACCTGCGCGAAGTAGGCGGCGGTCTGGAAGTATTGATCCTGCGTCCACCGCTCGAACGGATGGTCGTGGCACTTGTTGCAGTTGAACCGCACACCCAGGAAGAGGTGCGTGGTGTTTTCCATCGTCGCCAGCGGGTCGCGGAGCGTCTTGAAGTAGGCCGCGGCCGGGTGCTCGCGGTTGGAGCCGGTGGCCGTGAGGATCTCATGGGCGAATCGGTCGTAGGGCGTGTTGGCGGCGACCTGGCCGCGGATCCAGTCGCGCAGCCCCTTTGCCCCCTCGTTGCCCAGGAACTTCGGGTTCACCTGCAGCAGGTCGGCCCACTTGTTGGTCCAGTGCTCGACGAAGGCGTCGCTGGCCAGCAGCCGCGACACCAGCTCCGCCCGCTTGATCCGCGTGTCGCGGCGGTCGGTCATGAAGGACCGCACCTCCTGCGACGTCGGCGGCAGGCCGGTGAGGTCGAGCGTGATCCGGCGGAGGAACTCGACGTCGGAGCAGAGCGGCGCGGGAAGCGTCTTGAGCGACTTCCACTTGGCGGCCACCAGCTCGTCGATCGGGCCCCAGGCCTCCGGCTGCACCCACTGGAAGCCGGTGCGATCGCCCATCACCGTGAGCGTGACCGCTGCGTAGGCGCCCTCGTAGCGGGCGAGGATCGGCGCCTCGCCCCGGCGGAGGGCCGTCACCAGGCCGTTCCTGTCGGCGGTGGCGACCTCGTTGTTTCCACTCTCGAGAAACGCCTCGCGGGTGACGTCGCGGGTGCGGCCGTCGGCGTATTCGGCGACGACACGAAACTGCTGCCGGCGGCCGGCGGCGTCGATCTCGGCCGTGGCCGGGAAGACCTTGATGCCGGTGACCCGCGGCGTCGCCACTTCGAGCCGGCCGCCCTGCTCGATCCAGCGCCGGACGAGCTGGTAGGCGGGCTCGTCGACCTTGGCGAGCAGGCCGCCGGCGTGCGGCGCCGTGGCCGAGGCCTTCAAGAGCATGAGGCTGTCGTCGGGGCTGGCGAGATTGATGCGGCGGCTGCCATGGTCGTCGGTCAGCGCCCGCACGTCGAAGATGGGATCGTAGCCGCGGAGCGAGAGCTTGAAGCCGTTCTTGCCCTTGGCGGCGCCGTGGCAGGTGCCCTGGTTGCAGCCGAGCTTCGCGAGCACCGGATTCACGTCGCGGACGAAGTCGACGTCGGGCATGCCGCCGGTGCCGGCCACGCTGATCGGCAGGTCGCGCGAGACCGTCGCAGCGGCCTCGCCATGCACGACCCGCAGCGTGCCGCTGCCGTCGGCCCGCGGCCGCAGGAGGCCGCCCGGCCCGACCGTCACGAGCGGCGCGGCATTGCCGCCCGCAGCGGGACCAGGCGCGGGCTCGATCCGCACGCTCCGCGTGAGGTCGACGGTGCGGCCGTCGACGAGCCGGCCGGTCACGACGAGCTGCGCCGTGGCGAAGGGGCCCTCGAGCGACACGGCCTGCGGCTCGACGGTGATCGCGGCGACGGCCGCCGGCACCGCCGGCTCCGGCTCGAGCGACGCCTCGGTGGGCCAGGGGAGCGGCAGAGCGGCCTTCGCGACCGCGGCGGCGTCGAGCTTCGCCACCGGGAAGCTGATGCCGGGAGCGCCCGAGGCCGGGTCGAAGAACCGCACGACGCCGTCACCGCCACCCACGGCGATCGCACCGGTCGTGGGATGGAAGGCGAGGGCGTAGGCGGCGGCCGTGGGCAGCTCCACTTTCGTGAGCAGCTTCGTGGAGGCCTCGCGAAACTCGTCGAACGTCTTCCACTCGGCTTCGGACCGCTGCGTGCCCTTGCGGCGGGTTTCGCCCGGCACCTTCGCCATGATGTCGAGGATGTTCTTCGGCACATCCTGCTCGAGTCCGTAGCTGGCGACCACGAGCTCTCCCTTGCCGTCGAGGGAGCCGACCGCAGCGATCCGCTTGCCGTCGGGGGAGAACCGCACGTTGAACACGCGGCCGGTCACGGGGAAGAGCGGGAAGATGAGGTTGGCGTCGTCGCCGATGACGCGGGCGGAGTGGCGGTGGATCCGGTAGACGCGGGGCAGCCCGTCGGCGCCGGCGACGACGACGTGGTCGAGCGACGGATGGCGGTCGACGGCGGTGAGCCCGCCGCGGAGCGCGCCGGGCGTGATCGACGTGATGTTGTCGACGAACCGCTGCGTGGCCAGCTCGGTGAGCTTCACCGTCATGTCGCGGCCGACCGAGATGACGTGGTCGCCCTTCGGCGCGAAGACCGTGTCGAGCACCCAGTCCTCGTGGGCGCCCTGATGGAGCACCTGCGCGCCGGTGTCGGCGCGGATCGCCCGCAGCGTGTTGTCGGCGCAGCCGAAGGCGATGAGCGTGCCGTCGGGCGACCAGGAGCCGCCGTAGACGGTGTCGAACGTCACCGGCACCGAACGGATGAGTGCGCCGTCGGCGACGTTCCAGATCTGCACCTCGCCCATCCGGGCAGGGCTGCCACCCGTGACGGCGAGCCTCGTGCCGTCGGGAGAGAAGCGAACCCGCTCGATCCGCTCCGAGAGGCCGATGAGCCGCCGCGCCGGGGCCGCCGGCACCTGGCCGGAAGAGACGTCGAACAGCAGCACCTCGTGGAAGCCCGAGATGGCGAGCAGTTTGCCGTTGGGCGAGAAGTCGAGCGACGTGATCACGGGCTGGCGGGTGTAGGCAGGGGGATGCTCGGCATCGACCCGCTGGCCGGCGCTCGCGGGCGTGTCGTCGCGGGCGCCCTCGGTGATCCAGCGGCGGACCAGCGCGATCTCGGCCACCGCGAGCGGCTTGGCGGCCTTCGGCATCTCGGCGGCGCCGGAGGCGTCGGGCGTGATCTGGGCGAGCAGGTGGCTGGCCTCGGGCTTGCCCGGCACGATGCCCGGTGTCGAGGAGTCGCCGGCGGCGAGCATCCGCGGCACCTCTGTCATCACGAAGCCGCCTTCGGCCTTGGCGGGCTGGTGGCAGCCCTGGCAGTGGGCCTGGAAGATCGGCCGGATCTGCTTGTGGTAGCTGACCGGCTGCTCGGGCTCCGCGGCGAGGAGACGACCGCCGCCGAGGACGATCGCCCCCGGCAGAAGGAGGGGCAGGGCTGCCTGGCGGAGCCACATGAGCAGGCGTGCGGGAGCGCGCATCGGGCGGCCTTTCAGAAGGTGCGCGAGCGGGGCGAGCGAGACGGTGAACCCCTTCGACCAGACGACGTCAGGCTAGCTTGAAAAGGGCCGCCGCACAAGGTTTTCGGGCCCGAAGTGGAGGCCTGGTGCCGGATCTGCCGGTTCTGTGGGGGCCGAGGTTCACTTGGCGTGGCTGTAGCTGGAGTTCCCGGCGATTACCCGGCGGGCATCGTCGGTCAGCTCCGGGTAATGCCGCGCCAGCCCGGTGGCCACGGCGTGGTCGAACTCCTCGCGTGGCAGCCGCCAATCGATGCCCAGCGTCGTGCCGATCCGATGATCGAAGAACTGCACCATGACCCGCAGCCGCTCGATGTCGGCCGTCGGTCCATACTCCTCCCGCAGCTTTTCCATCACGGTCGCTTCCGACGTGGCGGGCCAGGAGCCCGCCGGCTCCCCCGGTCGGCGTGGGCCGCCGTGGCAGACGATCACCGCGCGGCCCATTTCGGCGGGGGTGAGGCCACAGTATTTGTCGGGGCCGATCCGGTGCCGCCGTTCCAGTGCGGCGATCTGTCGCTCGAGCTGCTCCAGCAGCGGGCTGGTATCGGCGGCTTCGTGCTGCGGCTCGTCGGGCATGGTTGCATCCGCGTCTGGAAGAGGGCAGCGGCCGGACGTCCCGCGCCGCCCGCAGTCTAGAGTGCAGCAGACGTCCGTGGAGCACCGGCTCGCGTGGAGCACCGGCTCGGCAACGGCAGGCTTGGCGGACGGGCGTCGGGCCGGTCCAATTCGGGACCGTGTTCGCACGCGCTCCAGTTCTCGCACGAAAGGACCGACGACGATGACCGCACCCGCCAGCCACCCAGTGAAGCACCCGACGGCGGCCGTGGGCGGCTCCCCGACGATCACGCGGGTCGAGGCCGTGCTGGTCGACGTGCCGCTCGGGCAGCGGACGATCACCGACTCGCAGTCGAGCGTGGCCTCTGTCGAGTTCGTGCAGGTGAAGATCGAGACCGACGCCGGCGTGACCGGCTACGGCTTCAACTGGAACTACTCCCGTGGCATGCGGGCCGTGAAGGTGATGATCGACGACTGCTACGGCCCGGCGGTCGTCGGCAAGCCGGCGCTCGAGCGGCACGCTCTCATGAAGGCGATGCACTCCACCACCCACTTCATCGGCCGGGTCGGCGTGGCCCGCGTCGGCCTCGCGGCGATGAACCTGGCCCTCTGGGACATCCAGCTGAAGCTCGAGGGGCAGCCGCTCTGGCGGCACCTCGGCCCCTGCAAGTCGAAGGTGAAGGCCTACAACACCGACGGCGGCTGGCTCACCTGGAGCACCGACGAGCTCATCGCCGACATGAAGCGGATCATCGACCGCGGCTTCGACGCGGTGAAGATGAAGCTCGGCCGGTCCGATCCGCGGGAAGACTTCGAGCGCGTGAAGGCGGTGCGGAAGGCGATCGGCGACTCGATCAAGCTGATGGTCGACGTCAACACCGTCTGGGACCTGAAGACGGCGATCGTGTGGGGCCGCCGGCTCGAGCAGTTCGACATCGCCTGGCTCGAGGAGCCGATGCACCCCTTCGACGTGCGGGCCCACGCCGAGCTGGCCAAGGCCCTCGACGTGCCGATCGCTGTGGGGGAGACGATCTACACGCTCCACGACTTTCGGGAGTACGTCGACCAGAAGGCTGTCGACATCATCCAGGCCGACGTCACGAAGCTCTCCGGCATCGAGGAGTGGCTCGACGTGGCGGCGCTGGGCCGGGCCTACGGCCTCTCCGTGATCCCGCACACCAACGTGCAGCACAACGTGCACGCGCAGCTCGCCGCGGCGACGGAAAACTCCCCGCTCGTCGAGTGCTGCTACGAATCGCTCTTCGACATCTGGGAAAATCCGATCCGGGTGGTCGACGGCCATTACACTCTGCCGGAGGCCCCGGGCGTGGGGGGCAGGCTCACCGACGCCGTGCTCGCGAAGCACCGTGTGGCCTGACGCGGGCGGCACGCGCTGCCCGAACTCCTCCGACGTTTCCCCAGATAGCCCCCGAAGGTGCACTCCATGACCGCAGCCGACGCGTCCAAGCCTGTTCACCGTGTGCTGCTGGTCGACGACCAGAGGCTGGTGGCCGAGGTCGTCAGGCGGATGCTGGCCCGCCACGCCGACATCGTCTTCGAGTATTGCCAGGATGCCGCGGCAGCCCCGGCCGCCGCCGCGGACTTCCGCCCGACGGTGATCCTGCAGGACCTCGTCATGGAGGACGCCGACGGATTGGAGATGGTGCGGCGCTACCGGTCGCAGCCGGCCTCCGCCGACGTGCCCGTGATCATGCTGTCGGCCACGGCCGAGGCCGCGATCAAGGCGGAGCTGCTCGACTCGGGGGCCAACGATTATCTCGTGAAGCCTCCCAACGAGGTCGAGCTGCTGGCGCGGCTGCGGGTCCACTCCGACGCCTATCTGCGGCTGCTGGAGCGAAACACGGCCTTCGCGGCGCTGGAGAAGGAGCGGACGAAATCCGAACGGCTCCTGCTCAACATCCTGCCGACTGCGATCGCCGAGCGGCTGAAGAACGGAGAGCGCACGATCGCCGAGAGCTACCCGGCGGTCACCGTCCTGTTCACCGACCTCTGCGGCTTCACGACCTTTTCCCAGCACGTCAGCGCGCACGACCTGGTGGGCCTCCTCGACGACATCTTCTCGCTCTTCGACACTCTGGCCTCCGCGCACGGCATCGAAAAGATCAAGACGATCGGCGACGCCTACATGGCCGTCGCCGGGCTGCCGGTGCCCCGGAGCGACCATGCCGAGGCCGTGGCCGACATGGCGCTGGGGCTGCAGGCGGCGTTCCGCCGGCTCATGGACGACCGCGGGCTCGACATGAAGGTGCGGATCGGCATCCACTCGGGCCCGGTGGTGGCCGGCGTGATCGGCCGGCACAAGTTCATCTACGACCTCTGGGGAGACACCGTGAACATCGCCAGCCGCATGGAATCGCACGGGGAGCCGTCGCTGATCCACGTGTCGCAGGCCACCCGCGATCTGCTCGAAGGCCGCTATCGATTCACCGACCGTGGCGAGCTGCCGGTGAAGGGGAAGGGGATGATGCGAACGGCGTTCCTCGACGGCCGGGCGTGAGCGAGACGAGCCCGCTCCGGCGGTCGCGGCCGGCTCTTTTGCAATTGCACGGCGGCGGAATTACGATCTCTCCGTCAGCGTGTGGCCGTCTCGACTCGACGCCATGACGCGACGTTCGTGCCACGCCGCCGCGTGACCGGGGTGAGGCGGCCCCGGAGGAAAGGCGGCGGGGACGAGCGGCGGCGCACGAGTTCCGCACCCTCCGAGAGACCTCTGGTCCCATGAGTTCCTCTGCCTCAGCCACCGAACCGCACGACGCCGCCCCCGCCAGTGCCCCCGGCCGCGAGCAGGCCATCGACATGGCGACGCCGGAGCACATCGCGCTGCTCACGCAGCAGCTGTCGACCCTGCTCACGGATACCGTCGAGCACATCGCCGGGCTCAACCGCGAGGCCCGCATTCTCGCCCTGAATGCGGAGATCGAGTCGGCCCGGGCCGGTGACGCCGGTGTGGCGTTCGGCGTGGTCGCCAAGGCGATGTCGCAGCTGTCGGAGAAGACCGGCGATTCGGCCAAGGAATTGGCGCGGGGCTCGCGGGGCCTGATCCGGGAAATGCAGCAGGTCACCGAGGTGCTCCAGACGAAGATGCGCGGCGAGCGGCTTTCCGACATGGCGCTCACGAACATCGACCTCGTCGACCGCAATCTCTACGAGCGCTCGTGTGACGTCCGCTGGTGGGCGACGGACGGCAGCGTGGTCGCCGCGCTGTCGACGCCGACCGAGGAGAATCGCCGGTTCGCCAGCCAGCGGCTCGGCGTCATTCTCAACGCCTACACCGTCTACTTCGACCTCGTCTTGTGCGATCTGGACGGGAAGATCGTGGCCAACGGGCGTCCGACGAAGCACACGGTGGTGGGCCTCCGCCAGGATCAGGCGCCCTGGTTCCAGTCGGCCATGAAGACCTCCAGCGGCGACGAATTCGGGTTCCAGTCGGTCCATCGGTCGCCGCTGGTCAACCAGGAGCGGGTGCTGGTCTATTCCTGTGCGGTCCGTGCGGGCGGCGAATCGACCGGCAAGCCCCTCGGGGTCCTCGGCATCCTCTTCAACTGGGATGCCCTGGGGCAGACCATCCTGGATCGCATTCCGCTCGTCGCCCGCGAAAAGCAGCGGGCCATCGCCTGCTTCGTCGACGCCGAAGGCAACGTCCTGGCCGATTATCCCGCAGGCGGGCTGCGGGACAGGTTCGACACCGCCCTCTTTCAGGGCCTGCGGCCCGGGCAGAAGGGCTACGGCGTGCATCACTTCGGCGGCCGGGAGTTCGTGGCCGGGTTCGCGATGTCGCCCGGATTCGAGACCTATGCCACCGGATGGTCTTCGCTGGTGATGGTCGCCCGAAACCTCATGGCGTCGTCGCCGCTCACCGGCGGCCAGCACGTCGACGGCTGATTCACGCCACCGGCCCTTCCGCCTTGGCCACCGTGGCATACTTCGCGAACAGGGACATCAGCCGTTCCTTGTCGAAAGGCTTGACGACGAAGTCGATCGCGCCGAGTCCGATGCATTCGCGGAGCTTCGCCCTCTGGTCGACGGCGCTGACCATCACCACCCGCGCCGCAGGATCGTCTGTGCGGAGGCGTCGCAGCGCCTCGACGCCGTCGAGTTCGGGCATCACGATGTCGAGGGTGACGAGATCAGGGTGGTGCTGGTGGTAGAGGGCGACGGCTTCGAGACCGTTGGTCGCCTCGGCGACGATCTCCCAGCCCGCCTCGCGGGCGATCCCGGTGATCCGCATCCGCATGATCGCGGCGTCGTCGACAACCAGCAGGCGCGGCCGCCTGGTCTCAGCCGTGGTTTCCATCATCGTCTCCATGAGAGTGCTTAGAGGGTTTGGGTGCCCTGCTCGGCGGTTTGGACGGTCACGATCCCGGTTTCGACGTCCACCGTGACCCGGCGGCCGTGTTGCCCGCCACAGGATCGGCCGACGACCTCGATGCCCAGTTCCCGGAGAACCTTCTCGACCGCGGCCACGTTCTGGTCCCCGATCGGGATTCCCTGGGTGAAGCCGAACATCTTCGCGCCGCCGACGAGCTTGGCGGAGCACTCGAGGACGGGATCGCCTGTCGCCTCGCGCAGCAGGCGGAGCGTCTCGGGCACGGCGGTGTCGGCGTACTTTCCCGGTGGCGCCTCCCGGCCCTGGGATGCCGGCAGCATCACGTGGGCGACTCCGGCCGCCGCGTGCCGCGAGGAGTGCAGCACCACGGCGACACACGAGCCCACGAACGTCTTGAGCGTCATGCGGCCGATGGCCACGCCGATCTGGCCGATGGCGATCGAATCCCCGGTCGACAGGTCGGAAGGGGACGTCATGGCCGGCTCCGCGGTCCGTCCGCGGCGTCCCTGAGCCGCGCGAGGCTCTCGGCGTCGGGCAGGAAGAGGAGCCCGCAGCGGACGGCGGTCGCGTCGACGGCGAACGCCGTCCTCGCCAGCAGCACGGTCTCCGCCGGGGAGGGAAGCTCCAGCAGCATCGCCTCCATCAGCGCGGCGGGGAAATCGCGGAGAAACAGGGGGGGCGAGGGGAGGATGCCCTCGGCCCGCTCTGGCACGAGCATGTTGCAGACGACGTTGAGGTAGGAGCAGCCGACGATGTTCGCCGTCTCGATCAGGGCCGACCGCTCGATCTCGTTCCACGACGTGGACGTGCCGGGAGGACGCTCGATGAGGGTGTCGGCCAGCGCCAGGGCGTCCTGATCGGCCGCGGCCAACAGCAGGACGCCGCCGATCGCTCCGCTGATCCCCATCGCGCAGCCGCAGACCGGCTCCGCGCCGGACCCCAAGGCTGCTGCGGCCGTGGTCAGCGGCACCGCCTCCAATCGTTGCACCGCGAGCGTGACGGGCCTCCCCAGCCACTTGGCGAGTGCCGCCGAGGCCTCGTCGGCCCCGCGGCGGAAGGCCGCCGCCATGCCGGGGAGTTCGTCACTCGTCATCGGTCGCCCTCCGGCCTCCCCGCGGCCGCATCACGAGGTCGATCGCCGCCGACACGTCGAGCAACAGGCAGACTTCCCCGTCGCCCAAGATGCTCGCGCCGCCGATGCCGCGGATCCGCATGAAGTTGTCGTCGAGCGATTTCACGACCAGGTCCTGCGTGCCGAGGAGGCTTCCCACGGAGACCGCCACCGACCGGAGGCCGGCCTGCAGCACCAGCACCGCGCCATGCTCGGTTTCCGCGGCGGACTCCCCGTTCCATCTAAAGATCTGATCCATGTCGAACAGCGGCAGAAACTCGCCGCGGATGTCGCACACCCGCCGGCCGCCGACCGAGAGGATGCGGCCCTCGGCCACGGTGATGATCTCGCGCACGTTCTCCACCGGGACGGCAAACACGGCCTGCCGCATGCGGAAGAGCATACATCGCGCGATCGCCAGCGTCAGCGGCAGTCGGATCAGGAACGTCGTTCCCTGGCCCGGCGTCGATTCCACGTCGACCGACCCGCTCAGCGATTCGATTCGCGTCCGCACGATGTCCATCCCCACGCCGCGGCCGGAGATGTTCGACACCTCCCGGGCGGTGCTGAAGCCGGGCTGCCAGATGAAATCGATCAGCTCCTGTGAGCTGAGCTTCGCCGCCTGCTCGGCCGAGACCAGGCCGCGGGAGACCGCGCGATCACGGATGCGGTCGACGTCGATGCCGCCGCCGTCGTCGCTGATCGAGATCAGCACGTTGTTGCCGCGATGGGCGGCCGCCAGCCGGAGCGTGGCCGTTTCCGGCTTGCCCTTGCGCAGCCGGACATCGGCGGGCTCGATGCCGTGATCGATGGCGTTGCGCACCAGGTGGACGAGCGGGTCGCCGAGCTCGTCGATCATCCGCTTGTCGAGCTCCGTCTTCTCGCCGGCCAGTTCCAGCACGACGCTCTTGCCCAGCTCGCCGGCGATGTCGCGGACCGAGCGCTTGAAGCGGTTCAGCAGGGGGCCGACGGGCACCATGCGGGTGCCCAGCACGCCCCGCTGCAGGTTGTCGGCCACGCGGGTGAGGTGGTCGACCGACTCGACGAGTTCCGCGTAGCGGCGCTGCCCCTCGTCCCACGCGCGCCCCTGATTCTCGATGCGCTCCATATGAAACTCGCAGGCGGCCACGGCCCGCTCGTCGACGGCGGGCGACGCCTTGACGATCGCGTCGAGCGCCTCGCGAAAGGGCTGGTGCACGCCGCCGGAGCGGGCGGCGACGGCCGTCTTGCGGAAGAGCGGCGCCAGGTCCGTCGCGAGCTGCACGAAGCGGGCCCTGGTGACGACGAGCTCGCCGACCAGATTCATGAGCACGTCGAGCCGTTCGACATCGACACGCATGGTCTCGATGGCCGCGGTGGTCTCCGACGACGCGGCCGCAACGGCGGCAGCGGGCCGTTCCGGGGGCGGGACGTCGAGCTCAACCCGCGCCACGCCGTCGACGTCGGCGGCGATCGCGATCGCGCCTCCGGCGGCCGCGGTTCGCAGCACGACTTCGAGCGAGCGCAGCTCGGCCTGCGCCGCGAACTCGGAGGCGGGCGGGATCGTCTCGATCACCGTGCCGAGCGTGGCGAGCCGCGCGAGCACCAGTTCGGCCTTGATGTCGGCCATCGCCAGCCCAGGGGCGAAGTGCAGACGGATCCGCCGTGACCGTGCATCCGGGGCCGCCTCCGCCGGCGGTCTGGCGGTGTCGGCGTCGCGGGGCGGATCCGCTGCGGTGGCCGCAGGCTGCGACGCCGCAGCAGGCGGCGGCGCGGGTGTTGATGAAGCCGCAGGCGGGGCCGCTGCTGGAAGGGCTGGTCGTGGCACGGATGGCGGTGCGGCTGCGGGCGTGGCCGGAGGGGCAGGGGCCGCGGCCGGAGGGGCAGGGGGCGGCGGAGCTGCGGGAGCCGACGCAGGGGGCCGCTTGGCGGCCGCCTGGGAGGAGTGCTCCATCTGCTTCACGAGCTCGAGCAGGTCGCTGGCCGCCGCAAGCGGACTGCCTGTCCGCAGCCGCTCGTTGCAGTCCCGGAAGTAGTCGACGCAGCGCAGTGCCAGCTCGATCATCGGTCGGTCGAGCGTCAGGGACCCCGACCGAAGCCGCTCGAAGTGGCTCTCGAGGTGGTGCGCCACGCTCGTGATCTTGTCGAAGCCGAGCAGCGCCGCCGATCCCTTGATGGAATGGATGAGGCGGAACGACTCTGCCAGCCGCCGGCCGTCGTGTGGGTCCGATTCCAGCGCCAGCAGGGCCTCGACGAGCTGGTCGCACTGTTCACCGGTCTCGTCGATGAACATTCCGACGAACTCCGCCATGTCGTCGCCGGGCGAATCATTGGAATGTGGGCCTGGTGTGGTCATGGCAGCGGCACGTCAGGGCTTGCGGTAGAGGAAGGTCGAGCAGCGTTCGAGGTCGCCGAGATAATCGTGGGCGCCGTCGGTCGTCCCGGCGATCAGGACGCCGCGCGGAGCGAGAGCGTCGATGATGTGTCGCAGGGCCACCGGCTTCGACGTTTCATCGAAATAGATCAGCACGTTGCGGATGAGGATGCAGTCGAATTTCGGCCCCGGCATCGGGTCGAGCAGGTTGTGCCGCTGGAAGGTGCACATGCCGGCCACCCGCGGATCGAGCGTCCATGACGCGCCGTTCGCGGCGGCTGAAAAGTGGCGGGCACGCCGCTCCGACGAGACGAGCTCCATCGATTTGGCTCCGTAGGCGGCCAGCCGCGCCCGGGCGAGCGCCGGCTCGCAGAGGTCGGTGCCGACGACCTCCAGACGCCACTGTGGCAGTCGCGCGGCGTTCTCGGCCAGGCAGATCGCCAGCGAATAGGCCTCCTCTCCGCTGCTGCAGGCCGCCGACCAGACCCGCAGGGCCGGCTCCCGCAGCCCGGCGGCCGCCCGTGCGATCATCTCGTCGAGAAAGGGGCCGGCGAACCAGTCGAAATGGGCGGGAGTGCGGAAGAAATGCGTCTCGTTGGTCGTGATGGCGTCGATGAATCGGGCCAGTTCGTCCGGGTCGGTGCCGGCGTTGAGCAGCTTGTAGTAGTCGTCGAACGACGTCATGGTGCGCGCCCGCAGGCGGGAGCGGATCCGGTTGCTCAGCAGCGCGATCTTGCCGTCCTTCGTCCAGATGCCGGTCTGTCGATGGATGAACGCGCGGAACAGCAGGAACTGCTCCGCTGTCAGCGTGATCAGACCGTTCACGATGGCCACTCCCGACGTCGCCTGCGGCGGACGACCGCCAGCTGCACCGAATCACAGCTTGAAACGCTTGACGAGTTCCTGGAGTCCCTGGGCCTGGGCGCCGAGCTCCTCGGCGCTGGCCGCCATCTGCTCCGCGGCGGCGGCGTTGGACTCCGTCGTCTGCGACACCGACCGAATCGCCATCTTCACCTCGCCGGCATTCGCGGACTGCGAGGCCGTCGAGGCGGCGATGTTGCCGATGCCGGCCGCCGTCGCTTCGACGGCCGACACGATCGACGCGAGCGAACGCCCGACCTTTTCCGACAGTTCCGAGCCCTCTTGCACCCGGATGGTCGACTCGTTGATCAACAGCGTGATCTCCTTGGCGGCCTCGCTCGAGCGCTCGGCGAGCTTGCGGACCTCGTCGGCGACGACGGCGAATCCGAGGCCGTGCTGGCCGGCCCGCGCCGCCTCGATCGCCGCATTGAGGGCGAGCAGGTTGGTCTGCGCGGCGATCTCACTGATGACCTGGATGATGTCGTTGATCTGCTCGGATGAGCGGCTGATCGTCCGCATCGACTCGATCGCTTCCTGCACCGCCTGGCTGCCGGCCTGCGCCAGTTGCGTGGTGCGGCCGGCCTGGCTGCGGCACTCGACGGCGCTCTTGGAGATCACGTCGATCGACGACGCGAGCTGATCGACGGACGCCGTCATCTGCTCGACGCTGGACGCCTGCGACTGGGCTCCGTCGCTCAGGCTTCCCGCGCTCTCGGCGATCATCCGTGCCCCGTCGTTCTGCTGCTCGGCGGCTTCCGAGATCTGCTTGATGATTTCCCGGAGATTGCCCAGCATGCGGGTCGCATTGCCGGCGAGCAGCGTCATCTGCTCGTCGCCTTCCACGTGGAGGCTCCGGCTCAGGTCGCCGTTGGAGGCCGCCGCGAAGGCCTCGGAAAGGTGGACGACGTTCCCCTCGAGAGCCTCCTTGGCGGTGACGATCTTCGCCTGGAGTTCCCGCTCGCGCTGGTCGCCGCGGACCCGTTCCGTGACGACGTCCCAGGTGATCAGCGGCCCGATGAAGTTGCCCCGGGTGTCGCGGAGCGCCGAGACGTTGAGGTCGAGCACCTCGCCGCCGAGGCTGACGTGCTCGTGGCGGGGCAGGTGCTTCGGGTCGGCCAGGGCCCGTCGCCACTCGGGGGAATCGTTGGGGAAGATGTCGAGCGGGCCGCCGACGATCTTCTCGGCCGGACGGGGCAGCAGGTGCTGGAACTGCCGCAGCGTCTCGAGCGAGGCGGGGTTGAGGTAGGTGACCTTGAGATCACGGTCAGCCTGGATCAGCCGCACGGACGTGTTTTCCACCATCTCGGAGAGCCGCCTCTGGGCGTCGTGGTTCCGCGTGAGCCGGCGGGCGATCGCGATGGACGAGAGGATGATGCCCGCCGCAGTGAGCCCGAAGAGCCCCAGGCCGAACCACCGCAGCGTGCTGGTCGGCGCCATGACCTCGGCCTCGGAGACCTCCGAGACCAGCGCCCAGCGGACGGGCTGCTGCCCGGTCGCTGCGCCGTCGAATATCGTCACCGGGGTCCATGACGACAGCACCGGGACGTTCCGGTAGTCGACGCCGAGGGCGGTGCCCGCCCCCCCTGCGTCGAGCGCGTTGCGGACGGGAAGCGTATCGACCTTGATCTTCGGGTCGATGATCGTGGTCTCGACGCCCATCTCCTTCGCGAACCGTGAGTTGGAGCGGAACATCCGGTCGGGGCCGATCGCGTAGGTCTCCCCGGTGGCGCCCAGACCGGCCGTTTCGCCGATGATGCCGCTGACCTTGTCGATGGGGAGCTGGAACGCCAGCACCCCGACGACGCTCTCGCCATCGATCAACGGCGTGGCGATGAAGCTGGCCGGGGCGTGCATCGACGGCAGATAGCGGCCGTATTGACCGTAGGCGATGCCGCCGTTGCGGCCGAGCGCCACCGCCGCCTTGAACGCCGCGGCGAGGCTCGAATCGGCGAGCGGGCCGGACATCAGCGACCCGCCGAAGTCGATCTCCTTGAAGACGGTGTAGAGGATCGTTCCGGTCCGGGCGTCGATCAGGAAGACGTCGTAGATCTCGTAGCGGGTGAGCATGTCGCGGAAGATGGGGTGCACGCGGGCATGGAGCCGCGAATAGGCCGAATCGTCGGCGGCGGCATCGAGCAGCTGCTTGGAGCCGATCGGGTGCTGGTTGTCGCGGATGTATCGCTGCTGGAGCAGCACCCCGCGCGGATCGAGGCTGTCGACGAACGGCTGGATGTCGGCGCGTTGGCCGTCCTGCATGCGGAAGCGCGGGACGAATTCAGTGGCGTAATACTCGGCCAGGTCGCGCCGGCCCCGGGCGGTGGCCGCGTCGTCGGCCGGCAGGGCCTGCCAGGCGTCGCGGAAGCCGGTGACGGCCTCGACCGTCAACGGTGCCGCTGCGGCGACCCGCAGCTCCTGCTGGAGCGTCTTGAAATACCGTTCCACCGACTCGGCCGTGATCGTGCGGATCGCCTCGAGGCGGTCGAACGCCTCCGCCCGGAGCGACCGCGCCGCCGATCGGTACATGGCGATGCCGAGGAGTGCCAGGGGCACAAGGGACATCGTCAACAGTGCGGTGAGGACGAGGTTTCGCGGGGAGCGGTCGTTGGAGAGCGTCATGGCGTGGGGGCTAGAGTGAGGCGGGGGCGGCGGGAGGACCCATGCGGTGCACGTTTGCCAAGGCGGCGGGGTCGAGCAGATTCTCGGCGTCGAGGACGATGTATAGGTCGTCGGCGTTGTGGGCGAATCCCTCCACGAATCTCTGTCCTTCGGCCATCACGGCCTCTGAGGAGGGCCGAATCTGGTCGGTGCGGAGTCGGATGACCTGCGAGACGGAATCGACCGTGCAGCCCATGGTGCGGGTGCCGACGTTCACGACGATCGTGCGGGTGTCGGCATCGGGTGCGGCCGGCTCGAGTCCGAACAGGAGCCGCAGGTCGATCACCGGAATGATGGTGCCTCGAAGGTTGCTCACGCCGACGACGTAGGGCGGAACGTCGGGCACCCTGGTGGCCTTCCCCGGGGTGATGATCTCCTGGATCCGCTCGATGTGAAACAGATACTTCTGTCCGTCGAGCTGGAAGCCGACGAACTGCTTCGAGGAGGCCTGCTTGGCGTCGGCGGAGGCTGCAGCGGGATCCATGCCGTTGATCCGGTGGGAGGCGGGGCGAAAGACGAAGCTTCCGGGGCGAGAGGGGCGGCTCGCTGACAAGCAGAGACGCTACCTTGCGGATCGCGTGGGTTCAAATTGTGCGGCCTGCGCGGCCGGAAATCTCTCCGGGCGGACGATTCCGGTGCTGCCGATGCCCGGGAATCGTGAGTATCATGGTGTCGGTCCGGCCCGTGGTGGGCCGCTGCGCCGAGGCCCCGGCTCGAGTCGGGCGATGCGATCATGTTCGATGGCGTGCTTCGAGTCGCTGTGGTCGACGACTCGGCGCTCTACCGGCGGATGATCCTCAACGTCCTCGGCAAGATTCCGGGCATCGACGTCGTCGGCACGGCCACCCATGGCAGCGAGGCCATGGAGCTTGTGACGCGAACGCGGCCGGACGTGATCACGCTCGACGTCGAAATGCCGGGCATGGACGGCATCGAGGTGCTCAGGAGGCTCAAAGCCCTGGGCCTGCCGACGCGTTCGATCATGGTGAGCAGCCTCACGGCGGCCGGTGCGCCGGCGACCGTCGCCGCACTCATGGAGGGGGCGTTCGACTTCATCCTCAAGCCGGCCGGCGTCGATTCGCAGGCGAGCCGCACGGTGATCCTGCAGGAGCTGGCCGAGAAGATCCGTGCTGTCAGGGAGAGCATGGATGCCGTGCTGCCGGCACCGACGCCGCCGTCGGCGGCACGGCCGGTGCCACCACCGCGGCCGTCGCCGCCGCCGCTGGCGCCGCCGCAGGCGTCGGGCCGGTTCGATGCCATCGTGATCGGTACCTCCACCGGCGGCCCTCAGGCGCTGCGGGCCGTCGTGCCGCTGCTGGCAGCCGGCCTGCCGGTGCCGGTGTTCGTGGTGCAGCACATACCGGCACAATTCACGACCAGCCTCGCCGAGCGGCTCGACGCACTGTCACCGATGCGAGTCGTGGTGGCGGACGACCAGATGGTCGTCGAGCCGGCCTGCGTGTATGTGGCGGTCGGCAACCGGCACCTCGGCGTCGTGCGACGGGGCGAAGACGTCGTCTGCGCGCTCGACGACGGTCCCCGCCGCCGCGGATGTCGGCCCGCCGTCGATCACCTGCTCGAGACCGCGGCGGTCGTATACGGCCGGAAGCTGCTCGTGGCGGTGCTCACCGGGATGGGCTGCGACGGCCTCGACGGCTGCCGGGCCGTGAAGGCGGCGGGCGGCATCGTGCTCGCGCAGTCGGCTGAGACGTGTGTCGTCTACGGCATGCCGAAGGCGATCCAGGAGGCCGGCCTCGCCGACGAGGTCGTGCCACTCGATCGCGTCGCGCAGCGGCTCCAAGAGCGGCTGGGGGATGCGTGATACCCCGCGGCGGCAGGGGCAGCCACGCACCCGCGGGGGCCCGCCTGCCGGGGGCACGACCACATCCGCATCGGCGGCACGGCCATCCGGGTCACGGCCGCGGCTGCAGGAGATAGTGCAGCAGGTCGACGAGGTTCCGCTCCTCGAGCTGTGCCGCCATGTTCGAGGGCATCGGCGAGAGCCGCGTCACGACCGACTCCTCGATGTCGGCCCGGGCCACGCGGATCTCCCGGCCCGTCGCGTCGGCGAGGACGACGTCCGCCCCCTCGTCGCGCAGCCGCAGGCCCGAGACGCTCCGGCCGTCGGCCGTCGTGATCGTCGTCGTGCGGAAGGCCTCGTCGACGTTGCGGCTGGGGTCGAGGATGTCCTCGAGCAGCCGCTGCGGACCGCGCTGGCCCACGCCGTCGAGCGCAGGGCCGAGCGCCGCCCCCTCGCCGGCGAGCCGGTGGCAGGCGGCGCAGGATCTGCGGAACACGGCGGCGCCGTTCTCCCGCGACGGCGTGCCGCCCGCATGGGCGGCGGCGAGCGTCGCGATCTGCTTGTCGAGTGCCTGGTCCGGCGGCGGCAGGTCCTGCGTGAGGTCGGCGATCCGCGAGTCGAGATCGGGCAGTTTCGCGGCGGCCAGCGCGGCGCGGACGGGCTTGTCCTGCAGCAGCCGGGCCGAGGCCTTTCCTGCCGCCACGAGCGCGAGCAGTTTTTCACCGCCGTCGGCGCCGCCGGCGAGCGCCAGGGCGATCGGCTGCTGCACTGCCGCCGGCGCGGTGGGCAGCGCGGCGGCGAGCGCATCGCGGGCGTCGGCCGAGCCGTCGGCGCCGAGCCGGCGGGCGATCGCCTCGCGGACGGCGGACGGCTGCCGGCCGTCGAGCAGGAGGGGGGATGCGGCGGCGAGCGCCGCCGGACGGTCGAGCGCGAGCGCCGCGGCGACCGCCGCGGCACGGACGTCGGCGGGCGAACGCGCGTCGCCGACGATCGCGACGGCGGTCGCGGCCAGCGGCAGGAGGCGACGGCGGGCGGCGACATCGAGCGCGAGTGACACTGCCTGCGGAGGGATCGCTGTGCCCACTGCCGTCGCCGCACCGAGAATCCGCGCGGCGAGATCGTCGCCCCAGCGGCCGAACTCGCCCGCGTCGGCCGGCGGGCTGCCGCGCCGGACCCAGCCTTCGAGGAGCGGACGGTAGGCCGACGCCTCGGTGGCGAGATCCTCAGCGGCAACGCTCTTCCGCGCGAAGCGGACGGCCTCGTCGAGCCGATCGACGCCGCAGTGCTGGGCCACGCTCGCGACGCAGGAGGAGATCAGGGCGGAGGGGCTGTCGTGGTCGCGGATCGCGCCGAAGGCGAGCCAGGCGGCCGATTCCCTGGGAATGGTGGCGGCGATCTCGGCGAGCAGCAGCCACTCGGCCGGAGCGAGCGGGAGGGTGGCGACGCTCGTGGCGTCGAGATCGCGGACATGGTCGCGGATCGCGATCTTCACGGCGTGGATGAGCTGTTTGTCGTCCGCCGGGGCCACGGCCAAGGCCCGCAGGAGCGGCGGCAGCGATCCGGGCTCCGGATGGGCGGCGAGCGTCTCGGCGGCGGCGCGTCGGACGAAGGGATCGGTGTCGGCAAGCAGCGTGCGCACGAGGTCGGCCCGCTCGGCATTCCAGGCAGCCGCACCCGCCAGTGCCATCGCGAGGTGCACCCGCACGATCGAGGCCGGGTCGGCGGCGATCCGGCGGGCCGCGGTGGCATCGAGGCGATCGCACGCGGCGAGGGCCCGCACCGCCAGCGACCGCGGCACCGCGGCGTTGTCGTCGGCTGACGCGTCTGACGCGGCCGACGCGGCCGAAGCGGTGGCCAGTTCGAGGACTGCGGCGAGTGCGGCGGGATCGGCGGAACAGCGGGGCACGAGCTGCTCCCAGGCCAGCCGCCGCACAGTAATGTTCGGGTCGGCGAGCCGGCGGAGCAGTGATGTGGTCGTGTCGTCGTCGATCTCCGGTGCGGCCGGAGGCTCGCCGGCCGCGGGCTCGCCCTGCCAGACGACCCTCCAGATCCGGCCCCGCGTGCGGTCGCGGCGCGGATGATGCAGGTCGACCTCGTAGTGGCCGATGATGCAGTTGTAGAAGTCGGCCACGTAGAGGCAGCCGTCTGGCCCCAGCTGCAGGTCGACGGGTCGGAACCACCAGTCGTCGCAGGAGAGGAAGGCCTCCGCGCGGTCGACCCACGGGGACGAGCCGCGCCACGCGATCCGGTCGCGGTGCACCGCGTTGGTGATCACGTTGCCCACGAAGGCGGAGCCGTGATAGTCGGGGGGAAGCGCAGCGGCGTCGTAGACGACCGCGCCGGAGAGGCCGGTGGAGCCATGGTCGTCGCCGGTGGTCGCGGGGGCGAAGCCGAGGCCGTCGTGCGGCTTGCCAAAACTCTCGTAGCAGCCGCCGCGGAGCAGCATCGTGATCGGCTTCGAATGGCAGTCGACGGTGAAGCGGTTGCCGAGACGGTCGACGCACATGCCGAACGGGTTGACCTGGCCGCGGGTCACCAGTTCTATCGCGGAGCCGTCGGGGCGGAAGCGGTAGGTGTGGCCCGACTGCATCTCGACCACGACGTCTCCTCCGCCGCGGAGCCGCACCTTGGAGGCGTTGCGGAAGCCGTGGCAGGCGTAGACCCAGCCGTCGGCACCGAGCCGAAAGGCGTTTTGATTGCCGTGCGTGTCGGCACAGTCGAAGGGGCCGTAGAGGATCTCGCGCCGGTCGGCCTGCCCGTCGCCGTCGGTGTCGGTGAGCTTCCAGATGTTGGGGATCGACCAGACGATCGCCGTGTCGCCGACGTCGCCGGGGCCCCGCGGCAGCGGCAGGACGCCGATCGGGATGTTGAGCCCGTCGGCGAACCGTGTCGCCCTGGTCGCGCGGCCGTCCGGCCCGAAGGCTTCGAGGATCGTGATGCCGTCGCGCGGCGCGACATCGGCGGTCGCCGCGAACGGGTATTCGACCGAGTGGCTCACCCAGAGCCGGCCGCGATGGTCGAACGCCATGTTCATCGGCTTTTGAATCTCGGGCTCGCTGGCGACGAGCTGGATCGCGAAGCCGGCGGGCAGCTTGAAACGTTCTCGCTCCTCAGCCGGCGCGAGCGGCTCGGACGGGGCGATCGGCGGGCTGGCGAGCAGCGGACCGCCGGACGGGAGCGTCGCGAGGGGGGCCAGCGTTCCCGCCATCAGCACGAGCCACCGCGCAGGGATCGACTGCCGGCGGACAAGGGCCGCGAGCGGACTCCTCCGCGTCGTGCAGCACGTCGTCCTGCTCATGCCGTCCTCCTGCTCGAAGCGTCAGCGTTTTCCGAAGGACGGCTGAACTCACGCACCGCCTATAGTATGATGATATTGAGCACGCACACGGCCGCTGTATACTGTCGACAGTCTGGGCTCAGAGCTTCTGCTGGACGTCAATAACCGCGGGACCGGAGTCGACACGCGATGCGGCAGTCGCCTGCGACAGCAGTGTTTGGCCGGCGTCGCCGCCGTCTTGGACGGTCGCCGAGGGCCCGCGGCGCGACCGGGCTGCCCCTGCTCCTCATGGTCGCAGTCATCATGGCCGCAGCCATCGCCACCGGCGGACCCGCGGCGGCCGATCCGGCCGTCGATGCGGCTGAGGCGGGGCATGGACGGCTGGCTCCGCTGTGGCAGAAGTATTGCCACGAGTGCCACGGCGGTGGCGTCGCCGAGGGGGACGTCGACCTCGTCGCGTCGGCGCCGCTCGACCGCATGCGGGCCGACGTAACGCTCTGGCAGCGGGTGGCCGACATGGTGGCGACCAGACAGATGCCCCCGCCGGAGGCCGCCCAGCCGACCGCGGCCGAGCGGGCCGCCATGCAGGAGTGGCTGCAGGCGTTTCTGGCCGCCGAGGCACGGGCCCATGCCGGCGATCCGGGCCGCGTTGTCCTGCGGCGGCTCAACAACGCCGAATACACGTTCACGATCCGCGATCTGACCGGCGTCGAGTCGCTCGATCCGGCCCGGGAGTTCCCGGCCGACAGCGGCGCGGGCGAGGGGTTCACCAACACCGGGCAGTCGCTCGTCATGTCGCCGGCGCTGGTCGCGAAGTACCTCGATGCGGCGAAGGACGTCGCCCGCCACGTCGTGCCGCTGCCCGACGGCGTCCGCTTCTCGGCCGGAACGAGCCGCCGCGACTTCGCCGACGAGGCGATGGAGCGGGTCCGCGGCTTCTACCGGCGATTCACCCGGCCGCTGGCCGCATCGCTCGCCGAGAAGCAGACGACCGTGCAGCAGGGGATCACGCTCGACCTCGGGCACGACGGCTTCCTGCCGGTCGAGGAGTATCTCGCCGCGACGTGTGCCGTTCGTGAGGCGGCCGGCAACACCGCCGGCGGCGATGCCGCGCAGTCGGTCATCAACGCGATCATCGACACGGTCGCCGGCGATCGGGGGCTCAATGCGAAATACCTCGGCACTCTCTGGCGGGCACTCTCAGCCGGCGGGACGGCTGGCGGCTCGGCCGGGAGGGCGGCCGAAGCTCCAGCCAGCGATTCGGCCGGCGATTCGCTGGTGCTCGACGGGCTGCGGCGGCGGTGGACGGCGGCGACGCCCGCGGACGCGTCCGCGGTGGCGGCGGACGTCGCGGCCTGGCAGGCGGCGGTCTGGAAATTCAACTCCGCCGGCCAGATCGGCCGGCACCTCGGCAGGCCCGACGGTCCGGCGTCGTGGCTCGAGGCGGTGACGCCGCTCGCCCCGCGGCGCGAGTTTCGCATGAAGCTCGCGCCGCCCCCTGCGGGGGACGTGATCACGCTCCATCTGGCGGCGACTGACGCCGGCGACGGCACTGCCGGGGACGTCGTCGTCTGGGAAAACCCGCGGCTCGTGGCGGAGGGCCGCAGCGACATCCCGCTGTGCGACCTGCGGCGGCTGGTCGCCGTGCGGCAGGAGCTGGCCGTACAGGTGGCCCCGACCGCCGCCGCCTGCCTGGCCGCCGCGGCCGAGGCCGCGGAGATGGAGCGTCCGGCGACGCCCGAGGCCATGGCGACAATCGTGGCGGCGCTGGCGCAGAAGCACGGCGTCGACTCCCGGCTGCTGGCCGGCTGGCTCCGCGCGCTTGGGATCGGCGCCGGCGAGGCGGGGTTCGACACGCTCCTCGACACGAAACGCGACGCCGTCGATGGCTACGCCTTCGTGAAGGCGTGGGCCGGGGAACAGGACCTGCTCGTGGCGGC
>Ga0209598_10000557_pt1 | contig 30042 bp, 24 predicted proteins | sample M_140807_EF_Meta_FD_187317 | JGI IMG/M metagenome (GOLD analysis project Ga0209598, IMG submission 187317) | Freshwater microbial communities from Lake Montjoie, Canada to study carbon cycling - M_140807_EF_MetaG (SPAdes) (version 2) | ecosystem: Environmental > Aquatic > Freshwater > Lake...
ACGATCAGCGCCTTCATCAAAAGCATCCGCGGCAGCGACCCGGATGCGGCCCTTTATTGGTTGGCCAAGATGCTGCACGCCGGGGAGGACATCCGCTTCATCGCGCGGCGTCTGATCATCGCCGCCAGCGAAGATATCGGGTTGGCCGATTCGCGGGGGCTGCTTCTGGCCGTTGCCGCGCAGCAAGCCTGCGAGTTCGTGGGATTGCCCGAAGCCCAGATTCCCCTCACCCACGCCACGGTCTATCTGGCCACCGCGCCGAAAAGCAACGCGGCTTATGCCGCGCTTCTGGCCGCGCAGAAGGATCTGCAGCAGGGACGAACGCTCGCCGTGCCGGAACATCTGCGGGACAAACACTACAAAGGCGCGGAGCGACTCGGACACGGCCAAGGTTACAAATATGCGCACGACCATCCGGACGCCTACGTGCCGCAGGCCTATCTGGCCGAGGGGCGCACCTTCTACCAGCCATCGGACCGCGGGGAGGAGAAACGTATCGCCGAGCGCCTCGCTCATTGGCGCGCGTTGTTCGAAGCCGCGACCACTCCCGCGGAAGGCTGAGCAAAAAACCCGTTTTGCCAGAGCACGGGGATTGTTGCCCGGAGCTGAGCTCACCCCCAATCGTCGTGGCAGTGGCGCGAAGAGGAGAGACGTTCCCGCATCGTCCAAGCAGGGGGTGGCGCGAGGTGGCGGGAAGACTTCTGGCGGAGAAGATCACTTCAACCGGGGGGGCGCAGCTTCGGTTGCCCTCAGGACCAAGCGGATGCCCGCTGCAGCAAGACACTAGGCAAACCCGACGAGATCACCGTCCCGGCCGGCATATGTCTCGAACTGATTGCCGACGGAAAAACTTCAGCGCCCGCGCTCGGGATTGAGCGACTTCAACTCCGGCACGGTGAAGAGTCCGTCTTTCCGGATGAGTTTGCCGTCGAACCAGACTTCGCCGCCGCCGTAATCGGCGCGCTGGATGCAGACCATGTCCCAGTGGATCTGGCTGCGATTTCCGTTGCCGCCGACTTCGTAGGCCTGACCCGGCGTGAAGTGGAATGATCCGGCGATTTTCTCGTCGAAAAGAGTGTCGCGGATGGGATGAAGAATGTGCGGATTGAAGCCGAGGGAAAACTCGCCGATGAAACGCGCTCCCGCGTCGGCATCGAGGATCGAGTTGAGCTTGGCCGTATTGCGGCCGGCCGAGGCGCCGGTGATGCGGCCGGCTTTGAATTCCAGATGAACATCCTCAAAGACCGTGCCGTGGTAGTTCGTCGGGACGTTGAAACGCACGTGCCCCTCCACGCTGCGTTTGACCGGCGCGGTGAAGACTTCACCGTCGGGGATGTTGCGGTCGCCGCCGCAGATGACCGAGCCGATGCCCTTGATACTGAAGCGAAGGTCGGTCTGCGGGCCCTTGATGTGCACTTTGTCGGTCGCATCCATGAGCGCTTTGAGCGCCTCCATGCCCTTGCGCATTTTGCCGTAGTCGACCGTACAGACCCGGAAGAAGTAGTCCTCGAACGCCTCCGTGCTCATTTGCGCGAGTTGCGCCATCGATGGACTCGGCCAACGCAGAACGACCCACCGTGTCTTGTTGATGCGGTGGTTCAGCACCGGACGCATGGCCAATGCGATCATCTTCATCGTCTCGGCCGCCACATCGCTCATCTCGGTCGCGTTGTCGCTGCCCCGGATGGCGATATACGCATCCATTTTTTTCATCCGGAGCATCTCGACCTCGGCTGACACGGCGATTTGCTCCTTCACGGCCCCGATGGCAATTTCCCTCGAGACGCGCCCGCGCTGCAGCTGGACGAAGGGCAAAGCCTTCGCCTTCCGTGCCGCACGAACAAGGGCAATGACCATAGAATCCGGCACATCCGAGACCTCGATGAGAACTTTTTCGCCCGCCTTGAGCGCGGTGGAATGATTCACCAACACATCGGCCAATTTTTCGTAATGGGAGTCCATGGGCAGATCTATATGCCTGAGCGGCAAGGCGGAGGCAAGGAGCCGTCAAGGCCTGACCGTCTCGAAATCGTCCAGCGCCAAGCGGAAGAGTTGCCCCTGCTCGTTGGCAACCACGAGGGAGTTGTTGCCTTCGAAAGCGATTGCTTCGGACTGCAAGGCGAAGAACGGTTTGCGACGCACCCTGCCTTGGAAAATATCGCCCTTGCGGCGGTCGACATCAAAGACCCACACCGAGGTGTAGGTCAAAACAGCCACCTGCTTGCCATCGGGTGAAACATCGGCCGCAGTGACCATCCCGTCGATCGGGAAAGACGAGATGCGACGCAGCGGATTGGACCGCAGCGGGGAGTCGCCGGCCAGGCGGTAAAGGACGGTCTTCCCATCGCTATGGCGCTTGGTGAGAAAAAAAATACGGTCGTCCGTGCAGAAGACCGCCTCGCAGTCGAAATCCGGCGAGGCTTCTACTTGGTCCTCATAATGCACGCGCACGGTGCGCGCGGGACGGACGACGGACGTTCCGGGCTTCGGTTCGGGCACAAAATGAAGCATCAGTTGCTTCCGGCGACCGGTATTGTTACCCACGTCGGCAATGATGAGATTGCCACGGCCGTCGAGTGCGAGGTCTTCCCAATCGTAATTTTTGCATCCCTCGACACGCACGGGCCCGCTCCAACCGGGCGCGAGCGCGCCACTGGCCGTCACCGGCACGATGGCGGCGCCGCTTCCCGAGTCGCCCAAGGCCCAGAAAATACCCGGATAGCGCAAGCTCTGCACTAGGCCGGAACATTCGCTGACCAAGGAAGGATCGATGTGGCCATCGGGCTTGAGCAGTTGCAAAAGCTGCCAAGGCCACTGCGCATGCGCCGGACGTTGCGCCGCAAGGAGCAAAAGCGCGGCGCAGAGGAAACTGCGCATCAGTAAGATTTGGCGAACACAACCCGGCGCGCGCTGGGCTTGCCGCTGAAAGGACAAAGACCCGGTTCCTCCTCGCTGTCCCGCGGAATGCAGCGAATGGTGACCTTGAGTTCGGCTTTGATCTGTTCTTCTGTCTCGCGTGTGCCGTCCCAGTGCGAGAGAGCGAAGCCGCCGTGGATTTCGGGCTGTGCCGCGTTCTTCGGCGTGAAGAAAGCGCGAAATTCGTCCGCCGAGTCGATCTTTCTCGTGTGCTCGTTGCGGAACTTGGTGGCGCGCTCCAGCAGATCGCTCTGGATCGACTCGAGGAGCTTGCCGGCACCGGCGACAAAGTCTACCGCGGGAGGAAACTCTTTTTCCTTCACGCCCCGGTCACGTCGGCTGACGGCCACACTGCCTTTTTCAAGGTCGCGTGGACCGATCTCCACGCGAAGCGGGACGCCTTTCTTGATCCATTCCCAATTTTTGACCCCGCCACCGGCATCGCGGCGGTCGATCTCGACACGGATCGGTTCACCGAAGGCGGTCTGCGCCCGCAGTTCCGCGGCCAGCTTTTCAGCCGCCTCGAGCACTGCCGAGCGTGATTCCTCCTTGGCCAAAACCGGCAGAATCACAATCTGCGAAGGCGCGACCCGCGGAGGGAGGACAAGCCCGTCGTCGTCCGAGTGCGCCATGATGAGAGTCCCGATGAGGCGCGTGCTCACACCCCAACTCGTCGTCCAGGCAAGTTGCTGGCTGCCGTCTCGGGCGGCGAACTGGATGCCCGCGGCACGGGAAAAATTTTGTCCGAGAAAATGCGAAGTTCCGGCCTGGATCGCTTTGCGATCCTGCACCATGGCCTCGATGCACAGCGTGCTGACCGCACCGGGGAAGCGCTCGCTTTCCGACTTTTCGCCGGTGAAGACCGGCAACGCCAAATGCTCCCGCGCGAACTTTTCGTAGACACCGAGCATCTTATCCGTCTCGGCGATCGCTTCTTCCATCGTCTCGTGCGCGGTGTGTCCCTCCTGCCAGAGGAATTCGGCAGTGCGGAGGAAAAGTCGCGGACGCATCTCCCAGCGGACGACGTTGGCCCACTGGTTGATGAGCAAAGGCAAATCGCGGTAGCTCTGCACCCAGCGTGCGTAGGCCGCGCCGATGATCGTTTCCGAGGTGGGACGGATGATGAGCGGTTCGTTGAGTTCGCCCGCGGGCACAAGTTTGCCGTCCTTTTCCTCGAGACGGTGGTGCGTGACGACGGCACATTCCTTGGCGAATCCCTCGACGTGCTTCGCCTCCTTTTCGAGGAAGCTGAGCGGGATAAAGAGCGGGAAGTAGGCGTTGACGTGGCCGGTCGCCTTGAACATCGCGTCCAGTTGCCGCTGAATGTTTTCCCAGAGCCCCCAACCCCAAGGCTTGATGATCATGCAACCGCGGACATCGGAATTTTCCGCGAGGTCGGCGGCTTTGATCACTTGCTGATACCACTCGGGAAAATTGTCCGCGCGGGTCGGGGTAATGGCGGTTTTGGCTGGCGCATTCATTTTGGCGAGCATGTGATTCTAGACGACACGAAGGCTATGGAGAAACTTTTTGAAAAATTCCACACCGCGCTCGAGATCGGCTACTTCGATAAACTCATCCGCGGTATGCGCCTGCGCAATCGAACCCGGACCGACGGCTACGGCCGGAACGCCGAGAGACGAGAAGATGGCCGCATCGCAAAACCAAGCGGCGCCTGCCGGTTTACCGCCCACCGAGGCAAGCTTTGCCACCAACGGATGCGAGGGATCGGTGTCGAGCGCCTGCGAACCGGCAATTCGCTTAACGCTAAGACCCGGGCATGCGTCTCGCATCGCGCGCAGGACATCCTCCGCCTGGCGTTCTTTCCACTGCAAAGGAAGAAGCCGCAGATCGATAACCGCCTCGGCGTGGTCGGGAACAATGTTGAATTTGGTTCCGCCACGGATCGTGCCGATGCTGAAGGTCGGATGCCCCAGCACTGGGTCTTCGATCGCTTTGAAATATCCGGTCAGAGACTCTTGGAGAGAAAGCAGTCCGACGGCCAGCTTCGTAATGGCGTTTTCTCCCCGCTCAGGACAAGAACTGTGAGCAGAGCGGCCGGTGGCGGTGACGCGCGCGGTCATGGCCACCTTGTGTTTGAAAACGACATCGAGTCCGGTCGGTTCCCCGACGACAACGAAGTCGAATTTTTCGCGGGCGGCCAATGCCTTCGCTCCATCCTGTCCGGCTTCCTCGCCCATCAGGCCGGCAAACCAGATCTCGTGCGAAAGCACTGGCAAAATGTCGCGACACTCGTGCAGGGCCCAGAGCATGGCGGCCATCGGTCCCTTGGTGTCGGTCGCGCCGCGGCCGTAAAGTTTACCGTCACGCACCTCGCCGCCGAAGGGATCGATCGTCATGCCGGCCACGCTGACCGTGTCGGTGTGCGGCGCGAAAAGCAGCCGCGGTTTACCGCCCGCGGACGCAAACCGCGCCACCACATTGGGGCGGCCGGGCAAGACCTCCTCCGTGTGCGCCTCGGCTCCGAGCGAGGCAAGAAAATCACGGAGATAAACGGCACAGGCTTCCTCACCGATAAGTTCGGTTCCGGGGTTGCCGTCGGGATTGACGCTGGGAATACGGACGAGTTCCTGCGCCAACTCGATCACACTGGACGGGCCGAGATTCATGACACCGTGGAACGGAACCACTCGACGAACTTCGGGATACCCTCGGAGATCTTGGTCTGCGGGGCATAGCCGAGAAGCTGCCGGGCTTTGGAAATATCGGCCCAGGTGGCCGGCATGTCGCCGGGTTGGTCGGGCTTGCGCTCGATCACGGCTTTTTTTCCCGTGGCACCCTCGATGGCGGCAATCAACTCCGACAAAGTGATCGTTTCGGATTCGCCGAGATTGAAAACATCGTATTTGGCGCCCTCGTAGCGGGCCGCGCCGCGGATTCCCTGGACGATATCATCGACGTAGGTGTAGTCGCGGCGGCTCGATCCGTCGCCGAATTGCGGGATCGGTTTGCCCTCCCAGATCGCGCGCGTGAACTTGTGGATGGCCAAATCCGGTCGTTGGCCGGGTCCGTAAACCGTGAAAAAACGGAGACTTACCACCGGAAGATTGTGCAGACTCGAATAGACTGAACAAAGTTGCTCGCCGCTCACCTTGGTGGCCGCATACGGGCTGAAAGTGCGGCGCAGAGGCGCGGTCTCGCGGAAGGGCACTTCATCGGCCGCGCCGTAAACGGACGAACTGCTGGCGAAAAGAAACCTCCCCGCGTTGCCCTTCACCGCCGCATCGAGGACGCGCAGGGTGCCGAGCACGTTGGTGCGCACATAAAGCTCCGGCTGCATGATGGACGGCCGCACTCCCGCCCGGGCCGCGAGGTGCAGGACCACGTCCCACCCGGTAGAGAAAGCGCGCTTCACCGTATCCTCGTCACAGATATCGCCTTCGAAAATTTCCGGCTTTTCCGGCAGCGCCGCCACGTTGGCGCGCTTGATCGAGGGGTCGTAAAAGTCGTTAAAATCATCGAGCACGCCGACGCGCCAGCCTTCGCGGAGGAAAGCCGCCGCGGCGCGCGAGCCAATAAAGCCGGCCCCTCCGGTGATGAGAATGCTGCGCATCGTCGTGATTGGTCAGTCTCGCCCTGCGGACGCCTGACGGCAAACCCCGAAATCAAGCCGGAGGCGCCAGCTTTTCGGCCACCATCGCAGCTTGGGGCCGCGATCCGCGGTCGAAGAGGAATCGGGCTTGGGGCCCGTCGCCCAGCCAGGAGAGAACAAGAACATCGGCCAGAAATTTCCGCTCGATGCGCGCTCCCGCCGGCGCACCGGGCGGCAGGGCGTGCGGGCGGCGCCGACGCGAAACGAAATACATGAGCGGGGCATGGCCCTCGGCCAGCACAAGCCAACCGAAGCGGTTGCGCGGGTAGCCCGGACCGGCACCGGAGATGCACGGCACGGCCCAAGCGACACGCCATCCCGGTCCGGCGGCGCCGAGCACGGCGTTTCTGGCCGGCGCGGGCAAATGGTCCGGCAAGGACTGGACCGCTGCTTCCTCCGGGGCGAGCCGGAGCTTGCGCGCGCAAAGCCACAGCTTGACCCGCGTGGCGCGCAGCATGCGAGGGACGAAGAACCAAATGGCCGAGAGGAAAATGACGGCCACGCCGAGCGCGACAACCGGATAATGGAAAATGAGCCCGAGCCCCAGCACTACGGTGGCGTCTTCGGCCACGCTGAGCGCCACATTGGAGAGAGGCTCAGGCGAGGCGTTAGCCTGCAGGCGCACCGTGGCCTTCAATGCGTGCGTGGTGAATCCGAGCCATGCCGCGAGCAGGGCAACCACAACATTGAAAACAGGATCGCTGTCGCCCAGCACGAGAATCGCGAGCAACGCGGCCCCGACAGGCCGGATCGCGGTGTGCACCGCATCCCATGCCGAGTCCACCCAGGGGAGTTTGTCCGCAAAAAACTCCATGGCAAAAAGCACACCGGAAACCCCGAGAATCACAGGGTCGGCAAGCACTTCTAGTTTTTGGTAGGCCGGCGAAAGCACGACCCAGTCGAAGCGGACAGCCAGACCGGTCAGAAAAACAACGAGGTAAAGATTCAGCCCCGCCAATGAAGCCAAACCAACCGCCACGCCGAGGAGTTGCAGGATTTCCATGCGAAGGCTGCGAATTTACCCGCAGGGACGGCGCTTGTCATGCGCCGCGACCGGGAAAAACAAAACCCCTCCGACCGAAGCCGGAGGGGTTTCGCTGTAACCTATCAGATTCTTAGAACGAGAAGTTGGCGCTCACGCCGGCCCACCAGGTGTTCTCGTCGGTGGCGACGAGATCAGCCCACTGGTAGGAGTAGGCGACGTAGCCGGAGACCTTGAACCAATCGGTGATCTGGATGGGCATGGCCAAGCCGAGTTCCCAGTTGTTGCCGCCGTTAAACAACTCGCCGTTGTTGTTGGCATTGAAGCCGAAGTTGACGCCGAAGGCCGTCCACGGCGCGAGTGAAACAATGTCCTTGTAGAGAGGAATGCTGGAATCGACGCGCAGCAGCAAGTAAGAGGCATCGGGCGTGGTCCAACCACCGTTGCCTGCGTGCGGTCCGACGTTCAAGTAGTAGGTCGCGCTGGGCGTGATCGTGACCGAGCCGATCTCGGCGCCGTAAGCGAGTTTCCAATAGAGCTCGTTCTGGCTCAGATTGGGACCGCCGAGACCGAAATTGTCCGGATAGTAGTAATAGATCCATCCGAACGAAGCTGCAAGCGCCCCGAAGGTGTGGGTGTAGTCGAGGGAAACATCGAGCTCGCTGTAGTTGCGGCTGCTCGAGGTGCTGGTTCCATACCAGATACCGGGAGTGATGACGCCATTTTCCCAGGGTGTGATGCTGACACTGCCACCGAGCCAGTAAATCCCTCGGCCGTTACCGAGGACATTGACGCCGCGGAACATATAGAGGCTGTCCCATCCGGTGTAGGCGTTGACGGTCCACCATTTCTCGGATTCCTCTTCGACGACGACCTTCTTGTTCAGGCTTTTGCCGTCGGAAACCGAGACGGTTTCAACGGTGGTTGTTGGCGTGGCAGGGACGCTGTTGACGGTCTGCTCGCCACGATCTTCTTGGGCGCCGGCCAGCTGGATGCCCAGGAGGCTGACGGTAAACAATGCTATGAGCTTTTTCATGGTTGTTGGTTTTGGTGTGGGTTTCTTGTTTTGACGAGTCCCTGCAAGGGACAAATCACTAAACATGATAGGAGAAAGCAAATAGCGTGCCAGAGGGCAACGCAGAACGATGAAAAACCGCCATTTCTCTGAGGGCACCGTCCTCCGCGGAGTTGAGGATGCGATTTTCGCCAGACCTTTGGGCAAAAAACGCCAGCGGGCCTGCTACTCCCGGGTCAGGAGGCTGATATCCTGCGGGTGAACCGAACACCAAACCTGTTCGCCCTCATGAAATTCCGGCGCATCGGCACCCTCGTTGGCCAGCAGAGCCTCCAGTTCAAGCCCTCCTTCCGTCACCACCGTCATATCGTCCACCGCCCCCTTGAACACCTCGCTGGTGATGCGGCCGCGGAAGACATTTTCCACCCCCGAGGGAGCGGACTGGTGCAGGTGGATTTTCTCCGGGCGGACCGAGACGAGCATTTTCGAACCCGGCGAAGGCCCGGTTCCCTTGATCCAGAGGTCCACCCCACCCTCCAAGCGGCAGAGTAGTTTGCCGTCATGGTTTTCTAGGACTTCGGCCTCCACGATGTTGGTCTCGCCGATGAAACTGGCCACGAATTCGGTGCGCGGATGGTGGTAAATCTCGGCTGCTGTGCCGATCTGCTCCACGCGACCCTTGTTCATCACCGCGATGCGGTCGGACATGCTCAGGGCCTCCTCTTGGTCGTGCGTGACGAAAATGAAGGTGATGCCTAGACGCTTTTGCAGGCTCTTCAATTCTGAGCGCATTTGGGTGCGGAGCTTCGCATCGAGAGCGGAGAGTGGTTCGTCGAGGAGAAGAACTTTGGGTTCGCACACGATGGCGCGGGCCAAGGCCACGCGCTGGCGCTGACCGCCGGAGAGCTGGGCCGGCTTGCGATCCTCCATGCCCTGCAGCGAAGTAAGCGCGATATCCAAATCGACACGCTCTCTCATCTGCGCGGGCGGCATCTTTTTCATGCGCAGGCCGAACTCGATGTTCTCGCGCACGGTGAGGTGGGGAAAAAGCGCGTAGCTTTGGAAGACTTGGTTCACATCGCGCTTGTAGGGCGGGTCGTTCGTCACATCTTTCCCGCCTATGTAGACTTCCCCCGCTGTCGGCTGTTCGAATCCGCTGATCAAACGCAGGCAGGTTGTCTTTCCGCATCCCGACGGCCCGAGGAAAGTCATGAACTCACCCTCCTTGACCTCCAGGCTGACATGGTCAAGCGCAACAAAGGATCCGAAGACCTTCGTCACATCGCGTATCTCGACCATCGTGGACATCGGTGGCGTCAGATATTCTTGAACCAACCAGGCCGGCCCGGAGCGAGGTTGATGTTGATCTGCTTGACCTCGGTGTAGGCCTCGAGGCCGTAGGTGCCGAGTTCGCGGCCGACACCGGATTGTTTGTATCCGCCCCACGGGGCCTCGTTGAAGGTCGGGTGATAGGTATTGATCCAGGTGATGCCCGCGCGCAGCTGCCTGACGACGCGCTGGGCCTTGGCTCCGTCCGAAGTGAAGACCGCGCCAGCCAGTCCAAAAACCGTGTCGTTGGCCTTGGCGATCGCCTCCTCCTCGGTGTCGAAAAGTTCGACCACGAGCACGGGGCCGAAAATTTCCTCTTTCATGATCTTGGCCTCGGCCGGCACGTCGACGAAAACGGTCGGCTCGACGAAATTGCCCGCGGCCAGCTTGCCCTTCTCCATGCGGTGCCCGCCGCAAAGCAGCTTGGCGCCCTCGTCGAGTCCGGTCTTGATGTAACCAAGCACTTTTTCCATGTGCGCCTTGGAAATAAGCGGCCCCATTTCGGTGTCCTCGGCGGAGCCGTCACCGACGACAATCTTGCCACAGGCCACGGCGAGACGCGGCAGAAATTTGCCGGCGATCTTTCGCTCGAGCAGCAAGCGAGAACCCGCGCTGCACACCTCGCCCTGACCTGCGAAAATTCCGAACATGGCGAATTCCAAAGCGGCCTCGAAGTCGGCGTCGGCGAAAACGATGTTCGGGCTTTTGCCCCCGAGTTCGAGGGTGACTTTTTTCAGGTTGCCCGTGGCCGCAACCATGATCTTGCGTCCGGTCACCCCGCCTCCGGTGAAGGCGACTTTGTCCACACGGTCGCTGGATGCCAGCGTCGAGCCGGCCGGATCGCCGGGCCCGAGCAGGAGGTTGGCCGCGCCGGGCGGGAAACCCGCTTCCTCGATCAACTCGAACAAACGCACCACCGACAACGGTGTCATCTCCGAAGGCTTGAGGATGCACGCATTGCCCGCCGCCAAGCCCGGCGCAAGCTTCCACGCGGCCATGAGCAGCGGGTAATTCCACGGGATGATCTGCGCGCAAACGCCGATCGGTTCACGCACTGTCATGCAGACCATGTTCGGATCGCCGACGTTGTACGTCTGGCCCAGCGGCTTGCTGGTCAACCCCGCGTAGTAGCGGAAACACCCCGCCGTATCTGCAACGTCATATCTCGCCTCGCGCAGCGGCTTGCCGTTGTTCTCGGTGTCCATGCGCACCAACTCGTCCGCGTTTTTATCGACGAGGTTGGCCAACGTGAAAAGTTTCTCCGCCCGCTCGGGTCCGGTCGTCTTGCCCCACGGGCCCTGGTCGAACGCCGCACGCGCGGCGCTGATCGCATCCTCCGCATCCGCAGCGCCGCTTTCAGCCGCCCTTGCGATGACCTCGTTCGTGGAGGGATTGAGGATGTCGCGGGTTGCGCCACTCTTCGCGGCGACCCATTTGCCATTGATGCAGTTCAGGAGGCTTTTCAAGAGGGTCTCCAGAGGGCGGCGTTCAGAGCGGCCCAAAGATGCATAATCCAGCCGAGCGTGCCGAGGCTGATGAACCAGAGCAGACCGGCGAAGACAAAAAAGAGAATGGCGGCAAGCACGCGTCCCTGCACCAGTTGCCCGAGACCCGGGACAAAAAGACTGCAGAGGGATGCGATGACATTTCCGGCCGATCCCTGTCCTGCAGTCATCACACCAATAGAATCTTGGGAACCGCGCTTGTCTACACCGCAAAAGGCCGCTCCCGCGCAAAAAAGTCGATCACTTCGGGATACAGCACGTGTTCCGCCTCCTGGATCCGCGCATGCAACACCTCCGGCGAGTCGCCGGGCAGGACATCGACTTCGGCTTGGGCGATGATTTCCCCCGTGTCCACGCCTTCCTCGACATAGTGGACCGTGCAACCGGCCACGCCGTCGCCCGCCGCCAGGGCCTGCTCCCAAGCGCGCAACCCGCGGTGCTCCGGCAGCAGGGAGGGATGGATGTTGATGATACGGCGCGGGAAGGCCGCGAGGAGAACAGGCCCGACGATGCGCATGAAACCGGCGAGCAGGACCATTTCGACGTGCTCCTGCTGCAGCAGGTTGACGATGTTTCGCTCGGTTTCCCGATCAAGTCTGGCTCGCGATTCGCCGGGATAAACGTATTTCGTGTGCGCGTGGTGTGCGCGCCCGATGGCGAGAATGCCGGCATCGCGGACATCCGAGACTACGACCTTCACCTCGGCCGGCAGATGACGCTCGTGGATAGCGCGAAAGATCGCCTCGAGATTGGATCCCTTCCCCGAGCCGAGAACACCCAACCGCAACTTCTCCCCGGCGCTCACGGGCGCGTGATTTTTCCGACGAGAGCCGTGGTCGAGCGTCCAGGCACCAGCGGGAGAATTTTTATGTCCGCACCGCACGCCTCAAGCGCACCGCGCTCCTCCGGGTCGAGCGAGGCTGGCGTGTAATCGCCGCCCTTCGCGTAAACATGCGGCCGTACGGTGCGAAGCAGATCGGTGGCGCGCTTGCCATCGAAGACCACGACGTAATCGACGCATCCCAGGGCGGCGAGGACCTCGGCGCGGTCGTCCTGCGGATTAAGCGGACGGCCTTCGCCCTTGAGTTCGCGCACCGAGCGGTCGCTGTTCAGCCCCACGACGAGCGCATCGCCCAGCCCGCGGGCTTGTTGCAGATAACGCACATGGCCGGCGTGGAGCAGATCGAAGCAGCCATTGGTGAAGACGATCCGTCGACCGGCGGCATCCAGGCGATCGCGGACACCGGACATTTCCCCCGCATCGACAATCCGCCCTTGGTGCATGCGGACCAAAATCGCATCCGGACCGACATTGCGCAATACCTTGCGCGGCGTCTAGAGTCGTCCCATGCGCATCGCGCGAGTTGCCGACCCGGACGGCCGAATTTACCAAGCTTCGCCCACGGCCTACGATGATGTCTTCCGCGAATTGCGCGGATCATGGTCGGACGGATTCTCCGAGACCGGACGGGAAATCGCCAACGCGCGGTTGCTCTCGCCCGTCGAGCCCGCGGTCGTCTACGCCATCGGCCTGAACTACCGCGACCACGCGGCCGAGACCGGCGCGCCGCTACCCGAATATCCGGTGCTTTTCTTCAAGAATCCGCGCGCCGTCATCGGTCCGGGCGAGGCCATCCGGTTGCCGCTCCATTTACGGAGTGACGAAGTCGACGCAGAAGCCGAGTTGGCCGTGGTGCTGGCGCGGGACTGTCGCAATGCCACGCGGGACAATGCCATGGATTTCCTTGCCGGCTTCACCTGCGCGAACGACGTGAGCGCGCGTGACTGGCAGAAAAGGCGCTCGGGCGGACAATGGTGCCGGGCGAAATCTTTCGACACTTTTTGTCCGCTCGGACCATGGATTGTCACGCCGGATGCAATCCCATCGCCCTTGCATCTTCCCATCCGCGGGCGGCTGAACGGCGCTATCATGCAGGACAGTAATACATCACGGATGATTTTCGATGTGCCGGCATTGATACAATTCCTCAGTGCCGATACCACGCTTCCCGCGGGCAGCGTGATCCTGACCGGCACTCCGCACGGGGTCGGCATGGCGCGCAATCCACCCGTCTGGCTGCAACCCGGCGACAACGTCGAGGTGGAGATCGGAGGCATCGGCAAGTTGGCCAACCCCGTCCTGGAAACTGGACCAGAATCATGAAGACGGCCGCCACCCTTCCGAGCGGAACGGCTGTTTCCACAGTGAAGCCACCCGCGTGCCCCGTGGCGCGGCTTGCCGCTCTGCTGATGGAAGAACCGCGGCTCGAGGCCGTGGCTTTCAATCCGTCCACACGGCGCCTGTCGATCGCCACGCTCGGCGGGGACAAGGACGGATACCTCGCGCGACGCGTGACCGAAACCATGCTGACCAGCCACGAACCGTGTCAGCACTATCGGCCGCAGGGATGCGGTGTCTGCGGGGTGAGGGCCGAAGCCGAGCCGGGTGGGGCGCGCATCCTCGTTTCGGAAAAACTCGGCACGACCCTCGTGCGCAAGGCGACGTGCGTGACGGCGATTTCCTTGTGGCAATGGGTCAAGCTCGTCTGGCCGGCCTATGCACCGCGGCAGCAGGGCACGATCGAGGAGCACGGCGAGAACGAATGGAAGTCGATGGCGGCGCTGGCCGCCGGCTGTGCCGTCTTGGGACTTGCCGGTTGGGCTCTCGACATCGCGCATGCGCCTTGGTGGTCGGCCCTGGCCGCATACCTTCTGGCTTATCTTTGCGGCGGATGGGACGCGGCGGGCGATGCGTGGGAACGCATCAAGCACGGGCAGCTCGATATCCATTTTCTCATGTTGGCGGTGGCGGCGGGCGCGGCGGCAATCGGCGCGTGGCGCGAGGGGACACTTCTGCTGTTTCTTTTTTCGGCATCCGGCGCGATGGAGCACTACGCGATGGGCCGCACGCGCCGCGAGATCGGCGCCTTGCTGCGCGGCGCGCCGAAAACAGCGCTGGTCGTCGATGGCGGCAGGGAAACCGATGTGCCGGTCGACGATCTGCTCCCAGGCATGACCGTGCGCGTGGTGGCGGGCGGGCAGATCCCGGTCGATATGACGATCACCGAAGGGAATTCGGAGTGCGACGAATCGAACCTGACCGGCGAGTCGGTGCCTGTTCCCAAGACACCGGGAGACACCGCGCTGGCCGGCACGATCAACCTCAGCGGAGTGCTCGAAGGCGACGTGCTCCGTCCGGCCGGCGAAAGCTCGTTGCAAAAAATTATCCGCCTGATCCGCGAAGCGCAGTCGCTGCGCGCCCCGTCACAGACTTTCACCGACAAATTCGGGACGACCTACACGTGGACCATCCTCACGGCCTGCACGGTGATGTTTTTCGTTTGGTGGCTGTGGTCCGGGTTGCCGGCCTTTTCCGGCGACGCCGTGCAGCGCAGCGCTTTTTACCGGGCCATGACATTGCTGGTCGTCGCTTCGCCTTGCGCGCTGGTACTCTCCGTGCCGTCGGGAATCCTGTCGGCCATCGCCGCGGGCGCGCGCCGCGGCATTCTTTTCCGGGGAGGCGCGCCGATCGAAAACCTTGCCCTGGTCAATGTGGTTGCCTTGGACAAGACAGGAACCTTGACCTCCGGGCAACTCAGCCTCGCCGGCATGGACCTGGTCCGCGGCACGGAGGGTGACTTGCTCGCCGCCGCCAATGCGCTGGCCAGACACTCCGCGCACCCGCTTTCGCGCGCGATCAGGCGTCTCGCCCTGCAAAGAGGCATCGCTGATCTGTCCGCCGAGCGGCACGAAACTCTTCCGGGCAAAGGTGTGCGGGCCAATCTCGCCGGGCGCCCTTGCGCGATGGGCAGCCGCGCGTTCGTTGCCACGGAGAGCGGACTCGATTTGCCGGAGGTCCCGCACGGGTCCGACGCGGCCGAGGTTTGGGTCGCGGGCGACGGAGCCGTCGGATGCCTGCGTTTCCGCGACGAGATCCGCCCGCAGACTCCGGAACTCCTCGCGCAACTGCGTCAGCGCGGACTTCTCACCGTCATGCTCACCGGGGACCGCCCGGGTCCTGCGGCGGCGATGGGCCAAGCGGCCGGCGTCGAGGTGGTGCGTGCCGGCTTGTTGCCGGAGGACAAAGTGCGCGCAGTCGAGGAGTTGAAGGAGGGCGGCAAGCGGCGCGTAGCCATGATCGGCGACGGGGTGAACGATGCGCCGTGTCTCGCCGCGGCGGATATCGGTGTAGCCATGGGCGCGCGGGGTTCCGACGCGGCGCTCGAGCAGGCCGAGGTGATTTTGATGAACGACAAGCTGGAAAACTTCGTGCTCGCCCTGGACTTGAGCACGCGGGCCCGCCGCGTGATCTGGCAGAACATGGCCGTGGCGCTTGGAACGGTCGGGATCATGGTGCTGGCCTCGTTCGCTTTTCCGGTGCCGCTGGCCCTCGGTGTCGCCGCGCACGAAGGCAGCACCGTTGTCGTCGTGCTCAACAGCCTTCGACTCCTCTTCTTCCGCCGCACCTGACAAGGCCCGCGCAGGTTGCTACTTTGGCGGCACATGTCCTGGCGGATCTTCACGCACCACGCGCTCAAGGGGGCGCTGCGCTCGGTCCAGTTGTTCCTTTTCGTGGCTGTCCCCGCCGCGATCCTGTGGCTGGAATTCGCGGGCTTGCCCGGCTTCCTGCACAAACCCGTGGTGGAAGCTGCACGCAAGGACGGGCTCGATCTCGGCTTCTCGCGCATGCGCGTGAGTATTTTCCAGGGCCTCGTGCTCGACGATGTCCGGCTCAGCGCGAAGAACCTTCCGGAAAACAACGAGGTCGCCGTGAACCGCGCCTCCCTTGCGGTGAACTGGCGCGAGCTGTTGCGCGGAAAATTCGAAATCAGCGCGCTCGAGTTGCGCGGCGCGCAGCTTTACCTTCCGGTGCAGGCTGCGGACGGAGTCGTGCGTTCCCTGCGCCTGACGAAAGCACGGGCACGACTGGCCTTGGCCGACGGCATCGTCAGCGTGCCGCTGGCCCGCTTCAACCTGCAGGGCATCGAAGTCACGGCCACGGGTCAGATCGCCCTCGCCCCCCACCAAGCGCAACAGCCGCCCAGAAACCTCCTGCCGCCAGAGGCCGCGCGGGCCATTGAAATTCTCGAATCTGTCGAATTCGGACCCACGCCTCCCACGCTCAACATCGAATTCAGCGCGGCGGGCGGAACCTCGGGCGCTTGGCAACTTCCGGTCATCCGTTTCGAAGCGCCGAGCGCCTCGGTCGGCGCAATTTCCCTGCGTGACATAAGGATGGAGGCAAACTTCCTCGGCGGCGTGTTCACGCTGCGACGGATAACGGTGCGCGACGACAAAGGCGGCGACCTCCGGGCCGCGGGGAGATGGGATGCGCCGACGGGTGCAGCGCAGGCGGAGTTGGAGTCCAGTCTCGATCCCTCGGGATGGGTTGCCGAACTGCTGCATTCCAAGCAGTGGCAGGATCTGGAGTTCGCCAAGCCGCCCGTCATCCGCGCCACACTCGAGGCTCCGCCGGAAAAACCGCGCCGCCTGCAATTGCTCGGCACGATGGAGAGCAGCGCATTCAGCTACCGGGGGCTGACTTTCGGGGGCTTCGAAAGCGGCTTCGTCTGGCGCGAAGGCGGCGAATTTTACGCCGACAAAATTTCCATCCGCACGCCGAGCGGCCCGATAACAGCCTCGCTCATGATGCGGCCCGATGATGTGCGCGTGCGACTGGACTGCCACGCGGATCCGTTGCCGCTGCTTCCCCTTCTCGGGTCAAAGGTGAAAACCAGCGTCGACAAAATGGAACTGAATTTCCTCGATGCGCCGCGCATACGCCTCGAAGCGACGGGGCGGAAACTGGATCCCGCGGTGCTGCAAGCCAAAGGCACCCTGCAACTCGGGCGCACGAGCATCCACGGTTCCGGAATGGAGAGCGCCACCGCGGATGTGTCCTTCGAAAAGCTGGCCCTGACGCTGGCAAACGCGCGGGTCGTGCGGCCGGAGGGCAGCGGGTCGGGATCATTCACCTACGATTTCGCCAACAAACAGGTGCGACTGACAAATATCCGGAGCACCATGATGCCGTTCAACGTCCTGCAGTGGGCGGATCCCAATGTGGCGCGCGAGACCAAACCCTACCGGTTGAAGGGACCTCCGGACGTGACGGTCAACGGCATGATCGGGCTGCAGGATCCGTCGCTCACGCGCCTGGAAGCGAAGTTCAACGCTCCGCAGGGACTCGAATACGACCTACTGGAAAGGACCCTGTCATTCGGTGCCGCGCGGGGAACCCTGCGTTTCGAGGGCAGAAAGATCCTCGTCGATGTGCCATCGGCCGGACTCTACGGCGGAAATGTCCGCTTGAAAGCGGCCGTAAACACCGGAGAACCCGGCGCGCGGCAGCAAATGACCCTGGATCTCGAGCGCGTCAACTTCGAGACACTCACGCGGCTTTATTTCGACTACCGGGATTCCAAAGGTCTGGTCAGCGGGCGCTACGATTTCGGCTTCGTGCCGGGAAAAACGGAACTCATGCGCGGGCAGGGCAATCTTCTCGTCGAGGACGGCAATGTTTTCGCCATTCCCGTTCTCGGCCCCCTTTCCTTCCTGCTCGACTCGGTGGTTCCCGGCGCGGGTTACCAGACCTCGCGCCGCGCCACGTGCGATTTCTCCGTGGCCAACGGGGAGATCCGCACGGAAAACCTCGACGTGCAGGGCCAGGGGTTCGTCATGATCGGCAAAGGCTCGCTCTTTTTCATCGAGGACCGGATGGACTTCGGCGTGCGGGTCAACGCGCAGGGCGTGCCCGGAATCCTGCTCTATCCGGTGAGCAAGCTGTTCGAATACGTCTCGGACGGGAAAATGACCGAGCCGAAATGGCGGCCGCGAATCCTGCCGAAAAACGGGCGCGGTGAACCGGACGGGAAAAAGCCGGAAAAAACCAAGCCGGCTAGCGGAGAAGCAAAACCGAACGGGCGCGCTTGATCGCGTTGGTGATGCGGCGATGGATATGCGCCGGCACACCGGTCAGGCGGCGCGGGAGGATCTTGCCGCTCTCGGTGATGAACCGTTTGAGGAGTTCGGGATTTTTATAATCGATGGCCTCGAGCGGGAGATCGATGCGGCGGCGGGGCATCGGGCGGTTGGCCCGGCGCATGGCGGCACGGCGTTTGGGTGTCTTGGGTTGCATGGTTCGTTTTTACTTGGTCTCGCGGTGCAGCGTGTGGCGGCGCAGGTGCGGGTTGTATTTTTTCTTTTCAAGACGCCCCGGCGTGCGCGGGCTCTTCTTGTTGCGCTTGCTCATGTAGCGCGAGACAGGTTTGCCCTCGGCGGCCGCCTCGGTGCATTCCAACGTGATGATTTCTTGGGCCATGGTTTTCTACTCCTTGCTTTCCGACGAAGATTCCTCTTCCGCATCCTCGCCGCCCTCCTCATCGAGTGTTTCGAAGAGGCGTGTAATGGGTTGGCGGACGCGGGTGAAGCGGTTCTTTTTCTCGATTTCGTTCTGGCACTCGACCGTGAAACGCGCGAACGGGCGCGCCTCGAGGCGGGCTTTGGGGATCTGTTTGCCGCTCATCTCGCAGACACCGTAGGCGCTGCTGGTGATGCGCTTGAGCGCCTCGTCGATCTCGAAAAGCGCATCCTGTTCCTGCGAGAGGAGATTGAGCGCAAAATCGCGGTCGTACGAATCGCTACCGGCATCGGCCTGATGCAGGCCGTGCGCGGAAACCTCATGCGAGTCGTGGCCAGTGCGGAGATTATCGCGGGCCACTCCGGTCATGGAGTCGAGAAGAGTGTCTTTGAGGGCAAGAAGGCGCTGCTGCTGCTGCTTGAGCCACGGATTGAGACGGCGGGACTTGTCGACCGGTTGCCCGTAAGCAAGCAGGGTTTTGGTGCCCACATTGGGGGCCTTGGTCGCGCGGCCCTTTTTAGCCGGCACCGGTTTGCCCTTGGCCGTTGGCTTGGTCTTGGAGGGCGAAACTTTTTTGACCGGCGCGTCCTTGCGGGCAGCGGCTTTTTTCGGCGCTGGTTTTTTTGCGCCGGGTTTGGCGGGGGTCTTCTTTTTAGATGCAGCCATTGGAAAAGGTCGTTGGGGAAGGGGCGGGGAAACTACCGATGGGCCGGAGTTGGCGCAAGGTTTTTCGGATCACGATCCTGGAAGCGGGACGGGGCGGTCCCCCACTTTGTCGGCAGACTCGGCCGCCTTCTCCTCTTCCCCGGCTTTGTACGGACGGCCGCCGACGACCTGCACTCCGCCGTTGGCGTCCTTGGTCAGGCGGGGGCGAGAACCGGCTTCCAGGAAGGCCTGCTGGCCGAGGATTTCCCCCGAAAGTCCGAGATGGGTGTAGAGGAACTGCTTGGGCGCGCTGTTCTGCAGGACGTGGATCTCATTGCGCAAATCGAGAAGGACCTCGGGCCGACCAAAGGTCAGGTAGGGTCCGAGCTGGTGAGTGGCGTAGATTTTGCCCTGCTCCTTGTCCTCGATGCGCGCATAGAGGCGCGTGCTGCGCGAGAGCTTGTGGGTCAGGAGCGTGACGGTGCGCAATTCCGGCAGACCCGACGCGCCGGGGACGCCGACGACTTCCTGCCAGACCGGACGGCCATCGGTGATCTCGACAGCCAGCGGCGCGGAGCTGAAGAACCGGCCGAAACTGGGCGCATGAATCGTCGCCTTCACCCGGTAGGAGCCGAAATCCTGCAGGGGAAACAACGGCGTGAGATTGACGGCGCGCGTCAGGCGTTCGCCCGGTTCGATCGCCACTGGCGCGAGTTCGTAGTTCGGATTGTTCGGGGGAACGGGGCGTCCGTCCTCCGTTTCGATGGTGAAACCGAACCAGCGGTTTTCCTCCGAGTTGTCCAGTAGCAGCGGGCGGCCGCTCAGATTCTCGATCGAGACGACGGCCACGACCGGTTCGTAAAGGACGTAGAGCTTCCGCTTGAAGCTCAGGTCGACCTTGATTTGCGCCGTGCAATTCTCCGCGGCGAGGATACCGAGCAGCAGCACGACCGCGGCGGCCAAGAGGAAACGTGGAAAGTCGCGGATGGTGGTCATTTGGGCGGCGTGTCGGAAACTGTGCGGAATCCCAATGTATCCTGCTGTTGCAACGGGTCGAGGATGACGCGACGACGCGTGATGAAGTGCTCAGGGTTGCCCCAGTTGCCTCCGCGCACCACCGGAACATCCCCGCCCATGCCGTCCTCGGAAGGCGCCCAGGTCGCAGTCCATTCGGAAACGTTGCCCGCCGTGCCGCGGATGCCGTAAGGACTCTTATCGTCCGCGGGTTGGTCGACGGGGGCCCAACGGCGGTGGCCGTCGATTTCGCCGCCGTCCTTCGGATTCGACTTCAAATCAGCGCCGGTGTTGGCCTTTTTCGGGTCGTCCTCGTTGCCCCACGGATACTTGCGGCCATCCGTGCCACGCGCGGCTTTTTCCCACTCCTGCTCCGTCGGCAGGCGCCTGCCCTTCCACTTGGCATAAGCATAGGCATCGAACCAAGTGACGTTGAACACCGGATGATCGACAGAGATGGGAAAAATTTTCCGCCACATTCCGCGCGTCGCGCCGCGGTAAAAGCCCCATGTGTCGATCTCCTTGTTGTCGGCCCAATCCAGCGGAACGTGAGAACTGCCTTCGGGCATGTCGGGATGGGCGAACTTTTTCGCTTCACCCGGATTCGCTTCTAGGAAATCGAGGAACTCTTTGTAGTCCGCGATGGAGACCTCGTGCTCGTCGATCCAGAAATCGGGAAGGTTCACCTTCTCGCCGTTTTGGTAAACAAACTCGCCCGCGGGAATCTTGATCAGCTTGGCGACGATGGTTCGTTGTCCGCCGCCGAACGCGCTAAAAAGGGCAAAAGCCGCGACCAGGAGAAGCAGCAGCGTCATTCCCGCGCTGATCATCAGACGCTTTTTCTGCCGCTTCTTGGACTCCTCGAGCATCTGCTTCGATTTTTCGGTGCGTGCCGTCAGTTTGCCCGCGTCCTTAGGTGCGGCGGCCGGCTTGGCCGCGGCGGCGATGGCGGAAACGCCGGCCCAGTCGGCTCCGCCGGCGGAAAGCGTCTGGGCGACCGAAGCCGCCACCCCGCCGGGTGCGGCGAGTTGTGCCACGGCCGCGGCGAAATTCGCCACCTCCGCCCTCTCGTCCGACGGCGTTGCGGCGGCGGCGGCCACATTGACCAAACGCGGTCGCATCGAAGCATCGAAAATCAGGTCATCGGCCCCGATCGTGCGCCGCGTGATTCCGTGCTTGCCGAGGTGGGCGGAAACATCGGCCGCGGTGCCGAGCGCCGCGAGCAAGGCGCGGTCGTCGAGCGTGTGTCCGGCCGCGCGATAAGCCTCCAGCGAGTAGCCGGGCAGATAATCCGAGGTGTAAAAGTAGCGGCCGCCGGCTTCTCCGGCCTCGTGCACAGCAAGCAGGTAGGGATGGGAGACAGCAGCCTTGGCGCGGGCATCGGCCAGAAACTCCCCGACCGCACCGGAAAGGCGCGAGTTTTCCTCGTCGAGGACATGCAACACGACGTGGCGGGACATGGCGCTTTGCCAGGCCACGAATTGTTCGACCGCGCCATGGCGGCCCAAATATTCCTGCGCGAGGTATCCGCCGATATCGCCGCCGACCACCGGCGGCGCAACGCCGCCGATCGCGGCCGAGAGTTGGGCGGCATCGACCGGCTTGGGAAGCACGACCGCGTTGGCCATGCGATCGGCATGTCCGGAGAGATCGTAGCCGGTGACGAAAATGGCGCGAACGCGGGGAAATTCCGCGGCCAGAGTTTCGCGCAGGGTCAAGCCGTCGACCGGATCCATGACCACATCGGTGACAAGCACATCGGGACCCTCGGGCCATGCGCGCGCTTCGCGCAGGGCTTGTTCGGCGCCGGACGCGATCTTGATTTCCCAATCGGGCGACGTAGCGAGCAATTCCCGCCAGGCCTCCGGGATTCCCGGTTCGTCGTCGACGAGGAGGATTCTCATCGCGCACCGCCGGAGCGCTGCTCCGTCGCCGCGGGCACCTCGTTGAGCGGCGGCGGAAAAAGGTCCTGCAGATCGGCCGGCTCAGCGCGCGTCTCCTGAAGTTGGCCGCGGTGGTAAATGTTCACCACATAGCCGTAAAACTGCGGCGGGGGTCCGCCGTCCGGCCCGACGCGCGGCAATTCGTATTTCACCTCGAGAATCTCCACGCCTTGGCCCTTCCAATCGACCGGCGTGGTGAACCACATCGACTGCACGCGGCTCATCGTCGGGACGATTTCGTCGTTGAACGTCTCGTAAAAGGTCACGTTGATGCGCACATCGCGCGCGTCGATGGTTTCGCCCGGCCGCGCCTTGACCGCCAACCGGAGGTCTTTCACCGGCGCGGATGCGGTGCCGCCATCCTTGACCTTGAGATCGACCACGCCGAGAGCGGATCCCGGCTGCAGTCCGGTCTGGTCGCGAAGTTCAAACCCCTCTTGGCCCGAGGCGGCGCTTTGCAAAAGTTTCAAACGCACCTCGGCGATATCGAAGAGGCGGCCGGCGCCTGGCCCCAAGGCGACGAGCTTCTGCCATCCGGCCTGGGCGAGCTCCGTCTGGCCAAGCCGCTCATGGAGCGTCGCCAAGCGGGCCATCAACTCGACATTGCCCGGCTCAAGACCGAGAGCCTCTTCAAGCGGCACCAGGGCGTCGCCGGGGGAAGCCCCAGCCTCGAGTTTGTCGGCCTCGCCGATCAATTCCGTCAGCCTCTTTTGCTCCACGGCTTTTTGCTCCTCGGGGATTTCCGGTGGGGGCGAAGGAGCGGCAACCTCCGGAACGACGGGCGCGGTCTCCGCGGCAGCGTAGGCCTGTTTGAAGCCGGGACCGAAATAAACGAGGATCGCGACCAATTGCGCCACCGCCGCGACACCGAGAAGGCTTGCCGCCACGATGAATGTTGTGCCCAGAGGCTGTTTCATCCGGCTGCCAGAATGCGTTCAGCAGGGCGCACAGTCAACGACTGGAGGATCAGGGGCCGACAATCTCGAAGGACCGCACGCGGCCGCGCGACAGCAAGGTGATGGCCCGCTCGCCGGGACGGAGAGCTCCGGCGACCGCAGCGAATTGTTCCGGCGTGGCCACCGGGGTGCCGTTTACCTGCTCGATCACGTCTCCGGGTTGTAGGCGCCCCATGGCGGGGCTGCCGTTTGCGATGGACTGGACAAGCACCCCCTCCACGCCATCGGGCAGACCGATCCGCGCCGCGAGTTCCGGAGTGACGGCCCGCACGGACACGCCGGAAAGAGCTCCGACCGGCGCCGGGCTTGGCACAACTTGGATCGCGGGACCTGCGGCGGAAGCGGGTGCGGGCTGGCCTTGCTCGACGATGGTCACCGGCACTTTGACGACTTTGCCCTCGCGTAGAATCTCCAACTCCGCTGGCCGGCCGACATCCGCCTCCGAGACGCGTTTCCGCAGGTCGCGGTAGCTGCCGATGTCACGCCCGTCCAATTTCACGATAAAGTCGCCCCGCCGCAACCCGGACACAGCAGCCGGGGAATCGGCGAAGACCGCGTCGACGAAAGCACCGTGGTCGTTCGGCAGACCGAGTTGCCGCGCCGTGCCGGCGTCGAGGGGAAGCATGACCACGCCGAGGTAAGGCCGCAAAACGCGACCGTGCTTGATGATCTGCTCCAAGACGCGCTTGGCCGTGTTGGAGGGAATGGAAAAAGCCACGCCTTGGTTTCCGCCGCTCTCCGACTTGATGCTATTGTTGATCGCCACCACCTCGCCATGGATGTTCACCAGCGGTCCGCCGGAGTTGCCCGGATTGATCGGCGCGTCCGTTTGGAAAAATTCGTTGGCCGATTCGCTCGAAATGAGGCGGTCGCGCGCGCTGATGATGCCCATGGTCACGGATTCCTGGAGCCCGTAGGGCGCGCCCACCGCGAAGACCAACTGGCCGACGCGCACCTTCTCGGAATCGGCAAGGGCGAGGGGTCGCAAACCCGGCGCGTCGATTTTGAGGATGGCAACATCCGAGACCGGGTCCGCCCCGAGCAGCTTTCCCGGCAGGGTTTGACCATCGCTCAGGGTCACCGAAACCTCCGCGGCGCCGTCGATAACATGGAGGTTGGTGATGATGTGCCCCTGCTCCGAGACAATGACACCCGAACCGGTCTCGGAGACGGGTTGGCGCCGCCCGAACCCGAAATACTGCCGGATCAGGTCTTCGCGCGGATCGACGGCCGGACTTTTCAGAGCGCTGATGCTGACAACCGAGGGAATCACCGCCTCGGCCACGCGGCCGAGTTCGTCGTCCAGAGCAGCCAGACCGGGGATGCGCGCGGTGACGAGGGCGGCTTTGACCTCGGGCAGGACGCCTTCGCTGGCGACCTCCTGTTTTCCGCCGGGCTGGTCGAAGCGCCCGCTCTTCCACGCGTAGAGGCCGGCCAGCACCAAGGTGATGACCAGCACGAAGAACAGGAATTGCAGGAAACTTTTCATCCCCCGAAAAGTTGCCTCAAGTTGCCGCGCGGCGCAACGCGTCCGCGTGCAGCCAACTCCACAGGCTGTCCACCGAATGCTGCGCACGCCTGCGCGCCGCGGCCACTTCGTCCGGCGTCATTTTGCGTCCGGGCGGTTTCTCCACGCCGAAAATGTAATACTTGATCTTCGGCTCGGTGCCGCTCGGCCGGACCGCGCAACGACGACCGTCGGCCAGCGTGAAAACAATCATTCCCTCGGGCGGAATGCGGTCGCCCTCGACATCATAGACTTCATCGACCGCGAAATTTTCCATCTTCACCACGGGGGAACCATCCATTTCCGAAGGCGGATGGCCGGCATAGGAGGCGGCGAGTTTGGCGATGGTGGCCGCGCCCTCCGCGCCCTCGAAGACAAGAGACTCGCCGCGCTCGAGGTGCACGCCGAGCACGGCGAAGATGTCGTCCAGGTATTCGACGGCGGTCATGCCGCGCGAACGCGCGTAGGCAACGACCTCGGCGAAGGCGACCACCGCCGCATTCGCGTCCTTGTCCCGCGCGAAATCCGAGAGGGTGTATCCGTAGCTTTCTTCACCGCCCATGACGAGGAGCGAGGAGTGTTCCAGACGCAGACGCCGCGTCTCCTCCTCGGAGAGATGCACGTAGCCGCCGCGCAGCGCCGCCGGGATCGCCTCCTCGTATTTGCGCAGCTTGGCCGCGTTGTATTTGAAACCGGTCAGCGTTTCCACGCAGCGCAAGCCGAAGTGCTCGGCCACCGCTTTCTGCAGGTCGGTGGTCACGTAGGTCTTGATGATGACGCCGTGCGATTTGTTCGCGGCATCGAGGATGCCCATCTCGAACATCCGCGAGGCGCGGTAGAATGCCAGCATCGATCCGATCTGGTTGCCGGTGAGCAGCTCCATTATTCCGTCGCGACCGCGAACCGCCACACCCATGCGGTCGTCGTCGGGATCGGTGGCCATGACGAGATCCGCACCGATCCTGTCGGCTAGGCCGATGGCCCGCGTCAGCGCCTCGGCATTTTCCGGATTGGGCGACTCGACCGTGGGGAAGCGGCTGTCGGGAACAAGCTGTTCCTCGACCGGCGTCACGTCGAATCCGAGCCGACGCAGCAAGGGGAGCACAATGGAGGCACCCACCCCGTGCAGCGGCGAGTAGACGATCTTCAGGCCTTTTTCCTCCGCCACCACAGCTGGATCGAGCACGATGCGTTCGAGACGGTCGAGATACGCGTCGTCCATTTCTTTGCCCAGCGCGATCCGTTTCCCCTGTTCTGCAGGAGGCACGGGCTCGTAATGCGGGCTCTTCACCGCATCGACCTTGGCGATGATGGCCGAAGCGTGGGGGTCGATCACCTGGCCGCCGTCGTCGAAGTAAACTTTGTAGCCGTTGTAGGGTGGCGGATTGTGGCTCGCTGTCAGATTGATGCCGGCTGTCGCACCGGTTTGCCGCACGGCGAAACTGAGTTCCGGCGTGGGGCGCGGTTCGGAGAAAACCAGCGCGTCACAACCGAGCTCGGTGATCACTTTGGCCGCCAGATCGGCGAACTCCCGCGAGAAGTAGCGGGTGTCATAGCTGATGCAGATGCGCGGACGGTGGGGAAGTTTTTCGCGCGCCGCCCAGTCTTTCACGTAGGCGACGAGGCCCTGGGTGGCGCGGCTCACGTTGCGGTCATTCATCGCGTTCGTCCCGGTGCAGGGGAACTGCGGACGGTCCATCGGCTGCGGTGTGCCGCGCTCGGCCGCAGTGACCACGGCGCCGATCGTCTTGCCCCGCAAGCCCCCGGTGCCGAAAGCAAGGGTCCGGAAGAACCTGTTATTCAGTTCGCCCCAATTCCCCGCCTCGGCCAACTCGGCAATACTCGCGCGCTCGTAGTCGTCGGGATGCGCGGCAAGCAGCGCCTCGATGTTGGCCGCAGAAGATTCGAGGAGACCTCCCCGACGCCCCTCTCGCAACAAACCCGCCAAGTCCTTCATAGCCCGCCGAATATAGGTGGAGAGACGGCCCGTGCAAAGCCCGCCTCTTGCCGCACACGGTCAGGAACAACCCGTTTCGCGGTCCTGCGCCGGTCGTTGCCGCAGGCTTTTCCTTCCCTGCCCGACCGCATAGACTGCCCATTATGAGTTCCTTCCCCCGTGTCCGCAGCACGATTGTCGCTTTGCTCGTCTCCACATCTTGGGCTCTGGCACAGGATGCGCCCCAGCAGGCGCTCGAGGCGGCCAACAATGTCTACAACAACGGCGATTATCCGGCGGCAGTGGTGGCCTATGAAAAATTCCTCGAGGACTACCCCACGTCTCCCATCCTGCCCGGCGCGGAAGTCCAGCTGGCATGGGCCAGCTTCCTGGCCGGAGACTATCAGAAGAGTCTGGACACCTTGGCGAAATTCGCCGCGGGCCCGCCCGCGCCACCGGAATTGGCCGGCCGGGCTGATCTGCTCGAGCCGCAAGCACTGTCCGGACTGGCCTCGACGCTCAAACCCGGCGATCCGGGCCGCAAGACGAAATACGAGGAGGCGGTGAAAAAATTCGCCGAATTCGCGCAGAAAAACCCGAAGTCACCGGAGTTGGAATCCGTTTTTTACGGCAGCGCCATCGCCTCCTTCCAGATCCCGGATTACGCGGCGGCAAAAAAAATGCTCGAGGAAAATATCCGCCTCTTCCCCAAGAGCCCCGGCATCCAGGAGAGCGAGAACCTGCTCGCTCTCGTCCTCGCCACCGAGGGCAGCAAGCTGATCGCGTCCGAGGGCGGGGACAAAACCGCCGCTTTCGCCCTTTATGACAAAGCGGCCGATCTGTTGCGCGGCATTGTGGAGAAAAAGACGGATCCGGCGCTGGTCAACGCCGCGCAGTTCCAACTCGGAGAAATCCTCCTCAACGAGGCAGCCTACGTCCCCGAGGACCGCAAGCCCGCCTTGCTCGAGGAGGCGCGCAAAGCTTTCCGCGGAGCGATTCCCAAGGAGGGCATCGTCAAACTGCAGCAGGAGAAGATCGACCGGTTGCCCGCGCTGAAGAGGGCGGCACTTACCGCCAACAACCGCGCCGAGATGCAGCGCCTCGACCGCGAGGGCGAGCGGGACCGCCGCAAGCTGGCCGAACTCCAAGCCCGCCCCGACCAGACGATCGAGGCGGTGCAGAAGGTGGGCGAAGCATATTTCCAGCAGGGAAAATACGACGAATCCCGCACCGTTCTTGTCCATGCCGCGCCGCTTTTGAGCGATAACGAGGACAAGAAACGCAGCCTTTACTACATCACGATGACCTACGCGTTGCAGCACGCGGCCGCAAAGGCGGACACCAAATACGAGGAATTCCAGCGCGCACACAAGGGCGACCCGATCGCGGCAAACCTCCCCGTCGCCATGGGCAACATGTATCTCACCCACCCCGATACGGCGGTGCGCAACCCGGAGAAGGCCGCGCAATTCTTCAAAGAAGCGGCCGAACTGTATCCCAAAAGCCCGTTGCTCGGGTTGTCCGTGGTCAACGAAGCCACCGCGCGCGCGCAACAGGGCGATCTCGAAGGCGCGCTCAAAACCTACCGCGATTTCCTCGCCACCAACCCGCCGGCCGAGGTCGCCGCCGTGGCCCAGTTGGGCATCGGCAACGTGCTCAAACAGGAGGGCAAGTGGGACGAGGCCATCGCATCCTACAAGGAAGTGGCCGCGAAATTTCCGCAGGCCGCACAAGTCGAGGAGGCCGAGTTCTGGGTCGCGGTCGGCACGCAGCAAAAAGGCGACAACGCGGGCTCGCTGCCCCTCATCGACGCATTCGTGCAGAAATACGCCTCGGGCCAGCTCGCCCCCAGCGCGCTTTATTCCAAAGCCTCGGCGCTGCTTGCCCTGGGACGCACTGACGAGGGCGTCAAAGTCCTCGCCGAGGTCGCGGACAAATTCCCGCAGAGCCAACCCGCGCCATTCACCTACTTCCAGCGCGCGCAGATCGCGGGCGCGGCCCAGAAAGCCGAAGAGGTTGTGCGCCTCATGCGCGAGTTCGCGGAAAAATACCCGCAGGACGAGAAGATATTCTTCGCTTATGACAGCATCGGGCAGACGGAAAACAACCGGGGCAATACGGACGCGGCGGTCACGGCCTACGAAGAATTCGCACAGAAATTCGCCGATGCCCCCAAAGCGCCCGAGGCCGTGGTCAAGGTCGCCGAATTGCAGCGTGCCGCGGCCGAACGTCTTGGGCGTTACGGTGCGCTCAACCCCGAGGAACAGGCCAAATGGAAAGAATCCATGGGCAAGTCGCTCGCGGCCGGCGAGAAACTCGCCGCAACCTATCCGGACAGCGCCGCGTTGGCCCTCGGCCTGCGCGCCATGCTTGCGGCGAAAAAGCAGGAAGTCGAAGCCGGTTTAACCGATGCGTCCGGCGTGGAAAATTATTTCGGTGAACTCGCCGCGAAAGCACCCGGCACCGCCAAAAGCAAAATTCTTTTCGCGCGTGCGGCGTTCATCAACGACAGCGATCCGGCGCGCGCCCTAGGGGAGATGGGCAAGGCCTACGACCCCTCCCTCGTCTACGCACCGGCCGACCTCGACCTCTACGGATTAGCCCTGCTCGAAAGCGGGAAGGTCGACGAGGCGCGCGCCGTGTTCGAAAAGATCGCCGCCGACTACCCGAACCCCGAAGGACAGGAACCCGCCCAAGTGCCGCCCGCCATCCAGGAAGCGCAGGCCATTTCACTGTTCGGACTCGGACGCGTCGCACAGGAGAGAAAAGACGTGGCCGGAGCCGGCCAGTTGTTTGAAAAGCTGAAGAGCCTCTACCCGTGGTCGGCGAAAGTGCTCGAGGCCAACTACGGCATCGCCGCCTCGCTGCGCGAACAGGGCAAGGGCGACGAGGCAATCGCCCTCCTCACGCAAATCATCCGCGCCCCGAATGCGTCCTCGCAACTGCGAGCCGATGCCATGCTGCTCGGCGGATACATCCAGAAGGACAAAGGCCAACGCGATGCCGCCATCGATTACTTCATCAAAATCTCCGCTTTCTACGACGGCGTGCCCGAGGCGGCCTCCACGGGCCTTTGGGAAGGCGGCCAACTGCTCGAGAAGCAGTTCAGCGAACTGCAGGCCGCTGATCCGGCGAAGGCGCAGAAACAAAAAGAACAGATGCTGCGCGCCTACAAAGAGCTGGCGGAGAAATTCCCCGACTCGAAATTCGCCGCGCAGGCCCGCGAGCGCCTTTCGGCGCTCTCCCCGCAGTAAGATGACCCGCGGGGAACGCGCGGCGGAAGTCCTGCGCATTCTGGGCACGGCCTACCCCGATGCGCAC